>ERZ834769.3580-NODE-3580-length-9938-cov-4.588283_pt1 | contig 9938 bp, 9 predicted proteins | sample MGYA00519690_ERZ834769 | MGnify/ENA primary metagenome ERZ834769 (study PRJEB31850, sample SAMEA3708760) | human gut metagenome | biome: human gut; feature: human-associated habitat; material: faeces | place: China | collected 2014 ... | reverse complement strand
AGGCAGGCAGGCAGGCAGGCAGGCAGGCAGGCAGGCAGGCAGGCAGGCAGGCAGGATAAGTCCGGCCTTTTTGGGGCTGCTCAAAATAACATAGGCATACATTGGATACCGTTACGGCGTAAAGCGCCGGGGCGGTATTTTTTGTATATAAAAACCGAAAGGGGAAGAACCAATGAAAAAAACACTTGCACTGATCCTTACATTTATAATGGTGCTGGCGCTCGTGCCGACCGTGGCGTTTGCGGCGGGTAATACTATTTATGTTGATGCCACTAATGGTGATGATACCACTGGTGATGGCACAGAGGCTAATCCTTATAAAACGGTAGGTAAAGCGGCAGAAATAGCTGTATCGGGCGACACCATAATGCTGGGCGAGGGGAATTATACACTGTATGGAGTATCCAGCGAAAAAACCACAAAGACCAAGGATTTGACCTTTGTCGGGCAGGGTGCAGAGAAAACCTTCTGGAATATCGGTGCGGAAGTTCCCGACCCCGCCAACTACGGCACCGAATACAACGGTGATTACAGCTTTGATGGCGCAGGAACAATCACTTTTAGAAATATGACGCTTCGGTCCGGTGAGGCAAATTACCTCGGCTTTATCCGTGCAGACAAGACCATCGTTGAAAATTGCACGGTCAACGGCAAGACCTTCTACTGGGGCTATACCTCCGCAACATTCACAAAAACCACCTTTAATTGCCCTGCTGGCGACTATGCGGTTTGGACATACAGCTCTCCCATAATGACCTTTGAAAGCTGTACCTTTAATTCCAAGGGCAAGGTCATAAACGTCTATACGGATTATGGTGCCGGAAAATATGATATCACGGTCAACTTTAAAAACTGCACTGTGAATAATACTGGCGAGAGCTTGAAGCCTGTGCTGAACATTAACGACAGCAATATGGACAAATTCAAGTACGTACTCAACATCGCCGGCGATAATAAAGTTAACGGCGTTGATGTTGATAATATAACCGGCTCCAGCCTGTTCGGATTTGGCGGAAAAGAAGATAATAATGCAGGTAAAACAGTCGTTCAAATCGAAGGCACTACTGTTTGGCAGGACGGCAGCCATGCTACCGGCACCCTCACCGTCAAAAAGACCGTTTCGGGCGGCGGTGCGGATTACAACAAGGCGTTTACCTTTACCGTAAAGCTGGAAGAAAGCGGCGATACGCATAACGGCGAAGTCACATACGGCGGCGTAACCTTCATCAACGGAGTAGCGACCTTCACCCTCAAGCACAACGAGAGCAAGACGATAAAAGGTATTCCGGCAGACATGACCTACACCGTGACCGAGAGCGACAACGCCGGATATACCGTGACTATGAGCGGCAATACCGGCACCATTAAGGCCGGAGAGACCTCAACCGCAGCCTTTAATAACTACAAGGCGGGCGACAGCGGTCACAGTTACTACTACCCCACCACCACCCCCGTCCCCGTGATAGTCATACCCCCCAAGACCGGCGATATGACGGTTTGGCAGAGCATACTGCACTTCTTAGGGATAAGGTAAGCAAATAGCGGAATGAATAAGCCCCCGGCTGCGGCCGGGGGCGATTTTTTGTATCGGGCTTATATCAAAAGCATCCTGTCGTTATTCAGCGCCTTGCCGGATATTTCCTTGAAGCGCAGCAGCAGGTCGGCAACCTCTAACACCTCGCGCTCCGCGCCGGATACGTCCATTACCACGCGGCCCGCGTCCATCATTATGGTGCGGCTGCCCAGCTCCAGGGCGGACTGCATGTTGTGTGTCACCATAAGGCAGGTCAGGCCGTTTTCCTCTACTATGGAGGTGGTCAGCGACAGTATCTTTTCCGCCGCGCCGGGATCAAGGGCTGCAGTATGCTCATCGAGCAGCAGCAGCATGGGCGGGTTTATGGTGGCCATCATAAGCGTAAGCGCCTGCCGCTGCCCGCCTGAGAGCAGCCCCACCGGCTGCTGCATCCTGTTTTCAAGGCCCATGTTCAGCATGGCCACCCTGTCCCGGAGGGTCGCCTTGTCGGCCCTGGAAAGGTGGCTGAGCCAGCCGCCCCTGCCGGAGGCTAAGGCGAGGTTTTCCTCTATGGTCATGCCGGGGGCGGTGCCGCGCATGGGATCCTGAAACAGCCTGCCTATGTGCTTTGCCCTGATGTGCTCAGGCATGAGGGTGATGTCACAGCCTGCCATGGTTATGGTGCCGCTATCGGCTATGAAGCTGCCGGCAATGGCGTTGAGCAGGGTGGATTTGCCCGCGCCGTTGGCGCCTATTATAGTAATGAAATCGCCCTTTTCCACATTGAGGGAGAGGTCGTTAAGCACCAGCTTCTCGTTTGGCGTGCCCGGGTTGAAGGACTTTGAAATGTGGGAAATGTTAAGCATCAGGCAGCCCTCCTTCCGTTGCGCTGGGCAAGCTTGCGCTTATACAGCGGAAGCTGCTCCTTGAGGTAGGGTATGGATATTGCCGCCACGACTATGACTGAGGATACCAGCTTCAGCATGAAGGCGGGCATATTGAAGCGCAATGCAACGGTGTAAACCAGCCGGAACACGAACGCGCCGATTACCATACCGAATATGCGCAGCGGCATCTTGCGCCTGCCCATGAAAACATTGCCTATGAGCAGTGAAGCGAGGGCTATAGTTACCATGCCGGAGCCTATGTCGATGTTTACCGACTTCTGGGATTGGGCCAGCAGGCAGCCGGAAAGCGCCGTAAAGCTGTTTGCCACGCAAAGCCCGACTATGGTGGTAAAGGCGGGGTTGATGGAGGATGAGCGCACCATGTCCGGGTTGTTGCCTGTGGCTCGTATGGCGAGGCCAAGGCGGGTACGGAGGAACAGGCCGAGAATAACGGCTATTGCAAGCACCGCGATGACTATAACGAACAGCTTGTACTGGCTGCCCAGAATTCCACCGCTCAGCATATCCTTAGCTCTTGTGAACACCGTCTCCGTCTTGTTCATGTTCAGTATAGAGGAGCCCCCCATAACGCCTATATTGACGGAATACAGCGCGGTGTTGACGATTATGCCGGAAAGAAGGCTGTTCACGCCCATTTTGGTCTGTAAAATGGCCGTAATAAAGCCGGACGCCACGCCGGAGAGCATGGCGGCGGGAATGGAAAGGTAGGGGTGCCCGGATATGGCGACAGCCGCGCCTACCACTGCGCCCAGCGTGAAGCAGCCGTCCGTGGAAAGGTCGCAGACGTTGAGCATGGAGTAGCTGAGGAACAGCGCCAGTACCGTAAGTGAGGATATGAGCCCCAGTTCAAGGGCGGTCTGTATAAGGCCAAGGGCCGAACTCAGTGACATTGCAATAAGCCTTTCTTACTATTCTATATATATTATCAGTTGAGCTCGTCGAAGCTTTCGGCGGTAACTATGCTCTGAACCTTGGTGCAGAAGGGAGCGAAGGCCTTTTCAATATCGTCGAACTTGTAGCCAAGCTTTTCGCAGGTCTCTGTATTTACGGTAGCGCAGCCGTTGTCAAAGGTGCGAACGGGAAGCTCGGCCGGCTTTTTGCCCTCCAGAGCTACTTCGGCTACCATATTGGCGGTTTCAACGCCCAGGTTTGCGTAGTCCACGCCGTAGCCGAGGAATGCGCCGTTGAGGGCGAAGGAGTCCGCGCCGGTGTAGTGGGGTATTCCGGCGTCGGAGAGCAGCTCGCAGATGCTGAGCTCGGCCTTCATTATGGTGTTGTCGGTAGGGGTAAATACCGCGTCAACGCCGTCGGCTATCAGGGATTGTACAGCCAGCACAACCTCATCAACTGTGGTGCCGGTGTAATCTGAGTATGCCACGCCGCGGGCATCCAGATCGGACTTGGCGGCGGCGATGGGGGTTGCGGAGGAATCCTGACCTATGTCGTACAGCAGGGCTACCTTGGCGGTATCCGGCTTTGCGGCGAACATCAGGTTTATTACAGCAGCGGTGTCAAGGTAGTCGGAGGTGCCGGTGACGTTGCTGCCGGGAGCCTCGAGAGATTCCACGATGCCGGTAGATACGGGGTCGGATACGGCGGCGAATACTACGGGTATCCCGTTATCCTCGGTGGCAGCCTGCATGGCCATGGCAACCGGGGTGGCAACGCCTACCATTATATCAACGCCGTCTGCGATGAAGTTGGATATTATCTGGTTCATAAGGTTGGCGTCAGCGTTGCAGTTGTCGTAGGATACGTTGAAGGTGACGCCATTTTCTTCGCCTATCTCCTTGAGGCGGGACTGTATGTTGTCCACGATCTGGTTAAGAGAAGCGTCGTCAACGTAGTTGCAGATACCGACCTTTATTTCCTTGCCGGCTTCTGTCCCGGAGGGAGCCTTGCCGCAGGCGGTGAGGCAGCTGAGTGCGATAAGTACGGTGAGTGCCAGTGCGATGATCTTCTTCATTTTGTTTTCCTTCCTTTCATAAGCTTGAAGCTTTAAAATTTTTAAAATAAAAACTCCCGTCACAGCAATTAAACACTGCTGGGACAGGAGTGATATTCCTGCGGTGCCACCCGGCTTGACGCGAACTGCGCCCACTTTGCGCGTACTATATAATACGCTGGCCTTTGTTTACGGAGAGCCTTGCTCCGTCTCACATACTCCAAGGCTTATGCCCTGTTTCCGGTCGCCCTCAGAAGTCCATTCGATCCTGTCTTATTCTGCCGCGATCGCACCACCCGCGGCTCTCTGAAGGAACAGCTTCAGGATCTACTTACTCTTCCTCAACGGTTTTTTGCATTGTAGCACCAGGAAAGGCGGCTGTCAAGAATTTTATCAAAATTTGTTTTCAAAACAGCCATAGAATATACGGCGCAATAATGGTATGATATAGCATATGAAATATACGAGAGGGCGGTTACGCATATGCGCTTTGTAGGCAATGCATTATGGTTTATATTTGCAGGGCTCTGGCTTGGTCTGGGCTGGGCGCTGGCAGGGCTGCTCTGGTGCATAACCATAATAGGCATACCCTGGGGCGTACAGTGCTTCAAGTTTGCCAGGCTTCTGTTCTGCCCCTTTGGCAAGGACGTGCGGTTTGGGGGCGGCCTCGGTTCGCTTATACTCAATATAATATGGCTCTGCGTAAGCGGCCTGCCCCTCTGCGTTGAGGCGGTGCTCATAGGCTGCATACTATGCATCACCATAGTTGGCATACCTTTCGGCAAGCAGTGCTTCAAGTACGCCAAGCTGGCCTTAATGCCATTTGGTGCGGATATAGTAAAGACCTGATACGGTATTCAAGGATAATTGTTGATCATGGACAATACAGACAACACGCTTTTGCTGATCCTCAACCCCGAGGCGGGGCTGAGGTACGCAAGAAAGTTCCTTCCTGAGATAATAGCGCTGTTTACCGATTACGGCTATCAGTGCCTTGTATTCGTTACCGAAAAGCGGGGGGACGCGACCGAATTCGTTAAAAAATACGGCGAAAGGGTCAAATGCATAGTGAGCATAGGCGGAGACGGCACCTTCAACGAGACCGTCACCGGCGTCATGCAGGCGGGCCTCAATATACCGGTGGGCTACATACCCGCCGGCAGCACAAATGACTTTGCCAACAGTCTGCACCTTCCTTCGGATATTATGAATGCGGCGAAGAATATAATGGAAGGAGAGCCTGTATCCATAGACGTCGGCAGGTTCCAACAGAGGTATTTTACCTACGTGGCTTCTTTCGGCGCGTTTACACGGGCATCCTACGAGACGCCGCAAAACGTGAAGAACGCCCTGGGGCATCTCGCTTATATACTGGAGGGCATGAAGAGCCTCGCCAGTATCCGCCCGGAGCACGTGAAGCTGATAGCTGACGGCAGGACGTACGAGAGAGAGCTGCTCTTTGGCGCCGTGAGCAACTCCACCTCCCTTGGGGGTGTGCTGACGCTGGATCCCGATGTGGTGGATATGAACGACGGCAAGTTTGAGATAATGCTTGTGCATATGCCAAATTCCGCCATAGAGCTCAACGAGATACTTACCGCCATAGCCAGCAAGCAGTATGAGTGCAGCATGATAGATTTCATACGCACAGAAAGGGCGGAGATATTCGCGAGCCCGGATATGGACTGGTCGCTGGACGGCGAGCACCAGAAGGGCAGCGAGCACATAGTCATAGAAAACATACACGACGCATTGAGGATACTGACTAAAGAGACCCTTGGCGGCGAAAAGTAAATACCCACACAGAAAAAACACCCGTCAGGGTGTTTTTTGCATGTTCTTGATTTACTTCAGCAGCTTATCCATCAGGCGGAAAAAGGGGGGCAGGTGATAGCGTCCTAATATATCGGATTCGCCGGCAAATTTCTTGTTGCGGATATCCGCCATGGCGCCGGAGTGGCAATTGAACAGCTTCATAAAATGCAGCCTGCCTTTATCATTTAATGTGGTACAGCCACTTTACCCTGCGGTAATAGAAGAAGAAAGCTACGTCCGTCACTATCCAGGATATTGGATACGCGAGGCATACGTTGAGCATGGTGGGGTGCGACCTGTATACTGTCGCTATCCATACCACCCTCAGCAGGCACACGCCTACGCCGATTATTATCACAGGGACTACCGCGTCGCCTATACCACGGAGGACGCCGGAAATTATTTCTATGTAGGTCCAGGTGAAGTAGAGAGGCACCATGTAGAGCATTACCTGCCAGGTCTTGGCAAGCACCTCTGCGTCGTCGTTGAATAAGGGCAGCAGGAATCTGCCGACGCCCAAAAGGAGCGCGCTGAAAAGCAGCGTCACGCCCATGAACAGCTTAAGGCTCAGCTTTTCGCAGTCATGCACGCGGTCCATGCGCCCCGCCCCATAGTTCTGGGCGGCGAAGTTCATTACGGCTATGCCGGCGGCGTTGCTGCAGGCCCAGTAAAAGCCGTCTATCTTGCCGCTGAGGGACCATGCCGCCACGGTCGCGGTACCGAGAAGGTTCACCGCCACCTGGATTATCATGTTGGAAATTGCATACATGGAGGATTGGAGCCCTGCGGGTATGCCTATATGCAGCATACGGCCAAGCAGCTTGCGGTGCAGGCCTATGCCCTTTAGCGTTATGCGGTATGCTTCCTTGCTCCGCATGAGCTTTGCGGTCGCCAGCACCGCGCTGAGTATCTGAGAGACGATGGTGGCTATTGCAGCGCCGGCTACGCCCATCTTGAATACCGCGACCAGCAGCAGGTCGAGGAATATGTTGAACATGCAGCAGATAAAGAGGTATATGAAGGGGCTCTTTGAATCGCCCACCGCCTGAAGCATGCCCGCCTCCATATTGTAAAGAAGCTGTGCGGTGACGCCGAGAAAGACTATGCGAAGGTAGGTAGTGGATTCAGCTATTGTGTCCGGCGGGGACTGCAATACGCGAAGAAAGACCGGAGTGAAGGCGAAGCCGACAATCGTCAGAACTATGCCGGATATTATGCAGAAGGCAATCGCCGTACCCGTGGCCTTTTGTATGGATTCCTCATCCTTCGCGCCGAAAAGCTGGGCTATTACTACCGTGGAGCCGCCGGAGAGCGCCACGAAAAAGCCTATCAGAAGGTTAGTTATATGGGCGGCGCTTCCGCCTACGGCGGCTAGTGCAATCGTACCTACGAATTTGCCTACGACTATGGCGTCGGCAGCGTTATAAAGCTGCTGGAAAAGGGTACCCGCAGCTATGGGCAGAAAAAAACTTATAAGCTTTCTGCCGATACTTCCTTCGGTAAGGTCATTTTTAACGCTATTCATTTTGACATACCTCACAAATAAGCTAAAATGGCAAAATAAAGCATACATCAGGAGCAGAATAAAAGCAACTGATTTAATTATCGGTTTTGTTTTGGTGAGGTATCAGCGGTATATCCTGCCCACCAGCCAGTTTACGGTGGTGGCTGGCAGCAGCTTGTTGATAAGGGTAAAAAGCTTATATTGTGCTCCTACGGTGTACAGCGCCCGGCATTTCTTGGCGTTTGCCGCCTTGAGTATGACTTTTGCCACGGCCTCCGGGGCCATGCCGTTCTGCTCATCATGCTCCATCACGGCCACAGCGTGATCCAGGGATTTATATATATCGCTTCCGGCGTGAGATTTTTTCCTTGCGGCGGTGAAGCCTGTACGAATGTCCCCGGGCTGCACAGCGCAGACCTGTATGCCGAAGGGACGGACTTCATTGCGAAGGGCAAGTGTCAGGGAGTTTATAGCTGCCTTAGCCGCGGAATAGAAGGACTGGTAGGGTATGGCTATGGGCGCGGCCACGGAGCTGAGGTTGATGATGCGGCCGCCGGCCTGAGCGCGCATCTGCGGCAGCACCGCCTGTATACAGTTGAATGCGCCGTAGAAGTTCACCTCGAGCTGGGCGTGGGCATCGGCAGAGTCGGTAAATTCCACAGGCCCTGATATGCCGAAGCCGGCGTTGTTTACAAGAAGGTCTATGCGGCCTTCTTTTTCTATTACCTTTGCTGCTGCGGCGGCGATGCTGGCGGGGTTTGTCACGTCCGCCGTTATGTGGAAGATGCTGCTGTAATTCTCGCCTCTGCGGCTGAACTCGTACACGGTATAGCCGTTTTCACAGAGCATGAGGGCGGCTGCTTTGCCTATGCCGCTGCTTCCGCCTGTCACTATAGCTATCTTTTTCATTTTCCTTCCTCCAATATGCTGCCGAGTATGTCCATTGCCTCGTCAAGTATTGAGTCGGTATGTGTGGCCATGTAGCTGGTGCGCAGCAGGCACTCGGTCATGGGGGTTGCCGGTGGCAGCACGGGATTGACGTATACGCCGCCGTCGTATGCACGCTTTGCCATTATCAGCGTATTTTCAGGGTCATGGGTATATATGGGTATTATGGGTACGCTGGTGAGCTTGTGGGGTATGGCTCGCTCAGTCAGCCCCTTCTGGACGTAATTCGATATATCCTTCAGCCGTTGTACCCGCCATGGCTCCTTTTTCAGCACCCTTAATGACGCCAAGGCGCAGGCGCAGCTTGCGGGTGGTATGCTGGCTGCGAATATAAAAGGCCGGGAGTTATGGCGAACGTGATCGGCTATGAATTTTGACGATGCCATATACCCACCGAGACTTGCAAGAGACTTGCTGAACGTACCCATGTATACGTCTATCTCGTCCTCGAGACCGTAATAACTTGGGGTACCTCTGCCGCCTTCGCCCAGCACCCCTAAGCCGTGGGCGTCATCTACCATTATGCGCGCCCTGTACTGCCTGGCAAGGCGGACTATCTCTGGCAGGTTGGCAATATCGCCGCCCATGCTGAATACGCCGTCCGTTACTATGAGGCAGCCTGCGGTGTCAGGTATCTCCTTCAGCTTCTTTTCAAGGTCAGCCATGTCCCCATGGCGGTAGCGCAGCATAGTCGCCTGGGATAGGCGGCAGCCGTCGTATATGCTTGCGTGGTTCTCGCGGTCGCATAGAATATAGTCGTGGCGGCCTGCAAGGGCGCTGATAATGCCAAGATTGGACTGAAACCCGGAGGGGAATGTCACTACCGCTTCCTTATGCAGAAAGTCCGCAAGCTCCTCCTCTAATTCGAGGTGCATTTTTAACGTGCCGTTTAGGAACCGGGATCCGGAGCAGCCGGAGCCGTACTGATCAAGCGCCTTTTTGCCGGCTTCAATGACCTCGGGGTTATTGGTAAGGCCGAGGTAGTTGTTGGAGCCAAGCATTATGCGCCGCTTGCCTTCCATTACGACCTGGATATCCTGACGCGTTTCAAGCGCGTGAAAATAGGGGTATATGCCCTTTTCCATGGCCTCGGCGGCCAATTCGTTTGGCTTGAGCTTTTCGAATAAGTCCATTGCGCCTCCTTATCGGGTATATAAAATGGTTAAAAAAATTGAATGAATGAATTATTAAAATATTTTAATCAAATAGAGCGAATTAGTCAAGGTATTATGTATATACATTGACAAAACTACCATCAGTTGACAAGGACACACAAGGTTTTAGGAGCCAAACAGCACGGCATAA
>ERZ834769.3572-NODE-3572-length-9958-cov-6.380087_pt1 | contig 9958 bp, 7 predicted proteins | sample MGYA00519690_ERZ834769 | MGnify/ENA primary metagenome ERZ834769 (study PRJEB31850, sample SAMEA3708760) | human gut metagenome | biome: human gut; feature: human-associated habitat; material: faeces | place: China | collected 2014 ... | reverse complement strand
TGGTGGTCATGGAGGACGGAGCCAGGGGAATGAATTTCTGCATGAGCATACGAGGCTACAGCAGGGATGTCCCGCTTCTTTGGATCAGCGATCAGGCAGAATTTGAACCCCAAAGCCACAGGCTGCAGGTGGATGACTTTTGGGTGAAGCCCATTACAGAGCATCAGCTGGGGGAAGCAGTATCCCGGCTGCTTCAGGGAAAAAGGGGAAGTAATGAATCAGGTGAGGAGGAAAAGTATGAATAAAAAATATTACCGGAGAGAACAAAACCGTCACGCTATATGGAAAATAATGACAACAGGGGGAAATGGATATGAGGTATAAAAGGAAGAAACGGCAGATCGTATCTGCAGCATTGGCGGCAATGATGGCGATGCAGTTATGCATACCGGCTGCAACGTTTGCTGCAGTCCCTACAAAACAGTTGAAAGTGATCACGGGATTTACGGAATTACCGGAGGAGGTCGCGCATATTCAGATCCCTGCGGATGCCGGAGAAAACTTTGAGGATTATCTGAATTTCCCGGAGACGATCGAGGCTTCGGTGGTGGAATATAAGAACGTGGATCATCAGAATAATAATGTGGATCGCGATAAGGGCGCGGAAGATGAGAAAGCGGCAGCAGACGACAGTGATAAGAAAGAAGACTCGGAAATTGCTACCGACAGCAATGCCGGGGATTTTCTCGAGGATGATGAGTTTGAAGATGAGGAAATCCCAGAAGATATCCCGGTGCTGACGGATATCAGCGTTACTTGGGAGCTGGATGAGAACCGGGAAGATGAAAGTGGTTTCTATTATTATCTTCCGGTTCTTCCGAGAGAGTATATTTTGGCAGAGGGCGTGGAGCTTCCGGAGATCGAGGTCAGCATGGACGGCGGAATCGCTTTGCTGGCATCAACAGATACTTATAATATTGCGGATGGCGGTATCGTCATCAACAGCAACACATTGGAACAGTATAATGATGCGACTATCACGGGAAACAGTACGACCCATGTTATTCAGGTTAGTGGTGTGGAGGCTACAATCACGATTTCGAATCTGGATATCCAGATTCCGATTGACAATAACGCTACGACAGCAAGTAACTGGATACCGGCGATCCGACTGGGAGATGGTGCAAAACTGAATCTGATTCTGGAGGGAACAAATACACTCAAGGGCGGTGATAGGTGTGCGGCTATTGATGTGCCGGAAGGCTGTACCCTGACGATCAGCGGAGAGGGAAGCTTAAAAGCAACCGGTGGAGTAGGCGCCGGAATTGGTGCGTCGAGCATGAGAAAGGGTTCCTTGGGGACGATTGAGATCAACGGAGGCAATATCGAAGCTTATGGCAGCGGGATAGCAGCAGGTATTGGCGGCGGTTTAGAGGGCGGCATCGGTACCATTGTCATCAACGGCGGAACTGTGTATGCCAAGGGCGGACATGGAAACTACTCCATGGATATTAAAAATGTATACGGTGGAGCAGGAATTGGCGGTGGAGCGTACGGCTGCGTGGATCGGATTGAGATCAACGGTGGCAATGTGACAGCCTGTGGAGGATATGTTACGAACGCAGGAAGACACCCCGGAGCCGCAATCGGCACTGGCGGCGGTGGAGCAAAACCGATAGGCGAAGGTAGATACAAGTATGGTGATATTGTGATCAATGGCGGAACGGTTTCAGCCATTGCATATAATAATGAAGTATATGCGATCGGTGTCGCAGAGAAGCCCCGTGTAGATGGTACCTTGGTGGGCTCCATTTCCATCAGTGATCAGGCAGTAGTCAACTTAAATGGTGGTGATTATTTCCCGAAAAGTGAAAATCCCGGACTGAAAAACTATGCCATTCAGGGCACGATTGCGGATGTACGATTCACCGAAAGCACTTATCCGGTGACAATCAGCGTGGGAGGGATTACCTGGAATGCAGGGACGATGAAGGTGAGCGATTATCAAGGTACACTTAAGGCATCCAATTATCTGAAGCCATTAACGCCAGGGACACCGGTAACGGTAACGGTGACGGTTGGAGACTATGTTTATCGGATGGAAGCTGACGTTGCTGACATTGATGATAAGAATGCAACGATCACCTTGAAGGCCGCAGCTCCTCTTTATGAGACAAGATTAAAATTTATTTCCACGGCGATCACGAGCGATCAGATATTACAGGCAACCGATATCACGGTCAAGCAGAATGGTGAACCGTTGAGCAATCAAGAAGGTCAAAGTGCAGCTATGGTCATTCCTTCCATGCAGATTTCGTATGATGAAGTGAACACGGGACATCTGACGGTATATCTGCCGGAAAATAAGAATAAAACAGAGATTTCGGTGACGGTGCCGGGCTTAAATGACGGCAATCCGATCACAAAATCAGGTGAGACGATTTCGACAACACCAAATGAAATTGTGATGTTTCAGCGTGATACCTCTTGTAGTCATGAGCACTATAATGCAGATGGATTTTGTGAAGCATGTGGTGCATATCAGGAGCCCAAAAATTGGAAGGGATATTATGAGATTTATAATGCCGGTCAGCTTTTCTGGTTTGCAAAGCAGTTTAATGATGGTAAAATCCCTGATAACAGCAATCTGAAGCTGATGAAGGATATTGAGATCCAGGACGGACATGACTGGACAAGCATTGGAAACATATCTAATAAGTCTTTCAGGGGGACTATTGAGGGAAATTACCATGTAATTTCCGGACTGCGACCTGCTAATGACGGTACAAGTTCTAAGTACGGACTGGTGGCAACGATTAAATATGGGAATGTACAAAATATAGGGCTGGTGTTTGAAGGTAATTGGACTTGCGGGTTGTGTAGACTCACTGTGGGTGATATCAAAATTCAGAATTGTTTTGTAGTAGGAACAAATTTTTCAGATAGTTGTTCACAAGGAACGGTGACTAAAAATGGAACGGTGACTAATTGCTTGGCTGTATCAGGAAAACTGGAAGGAACTAAGTACTCGAATGATCATAGGGCTACTTTTACGAACTGTTATGAGACAAAAAAGAGTGATTATAGTTCTCCGGGTATTACTACTATAAGCGAAGAAAAACTGAAATCCGGAGAAATTGCCTATAAATTAAACGGTGATCGATCAGATGGTACGTGGGGACAGGTGATCGGAACGGAGGATTACCCGCATTTCCGCAAGTACAGTAAGACGGTATATTATGATCAAGCTACTCAGACATATTCTAATAATAATGCGGCAAGTATCACTTCCGCAGCTGTTACGGATATTAAGACGATTTCTGACACAAAAGCGACTGCTACACTTAAGGCAACAGGAACTCCCGGAGCAGAGGTTAAGTTTTTCTTACCCTCCGGCGAGGATGAGCAGACATTAACATTAGATGATATGTTCTCGAAAGGAACGTTACTTACGGAGAGTTCTTCCGGAAACTATGAGTGTACTATTACGGATTTAGCTCCGGACACAGAATATCATGTCAGACTGATGATTAAAAAGGATGGTAAGTTATCTCTTGATGTAACCTATGTAAATTTCCAGACAGAAAAAATGCGGCAGGAGGCACCTAAGGCTGCTGATGTTTCTATCAATTACGAACAGGAGACTTTAGAGAATAAAGCTTCCTGCGATCTGGAGTATGCTGCTTCTAAGGATGCACAGTCATGGACAACGATAAGACAGGGTGGTAAGGTTCGTCTGACAGGGCTGCTGAATAACATTCGTGAAAATGGTGGGTCTGTACCAGTCTATATTCGCAAGAAAGCATCCTCGTCCATGTCAGCCAGTGAAGCGGTTTTGGTGGCGGATTTGCAAACACAGGCGATTCCGGAAGAATCGAACAAGCCGAATATTGATTATCGCAAGGAAGAAATCACAATTTCCTCATCTTTACAGTATGTGATTGTAAACGGAACCAAGACCTCTCCAAACTGGACATCTGCAAAAATGGGCAGTGGATCAGGAATTTCGATTACAGACATCATTTCTTCCGATCATGAGAGTACGGTTTATTATCGGTATGCTGCAAGCAACAAGGATAAGAAATTTGCCGGAAAACCCGAAAGTATCACGATTCTTAAAAGAACGGCAGCACCGGCTGCAATAACTGAGAATGAGGTGAAAATAACCGGTACGACGATTACCATAAACAGAACGAATCCGGAAAATGACATTGAGTATGGATACCGTGATGCAGATTCAGACGGAGCATTTACATGGATTGACGGTACGAAAATTCAGGGATTATATCCGGCACATGGATATCAGGTAACCGGCAGAATAAAGGCGAAAGAGAATGCATTTGCTTCTGAGAGAACGGAACCGCTTAATGTGTCTACCAAGGATACACTGAGAATTGTAGGAAACGGAACACAAAAGTGGGATGCGAAGGGGACTTATGGGGTTTCACTTGCTCAGATTCCGGTTTCCCTGGCTTCTGGTTATGGTGTGTATAATGGTGCAAATCAACCGGTAGCCGGAACCTGGAGCTGGGAACCGGAAAATAGTAGTTCAGCATCTGGTATTTATCCGAAGGTAGACGATAAAAAGGCTTATACCGTGAAATTTACACCAACAGATTCAAGTGCTTCATACGATAGGACATTAACAGATTCCGTGGTACCGGAAATTTCTAAGTACCCACTGCAATTTTCAGTTGCGGTAAAAGATAAGACCTATGATGGCACGACAAACGCGGACATCTCCAGCGTGATCTTCGACAACGTGACCTTGAACCGAGGCACAGACTACACCGTGACCGCCAGCTTTGACGATGCCAGTGTGGGCAACGGCAAGAACATCACTGCCACAGTGACCCTGATGGGGCAGGCCGCGAAGAATTACGCCCTGAAGCAGAGCAGCGTCACCACGACTGGCAACATCACCAAGGCCGCTGCACCTGACTTTACTAAGGAAACCGCGCTGACCATTGTAAACGGCCACGAAAAGACCTACACTGTGACGCTCCCCACTCTGCCTGTGCTGGAGGCTCCCAAGGAGTACGGCACAGTGACCTACGGCGCACCAACGGTCAACTTGTCCAGCACCTATTACACCAGCGGTGCGAAGGTGGAAGATGGCAAGCTGATCCTGCCGATTCAGAAAAATGACGTGAAAACCACCGGCTCTGTGGGTACAGTGACCGTGGCAATCAAGAGCACAAACTATGAGGACATCACGCTGACCGTCAATGTCAATGCGACCGACAAGCTTGTCCCCACTGTTACGGCACCTACGGCAAACGCCCTGACCTACAACGGTTCAGAACAGGCGCTGGTTACAGCAGGCAAGACCACTGGCGGCACGATGCTCTACCGGCTTGACGATTCCAAATGGAGCGAGCAGATCCCCACAGCGAAAAATGCCGGGGAATACACCGTTTGGTATAAGGTGCAGGGAAACGCAGAGTACGCAGATGTGGCAGAACAAAGTTTGACTGTGACCGTTTCCAACCAGCCTTCCGGCGGCGGCGGAGCATCCGGTGGTGGTGGTGGCGGAGCATCCAGTGGTGGCGGCGGTGGCGCAGCCCCGGCTCCGACACCGGATGATGCGGATGTCATCACAGTCAAAGAAGACACGAAGGACAATACGACCTCCAAGCCGGGTGCGGAAACCGACACAACTATAACAACCAAGACGACCGTCAAGAATACGACGACCGAAACGACCAAGAACGAGCAGGGTCAGGATGTTTCCAAGACCACAGCCAGCGTTTCCAAAGACCTCGGTGACAAACTGCTCGATCAGGCGGTTTCCAATAAGTCCGATACGATCGAGATCACTGTGAAGTCCAGTGACGCGAATAACGGCAGCGGCGCAGGCAGCACAGGCGCGGCGGACAGCGTGAAAGCAACCGAAGTCGAGCTGCCAAAGGCGACCGTCAACGCGATCGCCAAGGACACGAACGCCGACCTTGTCATCAAGACCGACAACGGCGAAGTCGTCCTCGACAACAAGACCTTAGAAACGATTGCAGGCGCAGCCAATGGTGACACCGTAACCATCGTGGTGGGCGAAAACACCCGGCTCAAGGAAACGCAGAAACCGGCGGAGAAGATCGTCGGCAAGAACGGCACGCTCTTCGACCTTGTCGCGAAGATTGGCGAAAAACACCTGCATCAATTTGAAGGCGGCAAGGCTTATGTGATTCTGCCGATGCCGGATAAGCTCAAAGGCAAAGACATCCTCGTGATCTACATCGACGACAACGGCCTCTGCAGGATCCTGAACCACAGCGTAGAGAAGATCGGCGCAGAAGATTACATTCGTTTCACGACGACCCGCTTCTCGACCTTCGCAGTCGTCGACAAAGACGAAGCAGAGCGGTTAATTAAAGAACAGAACGCCGCCCACGTCAAAGAACTGATGCAGAGCGCGAAGTTCAAAGTGACCACCACTAAGACGAGCAAGAAATCCGTCAAGGTACAGGTCGCAGCCAAGAGCAGCAAGACCATGATCTCCGACATCAAGTCGCTGGGCTACACGGTCAAGTACCAGTTCTATCGCTCGACGAAGAAGGACGCAGGCTACAAGCTGCTCAAGACAAGCAGCAAGAACAGCTTTATCAGCACCAAGGGCACGAAGGGCAGAAAATATTACTACAAAGCCCGCGTGTTGGTCTATGACGGAAGCAAACTTGTGGCTAAGAGTGCACTCAAGCAGTGCAGCTATGGCGCAAGACGTTAATGCAAAACTGATTTTTTGCTAACAGAATATAGAATTTTTACTTAGGGCTGACTGTAACAGGTCAGCCCTATTTCTTTGATGTAACAATACTGATAATAACGATACTGATTATAGTGATACTGATCTTATCCTTTCCTATCCGGAATGGAACAGGAATGATAAGATGTAATATAACTAATGTTGAGGCTGTGGTCTGCCTTTATTGTAGAAAATTTTTTCGCTATCTCATATAAAGTGTGATTATAAAGCATAAAACTCCAATAAAAATGTGAAGAGTGATTCTATGGAACGATTTATCTTAAAAAAGTTGCTGGATTGGAAGGATTCTCCCTACCGCAAGCCTTTAATCTTGAAGGGCGTACGTCAGGTGGGTAAGACTTGGATTCTGAAAGAGTTCGGCAGACGCTGTTATGAAAATACAGCCTACTTTAACTTCGACGAAAACGAAGAATATAAACAATTTTTTGAAACAACCAAGGATGTGGACCGGATTCTACAAAACCTTATGCTGGCAAGCGGTCAAAAGATATTGCCAGAAAAGACCCTCATCATCTTTGACGAGGTACAGGACTGCCCGAAGGTTATCAACTCCATGAAGTATTTTTGCGAGAACGCACCGCAATACCATGTTGCCTGTGCCGGTTCTCTGTTGGGGATTGCTCTGGCGAAGCCTTCCTCTTTTCCAGTAGGCAAGGTCAACTTCATGCAGATTGACCCAATGACCTTCCCTGAGTTTCTACTTGCCAACGGTGATGAAAATCTGGCGCAGTATCTGGAACAGGTGGATACCCTTGAACCTATCCCTGACAGATGAATTATATGATAAAGTTTTTAGTTGATAGAAATTACATCTTATCACCACAGTCATGGAATGGTGGAGAAAATGATCGACCTATCACATTATCACCAGAAGGTTATGCCAGAGTAGATGCTATTCAGAAGAATACTGCAAATGGTAAGATGGGATAGCTTAGCACGGCTCATACCAGTCTTAATTTCGTAGGCATTAATGATGGATTCCTTGATGAGATATAAGTCACCACCAAGTTCCGGTGGGATGAGGTCCAGGTTTTCAAGTTCACGGATATCATTTGCGGACATCCAGCCATTCTGTCTTGCAGTGGCATAACCGTTCATTCGGCTTTGATAATCACCACGCAAGAGACCGTCAACGTCGAACTTTACAAAATAAGCAGATTTCTCCGATTCAGATAGAAGGGCTCGGTTGATGGACTGCTCCCAACGGACAATCCAGGGCTCCAAGGTGTACTTCACAAATTCGAGAGATTGCTGCTCAATATTAGAAAAGCTCGACTTCTCAAGATCACCGACCATATGAGGCGGTACTCTAAAGATTCGAGCTATTTCATCAATCTGAAATTTTCTTGTTTCCAGAAACTGTGCTTCATTTGGGGAAATGGAAATAGGCGTGTATTTCATGCCTTCTTCCAAAACAGCTACCTTATGAGAATTGTTCCCAGAGAAGCCTTTTTTCCAGCTTTCTCTGACAGCTTCTGGATTTTTTACGGTACCGGGATACTCCAAAATATCTCCTGGTGTGGCACCGTTTGCAAAGAACTTAGCACCGTATTCTTCTGTGGCGATAGCAAGTCCGATAGCGTTCTTGGTCATAGCGATGGGAGAGTAACCTACCAGACCATCAAAGCCGAGACCCGGAACATGGAGTACATCCGACGGTTTTAGGATGACGGTTCCATTTTTCATGGTAGGTGCATCTGAATCCTGCATTTGATATTGATAGTAGAGGTGACCTTTATCGTCGCGATCCACACTCATTCGATTGGGCATCAGCGGATAGAGAGCGATGACTTCACCTTTGCCATTTCGTATAATTTGCGCATAGGCATTTCCATAAAGGAGAAGATGCGTCATCAAAGTCTCTCGGAAGACAAAGGACGTCATTTCCGGATTTGGCTCATCGTGAATCAGTCGATACAGAGGATGTTTGATTGCCTTTTCTTTACTACCCGAGTCAGTGTACTTATACTTATAAATATGGACTGGCAGTCCTGCAATGGACCCCGAAAGAATCCTGACGCAGGCATAGACTGTAGTCATTTGCATGGCACTTCGTTCATTGACGGCTTTGTCAGAGTTGCTTCCACCAAAGAGAAAACGATAGGAGCTGCCATTGGTGCTATTGGTGGGCTTGTCTCTGGAATGAAATAGCCCCGATAAAAATCCCATAAATATTCCTTTCTGCCTTAAGAGGCGTATAAAATTCAAAGTTACGTTACAAAATAATTTGCGCAAATGCTTGCAATTGCAAGCAAAAGCGAACATAATAAAGAAAAGGGAGGCGATACTATGGCAAATACATCCGCTGTTTATGCAAGAATAGATACGAATCTCAAGGACAATGCTGAGAGTATTCTTTCTCAGCTTGGCATTTCTCCATCCAGTGCAATTCAGATGCTTTATAGCCAGATCGTACTGAAAAAAGGTATGCCGTTTGAATTGAAACTTCCTTCTTCTAAGCCATTAGCTGTTGGTGCAATGACCAGAGAAGAACTTGATGCAGAACTCCAGAAGGGTGTTGATTCCATCAAAGAAGGAAAGGTATATTCTGCAGATGAAGTCGACGCGGTACTTGCAAAGGAGTTTGGCATATGACGGATAGCTATAATGTCGGCTATTCTGTAGATGCACTTGGTGATTTACGTAAAATCTATTCGTATATTGCGAATGAACTTCTTGTTCCGGAGACAGCCGCAGCTCAGCTGGGGCGCATACGAAAGGAAGTTCGTTCATTGGATTTTATGCCAGCTCGTTATACGTTAGTTGAATGGGAGCCTTGGCATTCGATGAAAATGCATCAGCTTCCGGTAGACAACTTTATTGTGTATTATCTTGTCGATGATAAAGAGAGGACAGTTCTGCTTCTGGGCAAGTAGCTCAGTATTGCCTGGATCCAGTTTCAGGAGCTTCTCGACATCCTTGAGCTGACTCTGCGTATTCTTGATTTCTGAATTGACACCCTTTAAGGCACTCTGAAGCTTGGTAGTATCGCCACCGATCTCGACCGTGATACCCTTAATTCTACTTCTCGCCATAACGCACCTCCTCCCTGCAAAATGGGCATAAAAATTGCCCGGCATTTCTGCCGAGCATAAAGAAAGCACCGATCAGATTTCTCCGACCGATGCTAATAAACTGCTATTCTATTGAGATTTACAAACAGGAATTTGGAACGTGCTTTATAAATTTTTTCCGATCCCCTCAAGTTCGTTCATGGAATCCTTGTTTTTTTCAAGTTCATCTCTGGCTGTTGCG
>ERZ834769.3568-NODE-3568-length-9970-cov-4.171760_pt1 | contig 9970 bp, 10 predicted proteins | sample MGYA00519690_ERZ834769 | MGnify/ENA primary metagenome ERZ834769 (study PRJEB31850, sample SAMEA3708760) | human gut metagenome | biome: human gut; feature: human-associated habitat; material: faeces | place: China | collected 2014 ... | reverse complement strand
GAAAATGGTGGTGTGCGAAGAAGTTTAAAGTTCGTATATATTTTCATGTATTATATTATAATAAAAGAGGCTGTCTAACAAGTTTAGACAGCCTCTTTCGATATCTTAGTAGTCTTCTAAATTATTTCTTAGAAGCTTCCAAAGATGCTTTACGGAATTCTTTCATTGCTTTTTCGATTTCCAAAGAAGCTTTACGAGCGCGAGTTCCTGCTGCTTTGTTACCGTTTTCGATCTGTGCGTTAGCATCTTTTGAGAAGTCAGCATACAGAGCTGCTACCTTTTCTACCAATTCTTTCATAATCCTTTTATTTTTTTCGTTAATAATGTGCCGCAAAAATACACTGTTTCCCGAAATAAAAGCATAAAATCAATATTTTTTTTGAAATAATCTTCGAAAAATATCTAAAAAAGGGGCTTTTCACCATTTTTACCTACCTTTGTAGCCATGAAACTGCTTACAGATACCGATTATATACATGCATTGATTGCTGAAGGGGAGCACCAGCAACAGGACTTTAAATTCGAAATTTCCGACGCACGCAAAATTGCCAAAACACTCTCGGCTTTTGCCAACACGGACGGAGGAAGATTACTTATTGGCGTAAAAGACAATGGAAAAATCGCGGGAGTACGCTCCGAAGAAGAAAAATATATGATTGAAGCCGCCGCACAACTTTATTGCGTGCCGGAAGTGGAATACACATTGCAAACATATATAGTGGAGGGACGGCAAGTGTTGGTAGCGACCATCGAAGAGACTCCGCATAAACCGGTTTACGCCAAAGACGAAACCGGGAAACCTCTAGCCTATCTCCGCATCAAGGATGAAAATATTCTGGCAACACCTATACACCTCCGTGTATGGCAACAGAGCGACAGCCCCCGTGGCGAACTGATCCGTTACACCGAACGTGAACAGCTCCTGCTCGAACAACTGGAGCATGGCACTTTACTTTCACTCAACCGCTACTGTCGCCAAACCGGACTTTCACGACGTGCCGCTGAACATCTGCTCGCCAAATTTGTTCGTTATGATATTGTGGAACCCGTATTCGAAAATCATAAATTCTACTTCCGAATAAAAAACGAATAACCACAAACAATACTTAATATTTGACACTTAATACTTAACTATGACCTTTATCAACGAGATTAACGACATACTCTGGACCTATATCCTGATTATCATGTTATTGGGATGTGCTGTCTGGTTCAGCATACGGACACGCTTCGTACAATTCCGCATGATTCGCGAAATGATCGTACTGTTAAGCGAATCTGCGGGCAAAGGGAAGCAGGGAGAGAAACATGTATCTTCTTTTCAGGCATTCGCTATCTCTATCGCCAGCCGTGTGGGTACGGGAAATCTTGCGGGAGTGGCTACCGCCATCGCTATCGGCGGTCCCGGAGCTATTTTCTGGATGTGGGTCATCGCACTGTTAGGGGCTTCGAGTGCTTTCATCGAGTCTACCTTAGGGCAATTATACAAAATACGCGGAAAGGATTCATTCATCGGAGGTCCTGCCTATTATATGAAGAAGGGATTGAAACAACCGTGGATGGGAATGCTTTTTGCCATATTAATAAGCATCACTTTCGGTTTTGCTTTCAATTCTGTACAGAGCAATACCATCTGTGCTGCTGCGGAGCATGCTTTCGGGGTCAATCATATTATATTGGGAGGGGTACTGACATTGCTGACGTTGGTTATCATCTTCGGAGGTATTCAACGCATTGCCCGTGTCAGCAGCATTATCGTGCCGGTTATGGCATTGGGATATGTGGGGTTGGCGCTGGTGATTGTTATACTCAATATCACTCATTTACCGGGCGTCATCGCGCTAATTGTCAGTCATGCTTTCGGTTGGGAACAGGCACTGGCAGGAGGAGTCGGCATGGCATTGATGCAAGGTATCAAGAGAGGACTCTTCAGCAATGAGGCCGGTATGGGATCGGCTCCGAATGCGGCTGCCACGGCTCATGTCAGTCATCCCGCGAAACAAGGATTGATACAGACTTTGGCAGTATTTACGGATACATTATTGATTTGTACTTGTACGGCTTTTATCATTCTGTTTAGTGGTGCTCCGCTGGATGGATCGACCAATGGGGTGCAGTTGACTCAACAGGCATTGACGAACGAGATCGGTTCTTCGGGCAGCGTCTTCGTTGCTGTGGCTCTTTTCTTTTTCGCTTTCAGCAGTATTCTGGGAAATTATTATTACGGGGAGGCCAATATCCGCTTTATCACTCACCGGAAGTGGGTGCTTCATGGTTACAGGATATTAGTGGGCGGCATGGTGCTCTTCGGGTCACTTGCCACATTGGATATGGTATGGAGCCTGGCAGATGTCACTATGGCATTAATGGCTATCTGCAATCTGATCGCGATCCTCTTCCTTGGAAAATATGCGATCCGCCTGTTAAATGATTACCGGGCACAAAAGAAAGCCGGTATCCAAAGTCCTGTTTTTAAGAAAGAGTCTATGCCGGACATCGAAAAGGACTTGGAATGTTGGTGAAAACCAACTGTTTTTGTACCTTTGCACGGAAATTGACAGATGGTAGTTATATTATATACCTTCCACGCACTCAAATAGTAAATTGTAAATTGTAAAATTGTAAATATAACAATGGGCTTATTTGGTTTATTCAAGAAAAAATCCGATGAAACGAAAGTCGGCAATGTAGAAGATTTCATTTCACTGACCCGGGTGTATTTCCAGTCAGTGATCGCCACAAACTTAGGTATCACCAATATCCGATTCTTGCCGGACGTAGCTAACTTCAAACGTTTGTTTAAAGTGCCTACTCAAAACGGTAAACTGGGATTGGCCGAAAAGTCTGCATCACGCAAAATGCTGATGCAGGATTATGGGCTGAATGAGAATTTCTTCAAGGAAATCGACGCTTCCGTAAAACGTAACTGCCGCACTCAAAATGATATTCAATCTTATTTGTTCATGTATCAGGGATTTTCTAATGATCTGATGATGTTGATGGGAAATCTGATGCAGTGGAAGTTCCGTATGCCGTCGATCTTTAAAAAGGCTCTGTATGGCATGACGCAGAAGACGGTGCATGATGTTTGCACCAAGACGGTATGGAAAGCGGATGATGTGCATAAGACGGCTGCGGCTATCCGCCAATACAAAGAGCGTCTGGGATACTCGGAGCAGTGGATGACGGATTATGTGTATAATATCGTTCTACTTGCCAAGAAGGAACCGAAACGGAAGGATGACGACACGGAAACGAAAAAATAAGTCGCGTTAAATGTTAGAAAAGCGTAAAGATTAATATGATAGAGAAAGCGGGGGTTTTGTACTTCCGCTTTTTTTGTTATCTTTATGTACTTTTTTCTTTTGTCTTGATACAAAAGAAAAAGTACCAAAAAGAAAAAATCAAGGCTGCGTCTGCCCGGCTACTCCGGTCTCATCCCCGGCTAAAGGGCAGAAACTCGCTTCGCTCAAACAGTCTGCCCTTCTTAACGCCGGGAATGAAACCTCCGCTTGACGCCGTGCAGACGAGGCCGGGAGGCCATGCGGCGTGGAATGCTATGCAGTGTAGAGTGCTATGCGGTGTGATTGTGTATTATGTTGCGCTTTGATGATTATGTTGGTAGGTTATGGATGGAGAATACTTAGGGGATGAGATGCTGTTCGGGATTTGAGACATATAGTTCGGGGAGAAGGGAGGTCGTTCAAACTTAAAATGCTTATTATATAATTTAAAAATTGATAGATTGCTTATGAAACAAAAGAAAATGCTTACACTTACTTTTTCACAGTTGAAACAAATCTATGGTCAGGAGATTCCGGAGATAGTGGAGATAGCGGATAAGAGCTCTACTGTTGAGGATTTCAAGGCTGGAATACTGCGGTTGTTGGAGACTTGCAGGATAGAAAACGAAGCTGCGGAGGAGGCGAGGGAGCAAATTCGACTCTTACTTGATTATGATGGGCAAAATGTTCATGAACTGTCTACGGGACAGGATATGTCAGTACAGACTATTCGGCTGCTTTATGAGTTTCTGACGGGGACGTTGGAGAATATGGAGATGCCGACGGATTTGTTTATTGAAATTTTTCAGATGTTTAAACGGTTGAAGGGAGAAGTTATGCCTTTGCCGTCACCGCAGCGTATCAAAAGTCGGAATGACCGGTGGGAAACCGGACTGGATGAAGAGGTACGGGAGATACGGGATGAGAATAAGGAGCGGATGTTGCACTTGCTGATTCAGAAGATTGAGAACAGGAAGTCGAAGCCTTCGGTTCGTTTCCACTTTGAGGAGGGAATGAGTTATGAGGAGAAATACAGGTTGGTAAGTGAGTGGTGGAATGATTTCCGCTTTCACTTGGCGATGGCTGTGAAGAGTCCGGGAGAACTGAATCGGTTCCTGGGGAATTCTCTTTCTTCGGAGACGATGTATTTGCTTTATCGGGCACGGAAGAAGGGGATGCCGTTTTTTGCGACTCCTTATTATTTATCGTTACTCAATATTACAGGATATGGGTATAATGATGAGGCTATCCGGAGTTATATTCTGTATTCGCCACGATTGGTGGAGACGTATGGAAATATTCGTGCGTGGGAAAAGGAGGATATTGTGGAGGTTGGTAAACCTAATGCTGCGGGATGGCTTCTGCCGGACGGACATAATATTCATCGCCGGTATCCGGAGGTGGCTATTCTCATTCCTGACACGATGGGAAGGGCCTGCGGGGGACTTTGTGCTTCTTGCCAGCGGATGTATGATTTCCAAAGCGAACGGTTGAATTTCGAGTTTGAGTCTTTACGCCCGAAGGAGTCATGGGATCGTAAGTTGCGCCGGTTGATGACTTACTTTGAAGAGGATACACAGCTGCGGGATATTCTGATTACAGGGGGCGATGCGCTGATGAGTCAGAATAAGACGCTTCAGAATATTTTGGATGCGGTGTATCGGATGGCGGTACGCAAGCAGAAGGCAAATCTCGAACGACCGGAAGGAGAGAAATATGCGGAATTGCAACGGGTACGGCTGGGGTCACGGTTGTTGGCTTATTTGCCGATGCGTATCAATGACGGATTGGTGGATATTCTGCGGGAATTCAAAGAAAAGGCTTCGGCTATCGGGGTGAAACAGTTTATTATCCAGACTCATTTTCAAACACCGCTGGAGGTCACGCCTGAAGCTAAAGAGGCGATTCGGAAGATTCTTTCTGCCGGATGGATTATCACGAATCAGTTGGTATATACAGTGGCTGCTTCGCGTCGGGGACATACGACACGGCTTCGCCAGGTGCTCAATTCATTGGGCGTGGTATGTTATTATACTTTCTCGGTGAAGGGATTCAATGAGAATTATGCAGTATTTGCTCCCAACAGCCGTTCGATGCAGGAACAACAGGAGGAAAAGATTTATGGTCGGATGACACTGGAACAGGCGGAGGAATTATACAAAATATTAGAGACGAAAGTCGGAACGGAAGAGGAGACGAAAGAAGATGTTGCCAAGCAATTAAGACATTTCATGAGAAAACATCATTTGCCTTTCCTTGCTACGGATCGCAGTGTATTGAATTTGCCGGCTATCGGTAAGAGTATGACCTTCCAATTGGTGGGACTGACGGAAGAAGGAAAACGGATTCTACGCTTCGAACATGACGGCACTCGTCATCATAGCCCGATTATCGACCAGATGGGACAGATTTATATTGTAGAAAATAAATCACTGGCCGCTTATCTGCGCCAATTAGCCAAGATGGGAGAAGATCCGGAAGATTATGCTTCTATCTGGAATTATACGAAAGGAGAAACCGAACCTCGCTTCAGTCTTTACGAGTATCCTGATTTCCCCTTCCGCACTACTGATAAAATGAGTAATTTAGAAATAAGTAATAAGTACTAAGTATTAAGTAATAAGTATTACCGAAGCTGCTGGATAATACCTGCTATTTGATACTTGTCGATTAATACTTAAACTTGTTGATTGATACTTGTCGGTTAATACTTAATACTTATTCATCATTCTTTTACACGTATTACTATATTTGCAATAATTGCAGTTAGGCCTCCGGTGGTGATCCCTGAAGAGAAGATACTTCGAATTGCTTCCGGGGCTTGTTGTAATACGTCCGGCATTAATTCTACTCCTAGGCCTAAGGAAAGGCTGACTGCTAATACCAGAGTTTCTTTACGGCCTATTTCTTGTGAGGAGATAATACGGATTCCTGCCGCTGCTACTGTACCGAACATTAGTAAGGTTGCACCACCCAATACAGGATCGGGCATTAAGGAGAATACGGCACCTACAATGGGAAATAATCCCAAAAGAACGAGCATTGCTGCGATATAATAACCGACATAGCGGCTGGCTACTCCGGTCAGTTGGATAATACCGTTATTCTGTGCAAAGATGGAGTTGGGGAAAGAGTTGAATATACCAGCGAGGAAGGAATTGAATCCATCTGCCATTACTCCACCGGAAACTCGTTTCAAATAGGAATCTCCTTCAATGGGAAGTCCGGAAATCATAGAGTTGGCAGTCACGTCACCTGTTGCTTCGATGGCAGTTATCAGGTAGACCAGACCAATGGCTATGAAAGAAGACACATTGAAATCAACACCATATTTAAAAGGTTGGGGAATATTAAAGCTCATCAGCATTTCTACATTCAATGCACTCATATCCACTTTTCCCAAAACAAATGCCAAACCATAACCCAGACAAAGTCCGAGTACAATGGAACTCATGCGCAGGTATTTGTTCCCACAACGGTTGAAAAATAAGACGCTAAGAAGTACCAGTGCTGCAATAGACAGGTTTTTCCAGGTAGCAAACGTACCGTTATCCATAGCTGCATATCCACCTCCGCAAGATACGATACCTACTTTTATCAGGCTCAATCCGATAAGCAGTACGACAATACCGGAAACCAGCGGAGTGATGATATTACGCAAATATTTGAATGTGCGGCTGACAATCATTTCGATAGGTGCGGCAGCCATACAGGAACCGAAAATCAACGGCAATCCGCCTACCATTCCTGTGGCGATGATAGGACCGATAAAAGAAAAACTGGTTCCCTGGATGCAGAGCAGCTTTGCTCCTATCGGACCGAAACGACGGCATTGTATAAAGGTAGATACTCCCGAAGCAAAAAGGGACATGGAAACTAGAAAGCTTGTCTTTTCTACATCCAGTTTCAAGGCACTCGCTATGATAAGCGGCGGTGTGATAATTGCCACGAAAATAGCCAAGAGATGTTGTAAAGCCGCAAACAGGGCGTCTTTAAAAGGGGGACGGTCTTCTACGCCGTAGATTAAATCAGTTTTCATTTAATAGGTTGTTCTATATATTTTGTAAGTTCCACAAAGGGATAAACGGAGATTCCTCTGAAGTTCGGATTCTTTTAGCCTGACTTCTTTTTACTCTATTTCTTTTAACTCGCTTTTTAATCCGTTTTTTGGTTCGATTTTTGGTTCGATTTTTTTAGTTCAGCGTCCATTTCAGAGCAAGCGTCGGGATCACATAAAAGCCATCGCGACCACCGAAGTTATTGCTCAATTCGACTTCGGAGCCAACGCTTAGATTGAAGTTTTTATTTACTCCCTTGATTTGATTCAGGTTTACCCAAAATTGTGGTTCGGAGAGGAAGATAGTCTTTCCGTAGTTCGTTTCTTCACGCCACCAGTCGGCAAAGCCGGAGAAAGTGAGCAGGTTACGGCAGAAGTTTACGTACCATGTACCTGTCAACTGGAAGTTGTTGGGTGATGAGTGTTTCTGAATATACTTATACATGGCGGTCAGTGTGAAGCCTTTGGAAAAAGAAGCATTATTAAAGGTATACGTGGCTCCTGCCAGATAAGCATTTTTATAAGACATACCTTTGGATAATCCACCGTTATATTCAAGATGCGCAGAGAAAGGACCTTTCCAGAATTTCACTTCACGGGCTATTTCCCAATAAGCAGCAGCGACACCTTCGGAGGTATAATCCATATCGACAAAGAAATAAGTACTTCCCCAAGTATCAGGATGAAACTTCTCTACTGTGGAAGTTAACAGCGGACGACCTTGCAAATCTTTATCATACAAAGAACGTCCAAAATCATAATGTAACTGGATGTTTTGCGCCTGCAATCCCGGTACGGCAGAGAGCAACATACAAAGGAAAAGAGCAGAGATAATCTGTTTCATAAGTAAATGTGTTTAAATGAAGATGCAAAAATAGTTAAAGCTACACATATAAACACACTACTTTTATCTTTTTTTATTCCAGGTTATTATTTCCCGTGTCCCACCAAAGCCTTGTACCTCCATGATCGTTTCCTCCTAAAGCTTCCACAAGCGCGGAATATTGTTCCGGGTCTTCCGTCTGTAAGGTACCGGGGAAGTTTAGACGGCGCACCATAATCTCCGTGTCGATAGAACCGTTTCTGCTATGGTTGAATCGTACGGGAAATAAACGGGGATACCCTGTTCGTCTTTGTTCTGCCCAAGCTTCGCAACCTTCCGGAAACATAGCAATCCACTTCTGCGTAATGATCTTCTCCAGTTTCGTTTCCTTATCATCCAGCGGATTCCATTTGGGAGAGACTTTACAACGGGCCTCTATATTATTTTCTTCATCATACGTGTCTATAAAGTCGGAGGCGGTCTGTTCACTTTGCAGATAATCTTCTACGCCATAGATTCCCCATTGATGGAAAGAAGTAGTTACACCGTTCTGATAACAGGTTTCTTCATCTTCATCCGTCCACCCGCGCAATGCAGCTTCGGCACGCAGAAACCAAACTTCCGAAGCAGTCATCAGAGGCGCATCGGTGCTTTGCTTGACAAACAGCTTCGACAATCCGGAATAATGACTATGAGCAAAACATGTCCCCTGACGAATTCCACGATATTGTCCTTTCAGGGTTTCATCCGTACAGAGTTCGAAATAAATTCCAAGACGGGGATCATTATATCCCACCAAGATTGATTCCATATTCGCACTCATGTAAGTTTCATTCCACACACGATTAAGTTCTCCCAATGGATTGGTATATCCGGATTTGGTAGAAACAACAGCTCCGCCTGTTTCCGCTTCAAAGAAGCCGTAATCGTTTTCTTTTATATATTTCTTTGAATCCGGCAGCCCTTTTGCCATGCTGTTCCCTCCGATATTTGATACTGAAATTATATACTTGCTTCGACACTGTGTCAATAATTGTGTTGCATTCGCGATTCTGCGTTGTTTACTGTGCATAATTTAAAAAGTCCGTTTTTGGCAAAAGTGCATATTGCGAAAAGCAGAACGCGGTGATATAATTGATTTAATAACACGGTTTTCTAATTTGCAGATGAGGGGCGCGCTTTTTGAAAAATACACTTGATTCATCCATAGTCAAGCTGACGAATTACCGCTCTGTGTGGGGATACATACACAAAAACAAGCAGGCGACAATTCCGCAGATAGCCAAAAGCATCGGGCTGAGCCTGCCGACCGTGACGCGAGCTATTGATTACGGTATTGCGGAGGGAATTATTAATCCGGACGGAGTTATAGGTGCGGAACGCGGGCGCAAGGCGCAGGTATATAAGCTTAACGCGGACTATATGCATTTTCTGCTGATTTATCTTGACTCCGATGTTCTTTCATACAGAATCCATGATTTCAAAAGCCGTACTATCGGCAGCGGAAATATACCGATTTGTGACGAAAAAGTACTTTCGACGCTTGAGAATCTTGTTATGACAAGCGTTGCGGCCGATCCGCTCATAGCCATGACGGCGATAGCCGATTCGGGCGTTGTCTGCAAGGGTGTTGTTATGGACTCGGCGGCATTCCCGTCGCTCAACCATATCGATGTTGCAAAGAGGCTGAATGAAAAATTCGGACTGACGGTTCTTATTGACAACGACCTGCATGTCGCAACGAATGTGGCAAGAAAATATTCGAATTATCAGGAGGGCATAACCGTCCTCTATGCCTACGGCAAG
>ERZ834769.3563-NODE-3563-length-9981-cov-4.254080_pt1 | contig 9981 bp, 11 predicted proteins | sample MGYA00519690_ERZ834769 | MGnify/ENA primary metagenome ERZ834769 (study PRJEB31850, sample SAMEA3708760) | human gut metagenome | biome: human gut; feature: human-associated habitat; material: faeces | place: China | collected 2014 ... | reverse complement strand
CCATCACCCTGCTGACCGACTCTCAGGGCAAGAAGATGGGCAAGACCGCCGGCAACGCTGTTTGGCTCGACCCCAACAAGACCAGCCCGTTTGAGTTCTACCAGTACTGGCGCAATGTCGGCGATGCGGATGTGCTCAAGTGCATCCGTATGCTGACCTTCCTGCCGCTGGAGCAGATCGACGAGATGGACCACTGGGAGGGCGAGCAGCTGAACAAGGCCAAGGAGATTCTGGCCTACGAGCTGACCAAGATGGTCCACGGCGAGGAGGAGGCCGAGAAGGCGCAGGCTACCGCCCGCGGCCTCTTCAGCGGTGCCGCCGATCATGAGCATATGCCCAGCACGGCGCTGGATGCAGCGCTTGTCAAGGACGGTGCTGTCGGCCTGCTGGCTGCCATGGTGGCCGCCGGTCTGTGCGGCTCCAACCGTGAGGCCCGCCAGCTGGTCCAGCAGGGCGGCGTCCTTGTTGACGGTGAGAAGGTCACCGACCCCAAGGCAGTTCTGACCGTTGACGCGCTGAACAAGGGCGTTGTCATCAAGAAGGGCAAGAAGGTTTACCACAAGGTCACGCTGTAAAGCAAAGTTGCTTCACAGTCGTTTTCGGCACATGTAAAACAAAAACCGGTGCAGCCTCTTTCGGAAAAGGCTGCACCGGCTTTTTATATTATGCTCTCAGCACTGCCGCATCAAACGGACATAGAACTCCACGGCACGGCCAACGGTCTCGACGCGGATGCGTTCGTTGTTGCCATGCAGGGTGCCGCGTTCCTCGGCGGTCAGATCCATGGCCGAGAAACGGTACACATGGTCGCTGATACGGCCGTAGTGGCGGCTGTCCGAGCATTGCACCATCAGATACGGTGCTACCAGACAGCCCTTCCAGGTGCCTGCCACAGCGCTGGCGACCTTATCCCATGCAGGGCAGTTCGTCTCGCTGATGCGGCTCGGGTTCATGCCCTCCAGCTTTGTGATCTCAACGGCAGGGTCATTGATGGTTTCTTTTAAGTAGGCAAGGGCACTGTCCATCGTGTCCTCAGGGTTCAGGCGCAGGTTGCTGATAAAGGCTGCCTCCGGCGGGATAACATTGCGTCCCGCGCTGCCCTTAGCCTGCGTGAAGGCCACCGTTGTGCGCATCAGGGCGTTCAGCTCACCGCCGCTCTTGCGGCAGATGGAGTCCAGCACATCGCCGAACAGCCAGAGGTTGGCAAAGATCATACGGTAGGTAAAGTTGGAGTAGCGGCCCAGCGTATCAAACATCTCCGCAACCGGCTTGGTTACATGTGCCTTGAAGGGATGGCTTTCGATCTTGGTGCAGGCCTCACTCAGCGCCACCAGCGGGCTGTGCGGCTTGGGCGCGCTGGCATGGCCGCCGCCGGACTTGACCTTATACTCCACATTCAGCATGCCCTTTTCCGCAATGCCGATCAGGCCGCAGGGCTGCTTGACGCCGGGGAATACATCCTCCACGACCGCGCCGCCCTCGTCCACAACAAGCGCGGGGGTGATGTGGTTTGCCTCAAACCAATCAACGATATGCACCGCGCCGAGGCCGTTGACTTCCTCGCCGCCGCTGAAGGCAAAGTAGATGTCCTGCGCGGGGACATACCCCTCGCCAATCAGCTTGTCGGCCGCCGTCAGGACACCGTTGAAGGTGACCTTGGTATCGAGCGTACCGCGGCCCCAGACAACACCGTCCTCCAGCACCGCATCAAACGGCGGCTTTTTCCAGCCCGCCTCATCGACATCTACAACATCATAGTGGGCCATCAGGACAGTCGGATCGGTATGTGCCTTGCCCGTCCATGTAAACAGCAGCGCGCGGTCCTCCAGTCTTTCAAATTTGCAGACCTTGAACACATTCGGATACAACTCCGGCAGGGTATGGATAAGCTTTTCAAACTCGGCCTCATCCTCGAGCGCACGGTCCGTGTTGGAGACCGTGCGGCAGCGAACCAGTGTGCGCAGGTTTTCGACAGCTTTATCGCGGTCGATGATCTCCTCGCCTGCAGGCACGGCGGGCGCGGGGCCGGGGGTAAAGCGCACCGTGCGCACCAGCACAACAGTGACCAATACAGCCAGTGCCGCTAAAATCAGCCATAAAACGAACATTTTGTATTCCTCCTATCGGGTCAGACAAGACCCTTTTTGTACAGAATTCGCGCCACAACAAGGCTGAAAATAACGCCGACCGGAACCATAATGCCTACCGTGGACGCATTGAGCGCCGGCACAAAGATAAACAGCACCAGCATGAGGATGACCGGCGCAATGGACAGGCGGACATTTTTAGAGATAAACACGACCGCCAGACCGCCGAACAGCGCGGGCAGCAGCTGCGAGAACGCAGGTGCCAAAACAGGGGAGGACAGCAGCGGCGTCAGCGGTACGATGAGCACAACGCCTACTATAATAATCAGCGTTGTCACAATGCTGGATACCGCGATGGCGATGGTGGAGATGATCTCGCCCTCCTCACTGTTGGATTTGACCCCGGCGCGCTCCATAGCGTCAAGGGCGCAGGGAAGCTTGAGGTTCGAGATATTGCCCGTCACAAACGACAGATAGCTGCCGCCCGCGCCGAGCATCGGCACATAGGTGAAAATCTCCACAATACCCACAGCCCAGTACATCGGGCCGATGGCAATAAAGCCCTTCACAAACGCAGGCCAGTTGACCTGCGCGTGGAAGATCAGGGAAACCGTAATCGGGTATGCCAAAATCAGCAGCATCAGGCTGAGGCCCCAGATGCGGCCCCAGCGGTGTACGCTGTCCATGTATGTTTCTTTTTGCTGCAAAACCGTTTTTTCCATATTGCGCACCTCCCTTTAGCTCAGCCAGCTTGTCAGCGGAATGGATGCCCCCATACCGCACAGCATACTAATAGGCAGGGCATAGTCCTGAATCCAGCGCTTTTTGGTGCGCATGGCCGCCACACCGCAGATAACCATTGCTAATGCCGAAGTCAGCATAACAAACACCGGGATAAGACCCGTAAAGTCACCGTGCGTCACATTCATCACATCACTGAACACATAGCCTAGGAACGCACTGATCATGCCCAGAAACATGGCATTGTTGAAAATATCCGCCCAGCGACTGTCTTTGGCACCCAGCTTGACCATGCCGCCCTGAATGCGCTTTGTCAGCAGCGGGACCAGAATCAGGCCAACCATGATTCCCACCGTCATGACAGCAGCCACCGTTACATAATCCGAGGCCGTGGGAATAGGGGTATTCGTGTCCAGCCCCAACTCGGTCAGGGATGTACCGGCTGCGACCGTCTCATAGGTCAGGGAGCCTACCACCGACAGACGCAGCCAGGGCAGCGCAATGCCAAGACTTTTGCTTAAGGAAATGACACCCACCAGAATTGCGATTGCGGGGGCCACCGTAAAAATGGCTGCTGCCGAGATGGTTTTGCGCACAGTTTCCTGCGGCAGACCGATCTCCTTAGCGCGTTTGACGGCACGCCACAGAAAGAACGCTGACTGCGCCAGCACAAACGCCACAATAATGCCGACCAGCACAAATAAGATCGGCGCGTTTACATTGAACTCCATAACATCACACCTTCCCAGTTTCATACTTTAATACGGTAAATTAAAGTATTTTCCTAACTTTAACACAATGTTCAAAAAATAGCAATAGAAAAAGTCGTTTTTGCGGCTACAAATGTTTTTCTGCCACGCATACTTGCCCCCGCGCGCGTTTTGGGATATAATAGAAAAAGTATAGACTTTCGGGAGGCATCCATGCCTAAAGAAAAATTAAAAACCATTTATGTCTGCACCCAGTGCGGCGAAACCAGCCCCCGCTGGCTGGGGCGCTGCCCCTCCTGCGGCGCGTGGAACACCATGACTGAGGATGTAGTGGCCGAGCCCACGAAAACAGCCTCCGGCAAGGCGGCCGCTGCACCGCGCGTTGCAGGACAGACCAGCCTTGTGCCGCAAAAGCTGAAAAGCATCAGCACCACGGAGGAAAAGAGCCGTATCGTCACCGGTATCAGTGAGCTGGACCGGGTGTTGGGCGGCGGTATTGTCATCGGCAGCGTGACGCTCATCGGCGGTGAGCCGGGCATCGGAAAATCCACGATTTTGCTGCAGCTCTGCGGCGAGGTCAGCAAAACCAAAAATGTGCTGTATGTCACAGGCGAGGAATCTGTCCGCCAAATCAAGCTGCGGGCCGTCCGTCTGGATGTGCCGCAGGACAATATCTCACTGGTCGCGGAGAGCGATGTCGATGAGATCTGCGGCCTGATCGAGTCAATGAAGCCTGACCTTGTTGTCATCGACTCGATCCAGACGATGCGCTGTACTGACATTTCCTCCTCCTCCGGCACAGTAAGTCAGGTAAAGGAAAGCTCCGCCCGGTTTTTGAATGTCGCAAAAACGCTTGAGATTCCGACCTTCATTGTTGGCCATGTCAATAAGGACGGTGCCATTGCCGGCCCCAAGGTCATGGAGCATATCGTGGACACTGTGCTTTATTTTGAGGGTGACAAGACCTTGCCCTACCGCGTACTGCGCGCTGTCAAGAACCGGTACGGCTCCACGAACGAAATCGGCATGTTCGATATGACCGGCCGCGGTCTGGCGCAGATTGAAAACCCGTCACAGGTCATGCTGGAGGGGCGGCCTCTCGGCATCAGCGGCACCTGCGTAGCCTGCGTTATGGAGGGCACCCGCCCGGTGCTGAGCGAGATACAGGCACTGGCAACAAAGACGGGCTTTCCCAGCCCGCGGCGTACCGCCAGCGGCTTTGACTATAACCGGATGTACCTGCTGCTGGCAGTGCTGGAAAAGCGCGCCGGATACGCCTTTTACAGTCAGGATGTCTATATCAATATCATCGGCGGCCTGAAGCTGGATGAAACCGCCTGCGATCTGCCTGTATGCATCGCGTTGGCATCCAGCCTGCTGGACTTGCCGGTGAACGAAAAGACCATGGCCATCGGTGAGGTCGGCTTAGGCGGCGAGATACGCAGCGTTACACATCTGGAAACACGCCTGCGGGAGGCACAGCGCGTTGGCTTTGACACCGCCATCGTACCCAAGCACAATTTAAAGATGATTGATCCTTCGCAATTTCCCGGCCTGAAGCTGGTGGGCGTATCCTACCTGCGGGAAGCCATCAATGCAATAAAATTAAAGTGAGGAACGAACCCATGCCTGAACAGAAAGACCCGAAAGCACCCGTTTTCAACCCGAAAATCAAGGAAACCATTGCAGCCTTCAAGGCGGAAAACAGCCCCAAAAATCTGAACGATATTCTGAATGAGCTGGTGCGCTCGCCGCTGCTGGCCCCGGCTGTATTTGACCTGCAGGGCCAGCCTGCCCCCAAGCCCGGCCCGGACGGCCGTGTACAACTGCCCAAGGACACCAAAATCAGCCTTATGATGGTCACAAGCCCCGAGGGCAAGCACTATTATCTGGGCTTCAGTGATTGGGATGCCGCGCACGAATGGCAGGCAAAGCAGACCAAGGCTGCCCAGCAGATTGTCCTGCTGCGCTTTGATGATTATGCCAACATGATCGCTAAAAACGAGGCCGCGTGCGGGCTGGTCATCAATCCCGGCGACAACAGCCTGCGTCTGGAGCGCCCGCTCATCGAGTCGGTCAAAAAGCAGAAGGACGAGGTCGCACATAAGATTGCGGACGCCGTAGCACAGCGCGAGGCTCACCGTATCCATCCCGGTGACAAGGTCACTCTGGTTGAGCCGAGCATTCTGCCCGATGCCATGGTAGACCCCATCTGCGAGATTCTGGCCGGTGCCCCCGGTGTCGGCTCTGCCTATCTGTCGGTCATGATCGTCAACGGCGAGGCCCGCAGCTATCTGCTGGTGCTGGACGGCCCTAAGGACGATAAGCTCTTTGCAGCCGTAGCACAGGCCGCCCGCCCGTATCTGCTGAGCCGCGAGAAAAAGATGGATCTGAACATCACCACCTCGATCTCTCCCATGGGCCAGCAGGGTATGCGCGGCAGCGAGCCGTTCTACCGCAAGGGCATTGGCCGCGTAGTTGAGGAGGATGACGACGAATGAGCGTAAAGCGCCTGCTGGACTGCACCCCCAGCGATTTAGCCGCCTACCGCAAGGCTGACCTGCTGGACGCCATTGCCGGCAGCGAGGGGCGTGTGCTGGCCTGTGAAACCATCGGCCTGACACCGCCGTTGCTGGTCGATGTGACAAACGCCGAATACGCAGCTGCTCTGAGCGCAGACATTTTGCTGCTGAACATGTTTGATGTGCAGCATCCGGTCATCAACGCCTTGCCGAAAGTTCCCGAGGCAGAGACCGTGCGGGAGCTCAAGCGTCTGACAGGCCGTGTCATCGGCATCAATCTGGAGCCATGCGACCCCGAGGCCGCAAAAAGCAACGATGGTACGCTGTGGAAAATGAGCAGCGGCCGCTTGGCTACGGTAGAAAACGCGCGCCGTGCCGCCGATATGGGCGTTGACCTGATTGTGCTTACCGGCAACCCCGGCAACGGCGTCAGCAACGAATTGATCGTAGCATCGCTGAAGAAGATTTCTGCCGCTGTCGGTGACCGCGTTATGCTGGCTGCCGGAAAGATGCATGCCTCCGGCGTAGCAGGGGAGGGCGGGGAGAAAATCATGACCCCCGCCGATGCCGAGGCCTTTATTGCAGCGGGCGCGGATATCATTCTGCTGCCTGCACCGGGCACTGTACCGGGCATCACACAGGACTATGCCCACCGACTGATCAAAGCCGTACACGCACACGGTAAACTGGCGCTGACAGCCATCGGAACCTCTCAGGAGGGCGCCGACGCCGCCACGATTCGTCAGATTGCGCTGATGTGCAAGATGGCCGGTGCAGATATCCACCACATCGGCGACACCGGCGTGCCCGGCATGGCACTGCCGCAGAACATCATGGCGTATTCGATTGCAATTCGTGGCGAGCGGCATACTTACCACAAGATGGCGCAATCAATCAACCGTTGAAAAAACTGTTTATACAAAAGCCCTTCGCAGAAGATCGGTTCTGCGAAGGGCTTTTTTCGTTACTGTAGATTTTTATAGTAGTCAGATTGTCCGTCATACCGTGTTTTTTCCTGTAGCTTGTCGATCATATTCAACCTGATCTTTATCATGGCGATGGCTGCTTCGTTTTTCTCGGCGTTCCAGTCCTGCTTGAGCAGCAACAGCCCACGGTAATAGTCCTCGGTGCGTTTCATGCACTCACGCAGCAGATCAATTTCAGCCGGCGTCAGAGAAAGACCGATCGTCTCCGATGCCTGAGGCATCGGAGCCTGCTTTTTGTTACCAAAGAATCCCATACCAAACACCGCTCATTTCTTCACCTTTGTGATCCATTTAACAGCATACACAATGATTGCCGCCGGAACCACGATTTGAATCAACAGGGAAATCAATACCGACAAAAGCGAGGTCGTAAGGATCAGTGTCCCGATTGATCATACGGCTGATTATATGCCAAAGCCATATAAATACCATCAGCACAATAATCGTGATCAGGATTTTCATTATCGCATCCTTGCTCATGATGCCAACTCCTTTTTATTTATCATACCAGATTTCCTGCAAATTGCAAGAGCATCGTCCATACGAATGTTGTAAGTGCTTGCGCCGATCTCGCAGCAGCGGATACACCGATACAAAGGACGCGTGTCTTTACCGCAATGGGATCGCAGCAGACACCATCCGCAGGTCCGCAAAAAGCGGTTAACAGACTGAACACAAACCACACGAACCATGCACAACACAAACACGCAAACCATGCAAAATATCAACCTGCAGCCTTGTAAGACACCGTAGAGCCCTCCCTGTATTTCGCTAAACTGTAATTTAGCGAAGTTATAGAAACAGAGAAAAGCGCCTGCCCTTTCGCTCACTTTTCTGTTGCCGCCTCCGCCTTGGCTATTTTGTATGAATATTCATGCGTTTGCGTTTTCTGTACGCGCTGTAATATGCGTGATGGTTTGCGTTTCTTATAAGTTTGTGAAATTGACGCCTGCCGCCTATCTGTGCTACAATAAAAAACAGAATCAGCATTTCTGCATGGTTCCGCACTTTGATTTTATATTTTGAGGTTTGCTCGTGAGCAGTTATATTGATGTGGCCCATCCGGAGCGTCATGCGCCGTATCTGGATATTCCCGATGATGTAATTGAATATCTTCACTATCTGGATTTTGTAAAGCTGCGCTCCCCGCGCACTGTCAACGGATACTATCTTGACCTGCGCGGCTTTTTCCGCTTTATGATGCAGCGCTGGCAGCGCGTGGCCGATACCACGCCGCCCGATGAAATCAAGCTGACCGGCATCACCACCGCCGATATTGCGCAGATTACCAAAAGAGACATCTTTGACTATCTGGATTACGCCCGCAACGCAGACAACGGCCCCAAGGCCCGCGCCCGCAAGCTGAGCGCACTGAAGGGCTTTTTCCACTATATGTGTACGCAGGTCAACAAGCTGACAACCAACCCCACGGAAAACATCAGCCTCGGCACACCCCAAAAGGCGCTGCCCAAATACCTGACCGAGACCGAGGCCGTCACCTTGCTGAGCCATATACAAAGTGATTTCTACACGCGAGATTATTGCATTATAACGCTGTTTTTGAATTGTGGTATGCGGTTGGCCGAGCTGGTCACGATCAACATGGGCGATTTCCGCGATGACACCATCCGCATAACCGGCAAAGGCAATAAAGAGCGGCTCGTCTATCTGAACAACGCCTGTCTGGACGCCCTGCAGCGCTACCGGAAGGACCGCGCTTCCCTGCCGAATCTTGTGGACAAGGATGCACTGTTTATCTCCAACCGCACCGGTAAGCGGCTTTCGGCGCGCCGGGTCGAGCAGATCGTAGCCCGCTGCCTGCAAAGTGCCGGTTTGAGCGGCCGCGGATTTTCTCCGCATAAGCTGCGCCATACCGCCGCCACGCTTATGTATCAGGGCGGCGTTGATATGCTGGCGCTGAAAGAAATATTAGGGCACGAAAATGTCTCTACCACGCAGATCTACACCCACATCAACCGTGAACAGCTGAAAAAAGCCGTTGCCGCCTCCCCGCTGGCCAGTCAGAAATATGTGGAGGAAAAGCCCTCATCGCCCGCCGCCGACAGCGAGGACGAGGACGCCCCCGACAGCACTGACAGCCGCTGACAAAACTATTGCAGCGGCAAAATGGCTCAAAAGCCGCCGCACGGTTCCCGGCGTTTCCCTTGTGGCGCGACCCCGCGCGGCACAGAACAGTTGTGCCGCCAACTGCGCCGACCACCCGGCCAGCCACAGACACAACAGCAGTGTGGCAACATCCGATACAGCCGTATCGCGGCGGTAGCGCAGCAGTCCTGCCACGCCGTCAGCCGCTGCCACGGAGGCCGCACAGAAGCCGAGAAATCCCCCGCGCACCGCAAAAAACAGCACCAGCAGGCCAATGCCCCAGATGCAGAACCCGCACAAAAGCACTGCGCAAAGCTGCAGCGCCCCCACCGCAAACCGCGCCCCGAAAGCCGCCGCAAAAGCTGTGCTTTCGGGGCTTTCTGTGTACCAGACTGCCAGCTGCTGGCCCAGTGCCGTGGCGCCGTCCCGGCCCAGCCATATGCCCGGCAGATACCCGGCCAGAAATGCTGCGCCAAGCCAGACAACGCAGTCCGGCCGCCGCGCCGACATGGTTTTACGCTTCGGCTCCGTGGTTCGCAGCTGCGGCAGCGCGGGCAGCCGCAGTGCCGTCCGAGCCGCCCTCATCAGCGGTTTGTCCGCAGGGCCGTCACTGCACTGCCCAGCAGACCTCCCAGCAGCAGAGCAATCGGCAGCATCACATTACTGCCCTGCCATGTTACCTCTCCACCCGCCAGCAGTGATGCCCCCAGCAGGCAAGCCGTATAAAACACACCGCAGCCCAGCCCGCACAAAAGCAGCTTCTCCCCGCACTGATGCGCCAGAACTGCCGCAGATACCGCTGCCCCCGCTGCGGCTGCCATACAGGCCA
>ERZ834769.3559-NODE-3559-length-10003-cov-3.284077_pt1 | contig 10003 bp, 7 predicted proteins | sample MGYA00519690_ERZ834769 | MGnify/ENA primary metagenome ERZ834769 (study PRJEB31850, sample SAMEA3708760) | human gut metagenome | biome: human gut; feature: human-associated habitat; material: faeces | place: China | collected 2014 ... | reverse complement strand
AAAGAAGACAAGGTAAGACAAGAACAGCCAAGAGAAGAACTCATGACAAGGCTGTCGCTCCAACAATGGCTATTTGCCCGAACTGCGGCGCATGGCATATTTATCACACTGTATGCGGCGAATGCGGCTATTACAGAGGTAAGTTAGCTATCGAAAAAGAAGCAGCTGTGTAAGTTTATCCGAACTGATTAAGTTTTGATAAACCAAGAAATAGCCCTAAAAGTTTTTTTAGGGCTTTTTTTTAATTGGGATAAGTCCTTTTTATTTTTAAAGATATGGATAAGATAAATGCGGTAATAACAGGCGTAGGCGGATACGTTCCCGAAGACGTATTGACGAACGAAGAGATTTCGAAGTTGGTGGATACGACGGATGAATGGATCATGACGCGTGTTGGCATCAAAGAACGCCGAATTTTGAAAGGTGAGGGCATGGGTACCTCATATATGGGTATACGGGCTGTGAAGCAGTTACTCGAAAAGACAAATGTGAACCCGGAAGAGATAGAAGTGATCCTCACGGCTACGACTACGCCTGACCATCATTTCCCGACCACTTCCTCCATCATAGCCTACCATACCGGTTGCAAGAATGCAATGACTTTCGATTTGCAGGGAGCTTGTGCCGGTTTTTTGTATGCATTGGAAACGGGTTCCAACTATATCCGTTCGGGACGTTATAAGAAAGTGATCGTTGTGGCCGGTGATAAAATGACCGCTATAACGGACTATCAGGATCGTTCTACCTGTCCTTTGTTCGGCGATGCCTGCGGGGCTGTGTTGCTCGAACCTACGACGGAAGAAGTGGGTGTGATGGATACGATCCTGCGTACCGATGGCGTAGGCTATTCACATCTGATTATGAAATCAGGCGGTTCTGCCTATCCTCCTTCACACGAGACGGTGGATAACCGCGAACATTTCGTTTTCCAGGATGGCAAATATGTCTTTAAGTATGCTGTTTCGTATATGGCCGATGTCGCTGCCGAGATCGCTGAACGGAACGGGCTGACACACGACGATATCTCATGGATCGTGCCTCACCAGGCAAACCTGCGTATCATCGATGCTACAGCTAAACGTCTGGGTGTGGATATGGAAAAGGTAATGATCAATATCCAGAAATACGGAAATACCAGTGCCGGGACAATTCCTATCTGCCTCTGGGAGTGGGAAGACAAGCTTAAGAAAGGCGATAACCTGATTCTTGCCGCTTTTGGCGCCGGTTTTACTTGGGGTGCAATTTATCTTAAATGGGGATATAATGGAAAACAAGCATAAGTCCGGCTTTGTTAATATTGTCGGTAATCCGAATGTCGGAAAGTCTACGTTGATGAACCGTCTGGTGGGAGAGCGCATCTCGATCATCACTTCGAAAGCGCAGACAACGCGACACCGTATTATGGGAATCGTGAATACCGCTGATATGCAGATCGTGTATTCTGACACGCCGGGAGTCCTGCATCCGAACTACAAGTTGCAGGAGTCTATGCTTAATTTCTCGCAGTCGGCACTTGGTGATGCCGATGTACTGCTTTATGTAACCGATGTCGTCGAAAAGATCGACAAGAATGAAGAATTTCTCCAAAAGGTCGAGAAAGTGGAATGTCCGGTCCTGTTACTGATTAACAAGATCGACACGACCACACAACCGGAGCTGGAAAAGCTGGTAGCCGAATGGAAAGAACTTCTTCCGAAAGCCGAGATCATCCCGATCTCCGCCCTTTCGAACTTTAATATAGATTACGTGAAACGCAGGGTGGAGGAGCTGATGCCTGAATCTCCCCCCTATTTCGAGAAAGATGCGCTTACCGATAAGCCGGCCCGTTTCTTTGTGACGGAGATCATTCGCGAGAAGATTCTCCTGTACTATCAGAAAGAGATCCCGTATGCGGTAGAAGTCGTTGTTGAGCTGTTTAAAGAAGAAGCCGAGCTGATTCACATCAAGGCGCTCATCATTGTTGAACGCGATTCCCAAAAAGGAATCATCATCGGGCATCGTGGCCAGGCGCTGAAAAAGGTAGGTGCTATGGCCCGTAAGGATATCGAACGCTTCTTTGATAAGAAGGTTTTCCTGGAAATGTTTGTCAAAGTGGAAAAAGACTGGCGTAACCGGGACAACATGCTGAAGAACTTCGGTTATCAGCTGGATTAATTAACAGCACAGACAGAAAAAGTTGTTTATGGGAAATATTGTTGCAATAGTTGGTAGACCCAACGTAGGAAAGTCCACCCTCTTCAACCGTTTGACACAGACGCGCCAGGCGATCGTCAACGAAGAAGCAGGAACTACCCGCGACCGTCAGTACGGCAAGGTAGAGTGGACAGGTAAAGAATTTTCGCTGATTGACACCGGCGGATGGGTGATTAATTCGGATGATGTTTTTGAAGAAGAGATAAACAAGCAGGTGAAAGTCGCCCTTGAAGAAGCCGATGTTATCTTGTTTGTCGTAGACGTGATGAATGGCGTGACGGACTTGGATAACGAAGTGGCCGCTATCCTGCGCCGTGCCAAGAAACCCGTGATTGTTGTAGCCAACAAAGCGGATAATTTCGAACTGCATCCCTCTTCTGCCGAATTTTATTCATTGGGATTGGGCGACCCGTTCTGTGTCTCTGCCATCAACGGTTCTTGCTCCGGCGATTTGTTGGATAAGATTGTTGCTACGCTTCCGGAAGAGAAGCCGGAGGCGCTCGAAGAAGATCTGCCCCGTATTGCCATCATCGGTCGTCCGAATGCCGGCAAGTCTTCTTTGATCAACGCCTTTATCGGTGAAGATCGTCATATTGTAACGGATATTGCCGGTACGACCCGCGATTCTATTTACACGAAATATAACAAGTTCGGCCTGAATTTCTATTTGGTGGATACGGCCGGTATCCGTAAGAAAGGGAAGGTGAACGAGGATCTGGAATACTATTCCGTGATCCGTTCGATCCGCGCCATCGAGAATTCGGATGTCTGCGTGCTGATGCTGGATGCTACCCGTGGTATCGAAAGCCAGGACCTGAATATCTTCTCTTTGGTCCAGAAGAATAAGAAAGGGCTTGTCGTTTGTGTAAACAAATGGGATTTGGTGGAAGATAAAAGCCAAAAGGTGATCGAAACTTTTACGGATGCGATCCGCGAACGTCTGGCTCCGTTTACCGATTTCCCGATCTTGTTTATCTCGGCATTGACTAAACAGCGTATCTTGAAAGTGCTGGAAACAGCCAAGGAGGTATATGAAAACCGCCAGCGGCGTGTTCCGACAGCCAAGCTGAACGAAATCATGCTGCCGATCATCGAGAACTATCCGCCTCCCGCATGGAAAGGAAAATATATCAAGATCAAATATATCACGCAGTTGCCTGCCGGCCAGGTTCCTTCGTTTGTTTTCTTCTGTAACCTGCCGCAATGGATCAAAGATCCTTACAAGCGCTTTCTGGAAAACAAGATTCGGGAAAACTGGGACTTCACCGGAACGCCGGTTAATATATTTATTCGAGAGAAATAAAAAGAAAAAGAGATGCTATTTACGGCGTCTCTTTTTTTTTAGGAAAGATCCGCATGCGAGCCGGTGTCGGTGAAAAGCAACGTCTGTTCTGTGTCGTCCTGACTCCGAACCGGTTTTCTTTTAGACTTTTACTTTTCTACCAAGGCTTTGATGGACTCTTTCGGCCTGCCGGATTCGGACCGGCGATCTCTGCCCCGTCAAGGCAGTGCTCTAAACCAGCTGGGCGAACCATTCCAATTAAAGATGAAAGGAATGCTTGTCGCGTTGGAAAGGGGTCGTTTTTCTTTTTCAAAGGAGTCTGCATCCCTTTGCGAAAAGGTCGGCAGGTGTCTTGTAAAAGCCTATAACTTATCATTGGATAGGCTATAACCTTTTCCGGTGCGGGCTATAGGCTGTAAATTTTCGCCTTTAGGCTGTATTTTATGGGACGGGAGCTATAAAACAGGGGTAATAATGTGTTTTTTTGTTTTTGAATTCACCTTCACATCGTTTGTATCTGTTTATGGCACAGGTCGTTGCTGTGAACCCTGTGAACCCTGTGAATGTCTGGAGACGCTTACCATAACTGTTTGGACCTGCCTTCACAGGGTTCACAGTAAGGGAAAGAGTATGAGTGGTTTACAAGGGCTGTGAAGGTGAACTCCAAAACGAAAAAACATTTCCTTAAGCGTCTTTGTTGCGTATTCAATATTGTGTTATAACGTTATGCGCTTTATGCAAAGATAATTATTATAAGATGATGATTGGGAATGGCATCCAAAAAGAATCCCCTTGAAGAAGTTGAATACACTCTTCAAGGGGATTCTTTTTTATCTTTGGATCACTGATGATTACAACTCGTTCAGTAACTTATTCAGTTCATTGACCATCTCTGTTGCCGATTTTTGTGTTTCGGACAAGCCTTCCGGGGTGAACATGGCGACTGCCTTGTTCAGTTTTTCCAGCTTGCTGCCTTTGAGTTCCGAGCGGAGGATGCGGATTTTTTCGCAATCCTGGATACCTTCGACTAAGCGTTCGAAGCGGATCGAGCTGCGGGGGCCCGGATAGATGCTGTAGGTGTCGCCGGCCGCCCAGGTGCGGAAGCGGGAGTCGCGTAGCGGATCGGCTGTCCAGCTGTTCACGGCCCAGCGCAGGTAACCGTCGTAACCTCCGGCGATGGCATGCAGGGCTGTCCAAGTCGCTTCGGCCGGGTCAGAGAAGGTGAAGGTGTTCGGGAAGGCTTCCGCGCAACACGTGTAGACCGTGCTGATCTGCCCTTTGCGTTCGCGTTCGGCTTTCACATCTTCCGGGAATTTATGGCCGTAAGGGATGCTCAGGTAATACAAGTCGGACTGGATTTCCGGGTGATAGTTACCGGCCAGCGTGATTTTGAATTCAGGATCGGCCTGCTTGATAACCTTGATCGCTTCGCGCATGGCTTCCATCGGACGTTCGTCCATCGAGATGGCGGTCTTTTCAAACCAGCCCTTTTCACGCAGGTGGCGGGAGAAATCTTTCAGGAACGAACCCCAGTATTCGGTATATTCGGCATCGCCCGGTTTGACGTTGATAAACTGCACCCGGCTGGTCGCTTCATCGTAATAGTCGAAAGTCAAGGCCCAGGGGATCATGGTGTAGCAACTGATCAGGTCTTTGATCCCTACTTCGTTCATCATGAATTCCACCCATTTGTCGAACACGTCGTAGCTGTAGACCCATGTCCCGTCTATCTTCTTGATGCGGGTAACCATGCTGTCGAAATGATCTTCCGTCTGTCCGGCCCAGGGTTTGTGCATGATGCTGGTCGTGATGGCCCGTTGCCCGGCATTCGCCAACATCTTCATGATCGGAAGCATGGCGTCGAAATGTTCCTTGCTCCAGAGCGGAACCTGGTAGTAGCGGGCTACGGAATAGGGGTTTTGCCACAAGTCCAGGTGGAAAGCCCAGTCTTGCGGGGCCGGCAGCGTACGGTTAAGCACGTCTATCTCCACCTGAAGTTTCATATCCTGGAAATTCTTTCCCGAAACGGTCAGCGTCCCTTTGTATTTCCCGGCACGGGCATCTGACGGAACCCATACGTTCAACCAGATCGGTTGTGTCGTGCAGGCTTTGATGTCCTGTATCTTTACGATATCCAATACATCGGCAACGACGGATGAATCCCATTCCGCCTTGTTTTCGCGATGTCCGCAACCGCCTTTGCGGTCCTTGTTCAGTTCGTCGGTCATGACATAGCGGACGAAATTTGTCGTGACGGCAGAAGCCGGGATTACGGCAGAACCGCTTTTCAGTTCGCTGACGGTGATCGTCGCATCGTCCAGCGCTTCTTTTGTCCATAATACGGCTTGTGCGTTGATACGTTCGCCTTTCCAGGCTTTTCCTTGCCAGCGGGTTGTCTTTTTTACGTCGGGGACATTCAGTTTCTTGTAGCGGATATCCGTTGTTCCCCAGCTTAGTTGAGTCGGCGTTGTCATTTTGTTCCAGACTTCCATGCCATCGTGCGGCTTGGTGTCTGTCAGTTCCTCATAATTGCCCAAAGGATACTTCTCTGTCTGTTGAGCAAAACAGACCGGCCCCAGTGTCAGCAAGGCCGATAGGATAAGAGCATTTTTCATGAAATGATTGATGTTTTTTAGTTTACGTGGGTAAAGATAAGAAACAATGGACAATTGACAATGGACGATTGGCAATTAAGCGGAAAAAGTAATTGTCAATTTCCCATTGTCAATTGTTAATTCTCTTGTAATGGCAGGTGACCAGGTTGCCGTTATCGTCGTGGAGATGCATGCCGCTCCCTTCGCAATAGCGGAACATGTCGCAGTCTGCACACTGGCCTTTCCGTGCCCATTCCCGGTTGCGGTATTCTTTGAAGCCGTTGTTCCATACATCGACGAAGCTGTCTTTGTAGATATTTCCCTGGTGGAAGTTGGCACGGATGCTCGGACAGCCGGATATCGATCCGTCGATCAGTACCGATGCCGTGCTGACACCCGCATCGCAGTGGAAAATCTGGTCGCGGACTTCTCCCTCGTAATTGCCGAGGAAACCTTCGCAGGCAAAGCTCGTATGTATTTTACCCTCGGCGCGGCAATGGCGGATGAATTTGAGGACCCAGGTGAATTGCTGGTCGTCGATCTGCAACTCCGGTGTCTCTGCCGCCCGGCCAACCGGGAAAATGGTGAAGATACGCCAGTTCCTGACTCCCATCTCGACCAGGAACTCCTTGAACAACATCAGGTCCTTGAAGTTTTTCTGGTTGACGCAGGTCACGACATCCCAGGCGATCTCCTTCTCTTCCGCCAGCATAGCAATTGCATTGACTGCCCCTTCGAAGCTCCGCCGGTTGCCCCTGAGCCAGTTGTGCGCCTCTTCGAACCCGTCGAGGCTGATGGTGATGGAGTGCATGCCGGCTGCCAACAGCGAGTCCAGCCGTGCGCGGTTGAGCAGCAATCCGTTGGAGACGATTCCCCAGGGATATTCGCGTTTGTTCAGTTCCCGTCCGCATACTTCGATATCTTTACGCACCAACGCTTCGCCTCCGGTAAAGACGATCATCACCTTATGCGGGTCCACATGGGGCGTAATCTCGTCTATCACTTTCAGGAAATCTTCGACCGGCATATCCGGATGGGCGGACGAAACATGGCAGTCGCTTCCGCAATGGAGGCAGGAGGCGTTACAACGAAGCGTACACTCCCAAAAGAGCGTACGCAGTTCATGAATTTTGGCCCGGTTCTTCCGGATGCTTCTGAATAGTTCTAATGCAAGGCGTTTGCGTAATCCTGGACGTTTATTCATTCTTTTTCTTTTCTTTTAAGGTTGAATTTTATTTCTTTTTCGACAGAGCCTTTAAACCAGTTCCCTTTGTTCCCCTTATAATCATTGCCGGTAAGAGTAAGGTCTGCAGAGTCCTTTTCGTATGAACCGTTCCGGGGACCGTCGATATCCGTTGCTATGATTCGTAATTTGTTGGTTGGAAATTCTTCAAACTGGCAATGAAAAGTTCCTGCAGCACTTGTCGAAACAGCCGGTATCGTATCAAACCAACTTCTGTTATCGCCATGATATTCTACCAGACATTTTATTTCAATATCCGGAACCGGTATGCTTTCTTCATTTACGACTTTTCCTTTTATTGTAAAATTGGCATATGGAGTCCCGTACATGGCGGCTCCTGGCTCGCATGAGGAGAAACCCAACAGCGTAAGTATGCCGGTTAATAGCCAATTGACACTTTTCTGGATGGAGGTAGAGATCTTTTTCATACTCTTATAGCATTTGTTTATACTATATAGATGCAAATATAACTTTTATAGTTGCATCTATTATCGTTTTCTATCGGATATATTATCTTTTTCTATGGAATATATTCGTTTTTCGGATGCAGTCCATAAGTTGTCCGCTGGCCGGCGAACGATCGTCCGCTGGCTGGAGAACGATCGTTCGCTGGCCGGAGGACGACCGTTCGCCGCCAAGCGGACGACTTGTGAAAGCAAGCGGAGGTTCTAAAAGAATAGGGCAGACGGGCTAAAGAATAAGGATGGATGAAATAAAATACCGCGCGATACCCGGAATCAGCCGGATATTGAGTAACTTGCGCCCCGAATTCAATCTATCGATCAAACATGAAGGATTTTCTGCGTATACTGAGGCGCTTCGTGCCTCCCTATAAGAAATTTATGGTGTGGAATGTGATCTTTAACGTCCTGTCCGCCATTCTGAATCTGTTCTCTTTTGCTTTAATCATTCCGATTCTGAATATTCTGTTTAAAATAAGTGATGAAACCTATGCCTATACGGACTGGACGTTCGCCCCTTTCTCGCTCGAAGCCTGGAAAGCGACTCCTGAACTGTTGAAAAATAACTTCTTTTGGTTCGTCTCCGATATGATCGAGACGAAAGGCGGTTCCTTTACGCTGATCATATTGGGTGTTTTCCTGATTGTCTCTACTTTCCTGAAAGTCGGGACGATGTATCTGGCTTTTTATACGATGATTCCGATCCGTACGGGTGTTGTCCGCGATATCCGTAACCAGATCAACCGGAAAATAACGGAACTTCCTTTGGGCTTTTTCTCGGAGGAGCGGAAGGGAGATATCATCGCCCGTGTGTCGGGGGATGTGAACGAGATCGAGACTTCTATCATGAGTTCGCTCGATATGCTTTTTAAGAATCCGATCCTGATCCTGATCTACCTGATCGGGATGATTGCCATTAGCTGGCAGTTGACGCTTTTTGTTTTCATCCTGTTGCCCGTTGCCGGCTACGTGATGGGGCTGGTCGGAAAGAAGTTGAAACGGAAGTCGTTCGAGGGACAGCAGCAATGGGGCTATCTGATGAGCCAGATCGAGGAGACATTGGGCGGCCTGCGCATTATCAAGGCTTTCAATGCCGAAGAGAAGATACAGGAGCGTTTTGAGAAGAGCAACGAGAAGTTCCGCCTGCTGACGAACCGCATCTATCGCCGCCAGCAAATGGCGCATCCGATGAGCGAGTTCTTGGGGACGGCTACGATTGCGATCGTGCTTTGGTATGGCGGAACGCTGATCCTGAGCAGTAACAGTCCGATCGACGCCTCCACTTTCATCTACTATCTGGTGATTTTCTATAGTATAATCAATCCGGCGAAGGACTTGAGCAAGGCTTCTTATGCCATCCAGAAAGGGCTTGCCTCTATGGATCGTGTGGACAAGATTCTGAAGGCGGAAAGCGATATCAATGATCCGGCGAGCCCGAAACCGATCGCGTTGACGGAAAGCATCTGTTATAAGGATGTCTGGTTCAAGTACCAGCATGAATGGGTGTTGAAAGGCATCGACCTGACGATACCGAAAGGACGTACGGTCGCGCTGGTCGGCCAGTCGGGGTCGGGAAAGAGCACGCTGGTGGATTTGCTGCCCCGTTTCTATGATGTGGACAAAGGGGGCATCACGATCGACGGCACGGATGTGCGCGAGGCGACATTGTACGATCTGCGCAGCCTGATGGGGAATGTCAACCAGGAGGCGATTCTTTTTAACGATACGTTCTTTAATAATATTGCTTTCGGGGTGGAAGGCGCTACGCTTGAACAGGTTCAGGAGGCGGCGCGTATCGCCAATGCGCATGAGTTTATTATGGCGAGCGAAGAAGGATATGACACGAATATCGGCGACCGGGGCGGCAAACTGTCCGGCGGACAGCGGCAGCGTATCAGCATCGCCCGTGCCATTTTGAAGAACCCGCCGATCTTGATTCTCGACGAGGCAACTTCCGCGCTCGACACCGAGTCGGAACGCTTGGTGCAGGAGGCTTTGGAAAACCTGATGCGTAACCGTACGACGATCGTGATTGCACACCGGCTCTCGACGATCCGTAATGCGGACGAGATTTGCGTGATGCATGAAGGGGAGATTGTGGAGCGCGGACGGCATGAGGAGCTGATTGGGCTGGATGGCTATTATAAGAAGCTTTGCGATATGCAAAGTTTCTGATGTTACTTTTCTCTTGAAAGAAAAGTAACCAAAAGTTCAAGGCCGAACCTGCTTC
>ERZ834769.3552-NODE-3552-length-10008-cov-3.014669_pt1 | contig 10008 bp, 6 predicted proteins | sample MGYA00519690_ERZ834769 | MGnify/ENA primary metagenome ERZ834769 (study PRJEB31850, sample SAMEA3708760) | human gut metagenome | biome: human gut; feature: human-associated habitat; material: faeces | place: China | collected 2014 ... | reverse complement strand
GATGATTGATACAATAGATGAAAGGGACTGAAGTCCACAGAGGAAGAGGCTTTGCCTCTGAATCTTTTAAACCGTCTGCTGAAGCAGACGGCAAAAGAGAACCTGCGGAAGCAGAGCAAAAGAGAACCTGCGGAACAAGGCGGAAGCTGCACACTCAACATACAAAAAAAACCAGGCAACATAAATTGCCTGGCTCTTTTATCTGATGGAAAGATCCTTTCCTATTATTCGCCTAACAGTATTTCCAGAATCTGGACAGCGGCTTTCGCTACGGAAGTTCCAGGACCGAAGATGGCGGCAACACCAGCTTTGTACAGGAAGTCATAATCCTGTGCAGGGATAACGCCACCGGCGATCACAATGATATCTTCACGTCCTAACTTCTTCAGTTCTTCGATAACCTGCGGAACCAAAGTCTTGTGTCCGGCAGCCAAAGAAGAAACGCCCATTACGTGAACGTCGTTTTCTACAGCTTGGCGGGCAGCTTCGGCCGGAGTCTGGAACAACGGTCCCATATCCACGTCGAAACCACAGTCGGCATAACCGGTAGCTACAACCTTAGCACCACGGTCGTGTCCGTCCTGACCCATCTTAGCGATCATGATACGCGGCTGGCGACCTTCTTTCTTTGCAAACTCGGCAGTCAGCTCACAAGCCTTCTGGAAGTCTGCATCTTTCTTTGTTTCTGATGAATACACGCCTGATATAGTTCTGATGATTGCTTTATAACGACCTACTACAACTTCGCAGGCATCGGAGATTTCTCCCAGTGATGCACGCAAGCCGGCAGCTTTGACAGCCAGTTCCAGCAAGTTGCCTTTCTTCGTACGAACGCATTCCGTGATGTCGGCCAACGCTTTCTGTACGGCCTCTTCGTCACGGTTAGCACGCAACTCTTTCAACAACTCGATCTGCTCGTTACGAACGGCTGTATTATCGATTTCAAGGATATCGATCGGATCTTCCTTCGGCAGACGGTATTTGTTAACACCTACGATTGTCTGGATGCCGGAGTCGATACGAGCCTGCGTACGGGCAGCAGCTTCTTCGATACGCATCTTAGGCAGACCGGTTTCGATAGCTTTCGCCATACCGCCCATGCTTTCGATTTCCTGGATCAAAGCCCAACCTTTATGAACCAGTTCGTTTGTCAAAGATTCTACATAGTAAGAACCGGCCCACGGGTCGATTTCCTTACAGATCTTCGTTTCTTCCTGGATATAAATCTGAGTGTTACGGGCGATACGTGCAGAGAAGTCTGTCGGCAATGCGATAGCTTCGTCCAACGCGTTCGTATGCAGAGACTGTGTGTGACCCAGAGCGGCAGCCATAGCCTCGATACAAGTACGGCCTACGTTGTTGAACGGATCCTGTTCGGTCAGTGACCAACCTGAAGTCTGGCAGTGAGTACGCAGCGCTAAAGATTTCGGATTCTTGGCACCGAAACTCTTCACGATCTTAGCCCACAACATACGTGCGGCACGCATCTTGGCGATTTCCATGAAGTGGTTGACACCGATCGCCCAGAAGAAAGACAGACGCGGAGCGAAAGCATCGATATCGATACCTGCGTTCACACCGGCACGAAGATATTCAAGACCGTCGCAAAGCGTATAAGCCATTTCGATATCGGCTGTCGCACCTGCTTCCTGCATGTGGTAGCCGGAGATGGAGATGGAGTTGAACTTCGGCATCTTCTGAGAAGTATATTCGAAGATATCGGCGATGATACGCATGGAGAATTCGGGCGGGTAGATATAGGTATTACGCACCATGAACTCTTTCAGGATATCGTTCTGGATCGTACCGGCCATTTCTTCCAACTTAGCGCCTTGTTCCAAACCGGCATTGATATAGAATGCCAATACGGGAAGAACACCACCGTTCATTGTCATGGAAACAGACATCTTGTTCAAAGGAATACCTGCAAACAAAACTTTCATGTTTTCCAGCGAACAGATAGATACACCGGCTTTACCGACGTCACCTACCACACGTTCGTTGTCGGCATCGTAACCACGGTGAGTCGGAAGGTCGAAAGCGACAGACAAACCTTTCTGGCCGGAAGCCAGGTTACGGCGATAGAATGCGTTGGACTCTTCGGCAGTAGAGAAACCTGCATACTGGCGGATCGTCCAGGGACGCATAGCGTACATACCGCTATACGGACCACGCAGATAAGGAGGCAGACCGGAAGCATAGTTCAGGTGTTCCATACCTTCCAGGTCTTCTTTAGTATATACGGGTTTCACCTCGATGTGCTCAGGTGTTTTCCAATTGGCTTCGATGCCATTGGCTTTTGCCCATTCGGCAGCGTTAGTAGCTGCAAAACCGGCATTCTTTATATCTATGTTTTTAAAATTTGGTCTCATAATTGTTTCTACTTAAGCGATTCCTAATTTTACGTTGAAAGCTTTCAATGTTTCAAGCACGTTGCTCTTTACATTTACATATTGATCGATACCCACTGCTTTCAGGTCTTCCATGCAAGCAGGCATACCGGCTACAACAAATTCTGCTCTTCCGGCCAAAGCCTTGTAAGCAGCAGGAGCCAATTCTGCATATTCATCATCGCTTGAGCAAAGAACCACGATTTCAGCACCAGCCTCAACAGCGGCTTCCACACCCGCTTCAACCGTATCGAAACCTAAGTTATCAATTACCTTATATCCTGCACAAGCAAAGAAGTTGCTTGAGAACTGAGAACGGGCCAGACGCATAGCCAGGTTGCCGATCGTCAGCATGAATACTTTCGGAGTCTTGCCGCTCTTTTCCGTTGCCAGACGCAAAGCTTCAAATTCGGAAGCACCGCGAGAGAAGTCAAGAGCCGTAACAGCCGCTTCGCCACAATCGTGACCGCCGCCACAGCAGCAACCGGCAGCTTCGTTCTGGATCTTTTCGGCAGCCACTTCGTTGAAGTTCGGGAACTGGTTGGTTCCTAACAGGATTTCACGACGGGTAGCAACAGCTTTCTTACGAGCTTCATTGGATGCGTTAACAGCTTTCTGGATTTCACCGGAAGCGACTTCCGCACCAAAACCGCCTTTATCTTCCACTTCCAAGAACAACTTCCAGGCTACATCTGCCAGGGAGTTCGTCAAAACTTCCACATAATAAGAACCGGCAGAAGGATCGACAACCTTATCCAAATGACATTCTTCCTTCAACAGCAACTGCTGGTTGCGGGCAATACGTTCGGAGAAGTCGTCCGGAGTCTGATAGGTCTTATCGAACGGACGGACAGTGATCGAATCGACACCGGCAAGAGCGGCAGACATAGCTTCCGTCTGTGAACGCAACAAGTTTACGTGAGCATCATAAACAGTCATGTTCCATTCCGAAGTCTGTGCATGAACATGCATTTTGCAAGCACACTGGCAAGCAGGATTGTAAGCAGCAACGATTTCAGCCCACAACCAACGAGCAGCACGGAACTTGGCGATTTCCATGAAGTAGTTGGAACTGATACCGAAATTGAATTTGATTTTCTTGGCGACTTCCGTAGCATCGAGTCCGGCTTCGGTCAGTTTAGCCAACAGTTCGTTCCCCCAAGCCAATGCATATCCTAACTCCTGAGAGATATAAGCGCCAGCATTGTTGAAGTAGAAGGCATTCACAGCCAATACTTTGTAACCCGGCAGAGCAGCACCCGCTTTGAGCACAGCGGCGGCAGCTTCCACCCAGTTTTCATTTTCCTTACCTTTTACCAATGGTTTCTTGAACGGATCGTAGTTTACAGAACCTTTGCATTTTTCCAGGTCTACGCCTCTGCCTTTGAAGTAGTCGGCAAGGATACCGATCAGCATTTCAGCCTTGCAGTTGCAAGTATTGAAATTCAGTTCTACACTTCCAGGACAAATTCCGTCGAGCAAGGTAGCGATGTTTTCGGCGTTTACGTCGCTTCCTTTGATAATAAAGCCAAGAGAAGTAACACCTTTGTTCAGGATGTCAAGAGCTTTTTCATTAGCACCTTTGAAACAGGTAACTTCGATGTTCTGGCGTACCTTCCAATCGTTGTCCTTCTTTGTTCCGCGAACGTAAGGAAATTCACCGGGAAGAGACTCGGTAGTCTTCAAACCTTCGATGTCTTCTGCACGATAGAAAGGATTCACATTAAATCCTTCGCCTGTCTTCCAAACAAGCTTTTTCTCAAACGGAACCCCTTTCAGGTCGGCCGTAATCTTCGCCATCCACTCTTCAGTAGACACGGGTGCGAATTCTGAGAAAAGTTTTTCTTTTAATTCTGCCATAATATTAGTTATTTTAATACTGGTATTAGTAATTGTTCAATAGTATATTGTTCAATAACAGAAGGCAAAGGTAGAATAAATAAACTTGAACGCAAATGAAATACAAACGAATTTGATGCCTCTTTTAACGCCTTTTAGGGGAGAAACGAAGAAATCCGTATCAAAATGACAGGGGATAAACATTTTCTTCAAAAAAATTCCCCCAAATGATACACCGGAATAAAATATTTACTAATTTCGCAACGTCAAACAAGGACTATCCGGTGCATTCGTCTAGTGGTCCAGGACGCCGCCCTCTCACGGCGGAAACTCGGGTTCGACCCCCGGACGCACTACTGAAAGCTCGCAGAATTCTGCGAGCTTTTCTTTTTACTATCCATTTAATTCAAAAACCTCTTATGAGAGTTTAAAACTCTATAAAAATCATGTTGCTTACAAATCTTTTGCCACCTTCATGTTGTTTATATTTTACATAACATATAACATAAAATGGAGTTTATCATGAATAAAGGGACTATCGGATTAAATGCCGGAGCAATCTGCAATTTATTGTTAGATGGTGGGTGTTGGAGTTTTGAGGAGTTGAAAAAGGCAACCGCTTTAACGGAAGCTGATCTGTGGTCGGCGATCGGATGGCTGGCAAGGGAAAACAAAATCGAAATAAAAAGTGCCAGTAGCCAATTGGCGTTCTCTCCGGGAATGAATTGCTATTTCTAAACGGTTAGGATGTTTGCAGTATCTGCCGCCCTCTTCCGGACGGCAGATACTACGACATCAGGAATAAATCCCTTTATTCCGGTTTTCTGAACAATGTTGAAACGACCGCACTATCCCCGTCATTGGGAGCCGGCTGCAAATCCAGCAAGCGGGCAATTATCAGATATAAATTGACATTCGCCATAACCGGCAGTTCCGCATTCTGCTTGAAGGAAGGCCCTGCCGCATAGAAGATAGCCTCCATCTCCGGGGCAAAATTATCATATCCATGTGTAGCCGCAAATATAGGACGCGACTCGGGACGGAATTGCAGATACGTCCCGATATCCGGTAATACGAACAAATCACCTATACGCGGGTTCTGCCCATACACGAACTTTTCCGGAATCTCGTTCTTTTTCCAAGCCGTTACATGAGGTACGCGCTTCAGGATTGCATAAGCACTATCCGTATAAGTCGGTTTCGGATAAAGCAAAGTCGGCACTCCGTCGAAGACATAATCGAAACTGTCACGAGGCAGATAGTCATTCAGGTTCACATAATTCTCCGGATAATAAGTCGCCATGCCATGATCGGACAGGACGATAAAGTCGATCTGGTCAAAAATATCCAGTTTACGGGCTTTAGCAAAGAAGTCGCCTAATATACGGTCCAAATGTTCAACCATTGAAAGTGTTGCAGCCGAATCGGGGGTTGCCCTATGCCCGATCCCGTCCGGTTCTTCCATATACCACATGATCAGATGCGGACGAACTTTCTCAGGCAGTTGCAACCAGGCGATCACCGAATCCGCCCGGTCCGAAAAAGGTACATTCTTATCGAACGGTTTCCAGATGGAAGGCTGGCGTCCCTGTATCGGATATTCGCTACCGACCCAATAGAAGGAGGCGGTTCGGACACCCTGCCTTTCCGCCGTGTTCCAGATCGGTTCTCCACCGAAAAAGGCAGGATTCGGATTCCCCATCATATAGACGCTATCCAGATCGGGAGCATAAAAGAAATTGTTCACCAATCCGTGATGATCCGGATGCAAACCAGTCGCCATACTGTAATGGTTCGGAAAAGTCACACTCGGGAAACTGGGACGAAAAGCCGCCTTCACACCAACGCGAGCCAATGAATCGAGCGTCGGTGTATGGGCATGCGACGGGTAATCCGAACGAAAACCATCCATAGACAGGACTACGACGTAATGTTCCTTCTTCGAATGAGCCCTACATCCGGCTATCGATAAACAGATTATCGAAAAGAGGCTTACTAATATGAATGTCTGGAATCTGTACATGCAGGCTTAGAAAATATATTTAAAACCAATCTGGGCATGCCAACGGGACAAGATATCATTCTTGGTGATCGTGTTTCTCGAATTATAAGCATACGTGTTTGTATAGTTGCCATCTTCACCCTTCTTATTCCCGATCACCTGCAAAGGCATTACGTTGTAGGCAGCGGTGTAAGTGGCTCCCCATTTCTTATTCAACATATTGGCAAAGTTCGTAACGTCGAATGTCACCTGGAATTTGCTACCGCGGTCTTTCAGTACGAAAATATCCTGTGCCACATGCAGATCGACCTGGTTTTCCCACGGGGCCGAATTGGAGTTGCGCATGGCATATTGTCCGCGATGTTTCTTTGCATAGCTGTCACCTTCGATCCATTCGTTAAACATCCGACGGTCTTCTTCCGTTTTGAAGTCCATCTTCTGCAATTCGTCTTCAGTCGGGATATAAAGCAAAGAGTTTCCACCCCAGCCGTCACCGTTGTAGTCGATATAGACCGTTTTCTCTTTCTCTGCATCGTAGTAAGATTCGTTCATCGTCAGACTGTAACGTTGTCCCACGTATCCGTTATAGATAAGAGAGACGGTAGTCGCCATGAGGCCTTTGGCATAGCGGGGAGTCCTATAGCCGACGGAAACCATCACGCGGTGAGGAATATCGAACATGGAATAAGCCAGGCCGGGACTGTTGGAATCTACCGCATAATTATATTTCCAGTTGGAATAAGCCACAGAAGAGGTTCCGTCATACACCGATTTGGAATGCCCGAACGTATAAGACGCAGCCAAATCCAAACCGAAATGGAAACTCTTTTCAAACAAAGCAGACAGTGAATAGGTATATCCCATATTCGTATTTTTCAGATTGGTAATACTGAAATACTTCTTGTCTACGGAGTAGTAAGGGGTGGCGGAAGTTTCCACACCCGGAACGGCATATACTTTGGCATTGCTCGATAATGCAAGGTTCTCGAAATATACGTTATTGAATGTTTTGGAATAAAGCCCTTCCAAAGTCATCTTCACATCACCGGGCAAGACACGTTCCAATGCTAAGTTCACACGGAAAACCTGCGGATATTTAAAATCTTTGGACACCGTCACGACATCGGGAGTCGCAGGACTTCCCTTCTGGGAATTCATAGCACCGATCGGATCATCCGCATATTGCCCCAGCGAAGGGGCGGAAGTCGAGCCGGAAGCAAAGATAGTCGTACCTTTCTGCTCAATCCCTGTATTATTGTAAGCATTGGATAGCCATACAAAAGGAACGCGTCCCGTAAACAACCCTAATCCACCACGAATCAAGGTTGTCCGGCTGTCATCCGTATACCAGCGGAATCCCAGACGGGGAGAAACCATCACTTTGGCGCCGGGCATTTCGCCTACTCTTTCCTTTATATTTTTGCTTGCGGCATATTCATTGAACTCATTATTGACAGTCGGATCATTAAACAACAAAGGGATATCGAAACGCAAACCGTAAGTCAGCGAGAAATTATCGGCAACATCCCATTTGTCCTGTGCGTAGAACCCGAACTGACCGGCTTTAATGATAGGCGTATAGCGATAGTTACCGCCCGTCACATCGGGGTCCGTGTACTTGAATACATACTTGGAGGGGCTGTCGTTCAGGAATGCTTCCATCGAACCGAACTCCCATGAACCGGTAACCGCCTGGATAAACAGGTTCTTCATCCGGAATATTTCATTATGCGTACCGAAAGTAAAGGTATGATTTCCCTTATACCAGGAAAGATTGTCTTCAAATGTATAAATATCCTGATCCAGGGCGTTTGCACCGGAAGAATACTCCGTACCGATATTGACCGTCGTATTGTTCGTCCCGCTGTTATCGCTACCGTTAATCTTCACGTTCGGTCCCTGATAAGCCACCTGACGCTCATCCCGGACTGTCGTAACGCCTGCACGGAACTCGTTATACAAGACATCGCTCAAATGCGAGTTCCACTCGGCCACAAACGAGTTCGTCTTATTTTTCATCCGGTAACCGCTTCCGTTAAAAAAGTAGGTCGTGCTCGACGGGCTGAAAATATCATCGTATGAGTTATTATACTGATAACGGAAAGCCAGTTTATTGTTCCGGTCGATATTCCAGTCGATACGTCCTAAGAAATTAAAGGCTCTCTGATCTACATCGCGTGATCCGAAGCTCTCCCGGATTCCGGTATATTCTTCATACTTATCGGCTATTTTCTGCGCCATGTCGGTAGTAAAACCTTTCTCGTCATATCCGGCATAAAAACGGGACGGGTAAGACTCTTTGCGGTTTTCCGCATTGGCAAAGAAAAACAGCTTGTCTTTGATGATCGGACCGCTCAACGTTCCGCCAAAAGTTTTTGTAGACTGTTCCGTCAATTTATCCTTTATGTTATCTTTATAAGCATTATATTTTCCGTAGAGACCTTCATTTGTAAAATAGGAATAGACCGATGCATGATATGTGTTGTTTCCCTGTTTGGTAATAGCATTGATGCCACCTCCGGTAAAACCGCTCTGGCGGACATCGAAAGGAGCTACCACCACCTGGATTTCCTGGATAGCATCCATCGAAATCGGGTTGGCATTCGTCTGACCGCCGTTTGTACCCGACGGAGCCAGCCCGAAAACATCATTGCTCACCGTACCATCGATCTGGAAACTGTTATAACGGTTATTGGAACCGGCAAACGTGATCCCCCCGTTTTTGGAGGTCATGGCCATCGGCATGTTCTTTACGACATCATATATATTGCGATCGACCGTCGGAGTCCCCTGTATCTTTCCTGTAGAAAAGTTTTCGGATGCACCGATATTCGCTTTTGCATCGGCCGTGACAACGACTTCGCCCAATTGTTCCGAGCTGGGATACAAGGTTGCATTCAGGGTATATGTATTACCCAGTTCCAGCCTGATATCCGTAAAGACCGCTTTTTTATAACCCACATAGGAAATCTCCACTTTATAGGGTCCTCCGGTACGCATCCCCTGGATCGTGTAACGGCCATCCACATTCGTAACCGCGCCATACATGGTTCCGGACGGTTCGTGTACCGCAACAACCGTAGCCCCTATCACATTCTCATTCTGATCGTCGATAATTTTTCCGCTCAGTGCAGAAGTTGTCACCTGAGCTTGCATGGAGAATCCTATGCATATTAAAAAAAATACGTAAAGCAAATAACTTTTTCTCATACAGAAATTTGTTTTTTAATGAATACCCTCTACCATATTTAATATTGAACCACAAAGATACAATCTTATAATCACGTTTTTATTACATTTCTGTATAAAATTAACGACAAGACATTAACTATGATTCCCGTTGCGGAGTTCGTCGGCAATGTCCTGATGCTGACGAGCGAGTTCCTCTTCGCCCGTATGCAGGAATGCTTCTGCAAGATATTCATGAGCTGCGGCATGCTTCGGTTTCAGGTCGACAGCTTTCATAAAGTCAGAAACGGCCTCGTCATAATACTTTAGTTGAAGATAAGATTTCCCACGGTTATAACGCGCTTTAAATGATTTCGGGTTCAGACGCACGGCTTCGTTCAGGCAGGTAACCGCCTGGAAGCCATCACCCAAATCAAGAAGCGTCACACCTTTACGCACCCAGGCATCCACAAATTCGGGATAAAGCCTGAGCGCTTTATCGAAAGAGCGGATAGCTGCATTCGGATCATGGGCTTTCGTTATGCACTCGTTCCCCATCAGATAATATTCGTGGGCATATTCTTTCTGGATCTCCCGCTGGGCATGTAT
>ERZ834769.3545-NODE-3545-length-10017-cov-3.702469_pt1 | contig 10017 bp, 7 predicted proteins | sample MGYA00519690_ERZ834769 | MGnify/ENA primary metagenome ERZ834769 (study PRJEB31850, sample SAMEA3708760) | human gut metagenome | biome: human gut; feature: human-associated habitat; material: faeces | place: China | collected 2014 ... | reverse complement strand
GTCCATCTGGCATAATTCTTGCCCAACAAAAAGAGAAACGATATGCTTTTAATCCCAATTCTTTCATCAAAAGAATATCTTCTTTAAAATGATGATAATGATCACTTGCTACTTTTGTATCAGCAATACCTTCTTTAACATGACGTACATCTGTTGTTGAAAGTCCCTTACCACCTAAATTGTAGCCTCCTTCTACTTGAAAGCCACTGGTTGAAGCACCCCATAAAAATTTATTCATGTTGATCTCCTTTTTCATTCATTAATGCTTGATTATCAAGTGTTTTAAAGAATGGATAATAAATAATAATCGAAATAACAACAGCAACTAATTGGAAAATACCCCAAGATAAACTACCTTGCATAATTCCTGAAATAAGTGGTGGCATTGAACCCAATCCTAAAATTCCAATTGGAGCGGTCACAATTCCAAATTGAATTAATACATATCCTAAACAAACCAAAACAATTGGACAAAGAATAAAAGGAATAAGCATAATTGGATTTAAAATAACTGGTAATCCAAAAATAACAGGTTCATTAACACTAAAGATTCCACATGGTAATGTTAGTTTTCCAAATGATTTATATTGTTCACTTTTAGCTTTAAAGAACATTAAAATAACAAGACCAATTGTAGCACCTGAACCACCTAAATTAGCTAAATCCCATAATCCAATATTTAATACATGCGGAATTGCTTTCCCTGCAGCCATGGCTGCTGTGTTATCTCCAATATAACTAAGCCAAATTGGAAATAAAATAGGTAATACTGTCATTGATCCATGAATTCCAAAGAACCATAACGCATGTGTCAGAAAAATAATGACCACTCCTGCTCCCAGTCCATTCTGTAATGGCTTTAACAGGTAATCAAAAAAGCGTTCAACCAATTCCTGAAAACCGCTTACTCCAAATAATACCTGTAACAAAATTCGAAAAAACGCAAAAAATCCAATAATGACAACCGCCGGAGCAATTCCCTCGATTGCTTCAATATAGATACCGTCCGTATTCGTACGCTGATTTTTCACCTTGAAGAAACGACTGCTCTTCATTGTGTAATAGATCTTACCGGAAATAAGCGCAACAAACAGTGCCGTAAATGCATGCATATTGCTTAACGAATGAATGGAAAAATCATCGTACTGGATTCCGAAATACCCTACCAGAGCAGCCAGTGTGATAATTACTAAAATGATAATATTTCCTGTACCTTCATAGATTTCCTGCTTTCTCCGTTTCATAATGGCATAACTGGCCGTTGTTGTTACTGCCAGAAAAACAGCAAAGAACTCATTAACACTGGCATATACAAAATTCAGAATTTCCAGTACATGTCCACCACACAATTTCGCTATAAACGTCTGATATGCAGGAATCGGTAGATTGATCAACATCGCCGCCAGGTACCCGACTACAAGAAGCGGGATCATCATGATCATACCCTGTCGGATCGCACCCAGCGCGCAGCTGCTGTCAAGCCGGTCTGCCATACGCATGATCATTTTTTTAAATTTGCTCATCTTTTGTTTTAGTGCAATAATCTGGGAGTTAATTATCACACGTTCCTTTCTCTACTCTCTCACCAGATGTAGTTTTTCTGCAAGCTTCAGGATCAGGGTTCCCTTTGGCATAGCAAGGATTTCTTCCTTCGTATATCCACCGACTGCCAGAATAGCTGCTGCATAGAAAATAACTGCAAGCAGGATTGCCAGAACAACACTGACTGAATTCATATGGATCAGGTGGTAGAAGATCTGATAACTACCCCATGCAACGATTCCCATAAATATCGATGCAACAGCAGGAGCAAGATAAATCTTCTTCACATTAAGCTTTGTAGACATATATTTGGATACAGATATATGGTTAAAGATACATGCCAGTAATGAATACAGGATCGTAGCCGCTACCAGACCGAACAGCTTCGCATCTGTAAATTTCAAAATAGCAGCAAGAAATACTAAATGGATCAACAATGCAAGTGTCGCATTCTTCACCGGCTCCATAACCTTTCCGATTCCCTGCAAGATACTGTTTGTAAGTGTTGATAATGAATAAAATACCACAGATATGCAGCCGGCAGTCAATGCCTTAAATACCAGCGGATCCGCGCCACGGAACAACAGTGTGATGATCGGTTCTGATAGCACACCGATTCCGACTGCACATGGTATCGTCACCATCATCGTGATACTCATGGACTGATTGTATACATGATTCGTTTCCGCTTTATCCCCCTTGGTAAATGCTCCCGAAATATTTGGTATCAGGGTTGTTCCAACCGCAGATGCGATCGATACCGGAAGATTGATCAGCACCATATACTGACCGGAAAAAATACCGTACAAATTTGCAGATTCAACACGATCTACATTTTTACTGTTTAAGACATTGTAGAAAATCTTCATATCTACGGTGGTCGTAATATTATACACAAATGCAGCAATAATGATCGGTGTTACGATCATTACGATCTGCCGGAATAACTTTCCATATGATTCTACATTCGACGAAACATCAGACTCTACTGTCTCCATGATTTCTTTTCTTCTTCCTGCATATGCGATCAGAATATAAATAATTCCACAGAGAACACCTGCCCCTGTTCCCATTGCACTGCCTGCTGCACCATATTTTGCATGTTCAGAGGTTCCCGGTACAAATGGTCTGGACATCAGATAAGCAGCCAGAACGCTGACAACTGCATTTGCAATCTGCTCTATAATCTGTGATATGGAGGTCGGAATCATCGTTTTATATGCCTGAAGATAGCCTCTGTAGATAGCAAGAAAGCCCGACAGAAATATTGTCGGTGCGAGGATCTGTAAGCTTAAAATCGCATTTGGCTGTTCCTTCACCAAAGCCGGTGCAAATGCAAATGTCAGGACAGCCGCCACCAATCCGACAGATACTACATAGATAAAAGCACATTTAAATACCCGTCTCGCATTTCTGTATTCTCCCAGGGCCAGCTTCCCTGAAATGATCTTAGAAACCGCTGTTGGAATGCTGTACGTAGCGATCATCAATATCATGGAATATATTGCATACGCTGTACCATAATATCCATTTCCCTCATCTCCGATAATCTGAAATAACGGTGACCGGTATAAGAGACCGATCACTCGGGATAATATACCTGCACCTGCCAGCACTGCCGCCTGAAAAGCAAAATTTGTTCTTATACCGGACGGCTTCTTTATTTTCTTCTTTTCATTATCATTCTGCATGATTGTTTCTCCTGATTATTTTGTAACTGACTACAAGACGATCAGCTACCATTCTATCTGGTTGCACATATTTCCGGCGTCTGCTATACTAACATCGGAAATGACACACGTTTCCAATACCCTATATATATACCAGTTTTTTATACTTATTACAAATAAAATATGTAAAAGATTTTCATAAAAGGAGGTTTTCCACCTATGGCTAATCCAAATATTCCAAAAGATCCTGTTATGCTCCTCAGCTTTATTAATATGAAGCTTCGTGATTTTTATCCAAGTCTGGATGAATTATGTACGGATCTGGATCTGAATGTAAATGATGTTTCCGAAAAACTGGCATCTGCCGGTTTTAACTACGATGGAAAATTAAATCGATTTATCTGATAAAATGCTTCTAATTCAAAGAAAACAACTATTTTATCCTATTGCAAAAGGAACGCCGGCAAATCTCTAACCGGGTATTTACCCCACAGAAATCTGCCGGCTTATTCTATCACATAAAGCTACACTATATGTGCCCTGTCATTTCTGAATATGCTACGTTTCCTACATTTGATCATCTTTGTCGTCATCACTGCTCTGTTTTTCCGCTTCATGCTTCGTTGCTGCCAACTGATCGTCAGCTTTCTCTGCATGCATCACTTTCTCAATCTGCTGATAAAGCTTCTTCGCATGCCTCTTTGCTTCGCGATCTGCCTTTGCGGCTGCTTTTTCCTCCGGAGTTTTTTTATGAAAACGGATATCCTCCTCTTCCTCTGTCAGATAGACTGGCTTTCCGGTTTCTTCATCGATCCGTTTGATCCGCTCAAATTCCGAGGACACCGATACCATATGCTTCTTTTCCAGCTTGTCGGTACATGTCTTATTGATATACATGTAGATACATGCAAATACCGGAACACCCAGTAACATTCCGTAGAATCCGAAGATACCACCGCCTACGATAACCGCGGTCAGAACCCAGAAGCTGGAAAGTCCCGTTACATCACCAAGGATCTTTGGTCCTAAAATATTTCCATCAAACTGCTGAATACACAGGATCATGATAAGCAATATGATACTCTTGATTGGATCTGCGATCAGAACAATAAACACACATGGGATCGCACCGATGATCGGACCAAAAAACGGAATTACATTTGTCACACCAATGATGACACTGATCAGCAATGCATATGGCATATCTACGATCGTTGTCAAAATAAATGTTATAATCCCGATTATGATCGAATCCACGATCTTACCATTGATAAACTGACTGAATATCTTATTTACACTTGCAAGTCCATCCAGAATGATATTCGCGTTTTTCAGTTTAAACAGTGCATAGACGATTTTCTTGCCTCTGGAAGCCAAATATTCCTTATTCGCCATCACATAGATAGATGCTACAATACCGATCAGGAAATTATAAATGAACTTCAATCCGCCCACAACACCGGAGCTGATATTCAATACAATCTTATCCAGATTCGGAACAACATCTGTATTTACCCATTTCTGTAAGCGGTCATATACAGTGTTTACGACATTCATTACCATTTCTTCGGATTCGCCAAGGTTCTTGAATTTATCATAAATGGTATTGATCGCCTTCATGATATTATTATAGTAATTATCCATATTGGATATAAGAAGATTGATACTGTCGATGACCTGTGGCACTACCATCCAGATCAAACCCGTGAGCAGACCAAGGAACAAAATGATCGTTATAATGATTGATATGGCTCTTGATACATGAAACAGTTTTTTCTTGTCTTTGATCACCCGATCCTGTAAGATCGTATGACACAAGCGATCAAAAAAGATAAGCACCGGATTCAACAAAAAAGCGATCACAAAACCAATTATAATCGGTGCTGCCGCCCCGGTTATCGTATCCAGTACCTTCCGAAAGCCTGTCCACTCCTCCAATATCTTATTAAATACAAGCGCTGCTGCAATTACCAGAAATATGATCGTTCCCGCCTTAAACAGCCGTCTTTTTTTTTCATTTCCCAATTTTGTCTGATAACCTTTCCCTTTCCGCATTCAAAACCCAACATCGGATATGTCGTTTCATTCCATTCCTGTAACAACACATCAATGGATTTATTCTTACATATAATTATAAACAACCTGAAAAAATTATATACTGTTTCAAAAAGTCAGGCAATAGCATTTCCTATTTTTAATAGATTTAAAATAGATTTAACCATGACTTTACCAAATCCGGAATCGTTCAAAAAATGAACCTTAAATAACCCTATATTTTTGAAAAAAGCATTGTCGATATTTTAGTTACATAGTAAAATGGTGACATGTTTAAGGGTTCTTAACAAACCACAAAACTTATTTTGCCTAAGACCGGGGAGGCATAAAGGAGGTGTTCTTATGGAAAATGAATTAATCTGTCAATTAATTATCTGGTCCATTATCTTTATGGTCTGTATAATTATCGAAATCATTACTCTCGGACTTACAACCATCTGGTTCGCGGGAGGAGCTTTGGTATCTGCGATCTCTGTATTCTTTGGTACATCACTGATCATCCAGATATTGATCTTTGCAGTTATTTCATTAGTTCTTCTGTTTACTACAAGGCCTGTGGCTTTAAAACATTTCAAATTATCCGATATGGAAAAAACAAATGTCGAAAGTCTGGTCGGCAAACAGGTGATCGTATCTGAAACCATTGATAATCTAAAAGCCACCGGACAGGTAAAAGTAAATGGTCTCGAATGGACCGCACGTGCTGCTGATGAAACTGATATTATTCCCCAGGGAACCGAAGTCACGATCAATGAGGTTTCCGGCGTAAAACTTATTGTCAGCAGAATATAATTTATTTAATTTGACAGATACTATATCTGTCGCCACTTAAAGGAGGTACTTATTATGGATTCACCACTCACATGGCTGGTAATTATCTTAGTATTCATTGCTATCATTATTATCTGCAGCACAATCAAGATCGTCCCACAGGCACATGCTTACGTTATCGAACGTCTGGGAACCTACTGCGGTACATGGTCCGTAGGTCTTCATATGAAGATGCCTGTTATCGACAAGATCGCACGTCGTGTTACCTTAAAGGAACAGGTTGTAGACTTCGCTCCACAGCCGGTTATCACAAAAGACAATGTTACAATGAGAATCGATACTGTCGTTTTCTTCCAGATCACAGATCCAAAGCTTTTCTGCTACGGTGTTGAAAATCCAATCATGGCAATCGAAAACCTGACAGCCACTACTCTCCGTAACATCATCGGTGATCTCGAACTTGACCAGACACTGACATCCAGAGAGACAATCAACACAAAGATGCGTGCTACCCTGGACGAAGCAACGGATCCTTGGGGCATCAAAGTAAACCGTGTTGAGTTAAAGAATATTATCCCACCTGCAGCAATTCAGGATGCCATGGAAAAACAGATGAAGGCAGAACGTGAACGTCGTGAGGCAATTCTGAAAGCAGAAGGTGAGAAGAAGTCCACCATTCTGGTGGCAGAAGGTAATAAACAGTCTGTTATCCTGGAAGCCGAAGCTGAGAAGCAGTCACAGATCCTTCGTGCAGAAGCTAAGAAGGAAGCAACAATCCGTGAAGCTGAAGGTCAGGCACAGGCTATCCTCGCTGTACAGCAGGCAAATGCAGACAGTATTCGTCTCTTAAATGAATCTGCCCCATCGAATCAGGTTCTTACGATCAAGAGTCTGGAAGCTTTCGCAAAGGCTGCTGACGGCAAGTCAACCAAGATCATCATTCCATCTGATATTCAGGGTGTTGCAGGACTTGCAACTTCATTATCAGAGTTAGTGAAAACAGAGAAATAAGCTTGAACTGATTCATTGCTAATTACAAAAATGCAGTTCATCCGTAATTATAAAAATTATCTGTTAATATTAAAAACAGCCACTGTCAGAATCGAGCCATTATTGGGTAACCATTCTGATAGTGGCAGTTTTTATTTTATCTGTTATCCTTACAATTACTCCATGCTTTCATCCGCCCAGCTCTTTATCATTGCTATCTCTCTTGCATATCCGGCATCATCATTTGGTGTTTCTAAGATAAACGGTCTGCCTGCAAGCAATGGATGCGTTACGATCCGTTTTAATGCTTCTGCTCCGATCTCACCCTCTCCGATCTTCTGATGTCGGTCTTTGTGTGAATCTCTCACATTCATGCTGTCATTTAGATGAACAGCTTTTAAACGGTCAAGTCCGATGATCTGATCAAACGTGTGAAGTACACCATCCAGATCTTCCACAAGATCATAACCACCATCCCATGTATGACAGGTATCAAAGCATACCCCGATCTTATCCTTGCAGTCAACAAGCTCTATGATACGTTCCAGTTCTTTAAAATTTCTTCCGCCTTCCGAGCCTTTGCCTGCCATTGTTTCAAGTAATACGACTGTACTCTGAGTCGGTTTGATCGCATGATTTAATGCGTCAGCAATTACCGGTATGGCTTCTTCTGCCCCCTGACCAACATGTGCACCCGGATGGAAATTATAATAATTTCCCGGAAGATACTCCATCCGCTCCATATCATCCTTTAGGATATTCCATGAGAACTCCCGAATATCCGGTTTTGCTGCACAGACATTCATCGTATATGGTGCATGTGCGATCAGTTTTCCAAAATGATGCTCCTCCATCAGGGAACGTAACCGTTCCGCATCTGCCGGATCGATTTCTTTCGCCTTTCCGCCCCGTGGATTTCTTGTAAAAAATGCAAATGTATTTGCACCAAGTTTTAATGCCGCCTTTCCCATCGCCTCAAAGCCTTTGGAGGACGACAGGTGATTTCCTATATATATCATGTTGTTTCTCCTATATTGTACTTAACAAAAAAGCCGGATCACTCCGGCTTTTTTGTATCTATATCATTTTCTGATTCTTAATTGTTCTTATAGTAGTTGATCAGGCAGCCATCCATAATGATCTGTCTCTCATCATCGGTCAGGCTTCCAAGCTTCAGGTCTAATTCCTTGAAGTCTTTATTTACAACATATGCCTTGATGATCTCGTCCTTATTCTGAACAGCCTCACGAATACCCGGAATAAATACATAATCATCATTATCAAATGCAAAATCTTCCTCCATGATGAATGGAAGCATACCCCAGTTGATCAGGTTGGATCTGTAACGCTTTGTTGCATATTCCTTGGCAATGTTTGCCCAGCCGCCAAGTACCTTCTGGCAGGAAGCAGCCTGCTCTCTGGCAGAACCGTCACCCGGCTTTACTGCAAAGATCGTACTACCGTAACCGGTATTGGAACCTGTGATCTCACGATCTGCAAATTTTGCTTTGATCTCTTTCATCATAGGCTTCATGGATTCATCTGCCTTGCAGAAGCATCCAAGTTCTTCTCTCTTCTTCTCAACTGCCTGAATTGCCTTTGCACGGCCTACATATTCAGGATCTTTTCTGGATAAAGTGAACTCAGCAAGTCCCAGCGGATTTGAACGGTAGGAAGATGTCTCACCGGATGGAATAAGTTCATCTGTAGTTGTTACAGGATCGTTGATAACAGATGCAACCTTTAATAACAAGTTGTCTGTCAGTGCGATCATCTCAGGCCAGTCTTTGATATTCGGGCCAAACTTGATCTCAACAGATGGATCAGCCTTGCCGACACCATTGTAAACTCGTCTGTCATAAATGCTCTTATCGAAGAAATATTTCTGTCCCTTGTATTCAACATCCAGATCTGTAGCTGCTGTAAGGTATCCCTTGTTGGCTGCTGTCGCTGCGATCGAACGTGCATCCATAAGTGCAACGGATGAGATCTGACCATTCTGGATCTTGGAGCCTTCACGGTTCGGGAAGTTCCTGGTTGAATGACGGATTGATAATGCATTATTTGCAGGTGTATCTCCGGCACCAAAGCAAGGACCGCAGAATGCTGTCTTAACGATCGTACCTGTCTCAATCAGGTCAGCCAGTACACCGTTCTTTGCAAGTTCCATATAAATAGGAGTTGACGCAGGGTATACAGATAATGTAAATTCATCTGCACCGATGCTTCTTCCACGGATGATATCTGCTGCCTGACAGATGTTCTCGAATCCACCACCGGCACATCCGGCAATGATTCCCTGTTCTACATATAACTTGCCATCACGGACTTTATCCTTTAATGTGAAGTCAACCTTACCGTCCATATCATCGGAAATACCGCTGTAGTTGTTGTACTTCTTTGATGCTTTCTGAACAGCCTTGAAACGGTCGATGATATCCCGGACATCACCGTTTGCGGCATCAACAATGCTGTCAATGCCCTCCTCTTTGAACTTCTTCATACCCTTGGACAATGTCATTGCACCGTCATTGAGCTGTTTAACACCGTCAACAAGTGCTGCACTGCCGTCCTTGAGAGTACCAACGCCCTCGAAGAGGCTCTTTGTACCGTCCGAAAGTGAGCTTGTGCCGTTTTTGAGAGTTTTTACACCGCTTTTAAGGCTTGATGTACCGTCCTTGAGGGTTGAAGTACCGCTCTTGAGTTCGCTTGTACCGCTCTTAAGACTTGAAGAACCGTTCTTGAGCTGACCGGCACCGCTTACAAGTGAACCTGTGCCGTCCTTGAGTGTATATGTGCCGGCAAGAATCTGCTGAGCGCCCTCGTTAGCCTGATCAACACCCGCTGTGTATGAAAGCACACCCTGATAGAATGTGTTGTAGCTGTCAAGCTGAGTTTTGAGAGCCTGAAGTGACTTTCTGCCTGCCTGAGCTTTTGCAACACCTGCCTGAATCTGACTCTGAACCTCTTCGCTGTTCATATTTGTTTC
>ERZ834769.3542-NODE-3542-length-10040-cov-18.524787_pt1 | contig 10040 bp, 9 predicted proteins | sample MGYA00519690_ERZ834769 | MGnify/ENA primary metagenome ERZ834769 (study PRJEB31850, sample SAMEA3708760) | human gut metagenome | biome: human gut; feature: human-associated habitat; material: faeces | place: China | collected 2014 ... | reverse complement strand
AGCCATAGATGGCGTTGGTGTATCGTCCGTCCTTGGTGGTCAGCAGCTTGATGCCAAAAAAAGCACGGTTGGCAATGCTGTTGCCGTCAATGACCAGTAAACGCATAGTCGTGTTCCTCCATTGCATTATTACACATTCTGCATTATACCACAAAACCGTGCCCAGCGGGGGATTTTTGCGTAAAAAAGAGAGAAAGCCGCCAACATGGTTGACGGCCTTCCCTCTTACTCCTCGATGCGGATCGCGCTTACCGGGCAGGCGTTGGCTGCGTCCACAGCCTGCGGCACCTCCTCCGGTGGGATCGGCCCGGGCTGGGCCACGGCCAGCGTGCCTTCCATCTGGAACACGGCGGGGCAAAGCCCGGCACACTGGGTGCAGCCAATGCACAGATCAGGGTCAACGTATGCGTTCATAGAAAAACCTCCTTCTGATAATGCCCTGCGGGCAGTATGGCCCATCCGGCTGCGAATTATGCCTATGCAGAGGGCACAGGATGTGGTACAATAAAAATTCAGGAGGGTACAGACCATGAATATTCAGATCTTTGGCACAAGCAAGTGCTTTGATACCAAAAAGGCCCAGCGCTATTTCAAGGAGCGCGGCATCAAGTTCCAGATGATCGACCTCAAGGAAAAAGGGATGAGCCGCGGCGAGTTCGAGAACGTGGCCCGCGCTCTTGGCGGCTGGGAAAAGCTGGTGGACCCCAATGCGAAGGACAAGCAGACCCTTGCACTTCTGGATGCACTGGTGGACTGGCAGAAGGAGGACAAGCTGTTTGAGAACCAGCAGCTGTTTTTAACGCCCATTGTACGCAATGGCCGCAAGGCCACCGTGGGCTACCAGCCCGATGTGTGGAAGACATGGGAATAAGGAATGCGCTTTTCACAAAAAAACCACGGGCATAGTTTTGCACAATGGGCCGGTATGTGGTATACTGGACACTGTAGCATTTGAGAACCCTGGGAGATAAAACAACTATGAAACATTATATTACCCCTGAAGAACATGCCCGGATGCAGCGCCGCCGCGGGCGGCAGGCACTGGGCCTTCTGGTTGCCATTCTGGTGATCGTGGGCTTTGTTACCGTGCTGCGGGCCGGTGTGGGCGCGGTGGCGAACCTGTTCGATGATACCGCCCAAAAGCAGGAATATGAAGATAAGCTGGAAGGGCTTGTGCTGTTTGACCCCATGCCATTTGACGGCATTGAGAACATCGACGACCTGACTCTGCGCGAAGCTGCGGTGTGGGGGTGCATCTACAGCATTCAGGAAACGCAGGGCGGCTTTGACAACTACAATACCGACCCCGACACCGAACAGCTGCTGCTGCCCTCGCTGGATGTGGATGCCTACCTTGCAAAGCTGCTTGGCCCCGGCTTCAAGCTGACCCACCGCAGCTTTGAGATGGAGGATATGACCATCGAGTTTGACGATGCCACCCAGTGCTATAAGATCCCGGTCACCGGCACGGTGGGCTACTACCGCGCTGTAGTCACCAAGCTGTTCAAGCGCAGCGGCAAGCTGCATGTGACCGTGGGCTATATCCCCACCGCCAGCACGGACGACAGCATCATCAATGTTTCTTCGGATACGCCCACCAAGTACATGGATTATCTGTTCGAGCGCCAGAGCGGCAGCTGGTATCTCACCGGCCTGACCGAGAGCGAGACCAAGGCCGAGAGCACGGAAAGCACACCGGCCGCGAATGTGCCGGAACCCATGGCAGAAAGCGATGTGCAGGATGCCATTCTTGCAGCAGCCGGTTCGGATTCTGCTTCGGCTGAGGCAGACAGCACCGCTGCAGACGAGGGCGTGGATACACAGGCGGAGGAACAGCCCGCCGACAGCACCGAGGCACAGGCGGACGAAAGCACAGCCAGCCCGGCGGCATAATACAAAACAAAAATACCGGATACAAGGCAGATGCTTCGTATCCGGTATTTTTTATTTGAGGTCAAATTTTACGATCACCAGCCGGTACCACAGGTACGGCACCATGTTCCAGATCATCCACAGCTCCATCAGGATGTAGTTGGGCAGATCCTTCAGGCGGAAAGGCCGCTTGCCCAGCCTGCCGCTTTTCAGCAGGGCAAAGGCTTCGTGCATCCCCTTGTCCCATGCCTCGCCAAAGCCCTGTTTGTGGAACTTGTAGCACTTGAGCAGGTAGCCCACGGCCAGCGGGATGAAGTTTAAAATCAGCATCAGCAGCGGTTCGTTTTTGAGGGGCAGCAGGATGCTGTTGCGGCCGCTCTGCTGGCTTTTGAAGGCGTTGTACTTCACCGCGCCGGTGCTGGCACCGCAGATGTGGTAGCACTTGGCGGTGGGGCAGAGCAGGTTTTTATAGCCTGCATTGTTGGCGCGCCAGCTCAGGTCCACATCCTCAAAGTAGGCAAAGAAGTTCTCGTCAAAATTGCCGATCTCGTCCAGAATGCTCTTGCGGTAGAGCGCCGCACCGCCGCAGGCCGAGAAGATGCGCTTTTGCTGGGTGTAGCGGCTTACGCGGCGGCCATCGCCGGTCTTGCAGGCAAAGCCCATCCAGGTGACATAATCGCCGGCATCGTCGGCCAGCTCCCGGTCAAAGTGTCGGATCATCAGGCTCTGCACTGCAAAGATTCTCGGGTCGGTCTCAGCGGTGCGGATCAGCTCTTCCAGCCACTGGGGTTCGGCAAAGGCATCGTTGTTGAACAGCACCACATATTCACTGTCCGCCAGCGCAATGCCCTGATTCACTGCATGGGAAAAGCCGGTATTGGTGCCGTTTTCGATGAGGGTGAAATTTTCACGGCTGCAATAGCTGCGGGCCTGCTCAAGGCTTTCGTCGGTGGAACCGTTGTCCACCACAATGAGCCGGAAGTTCTGTTCGGTCTGGGCATAGACCGACTCGATAGAATCCTTCAGCCAGCCCTTGCCGTTGATATTCGGGATCACGATAGTCGCTTTATACATAAATACTCCTGTATTTCAGTGCAAGTTCACGGGAACAGTATAGCATATCTGCACACAAAAAGAAACCGCATCCCGGCAGGATGCGGCTTCGGCAGGGCAAAATTATGCGGCAAGGGCTTTTTCGATGTTGGAAAGAATGGTGTCGTGATCCTCGGCGCACACCAGAACCACCTCACCGGTGGGAGCTACGGTGACGGTGGCCGCCTTGGCGACCAGATACTGATCCTCAAGGTAGTGCTCCATGGACTGCTGCTCACTCTGCACATAGGCTTCCAATGCGGCTTTCACGGCATCGGTCTTGCCCTCGGCGGGCTTTACGATGGCAACGGCGTAGCTGCGCACCATCATGGAGGAAACAGAGGCAGCAAAGCTCTCGTAGCTGCCGTCCTCAATGCCCAGCAGGGGGAACACGATGTCTTTCAGCTCGTCATTCAGCTGGTCGGCCTCATACTCGGCGCTGTAGCCGTCGATGGCGGTGAATTTGCCGTCCTCACCTTTGGTAAAGATCATATCGTATTCGTTGTCCTCGTCGGTGCGGGCATCGTGGATGATCTGGGAGTAGTCCTTCGGGGCGGCAGAGTCGGCCTTGCTGCCGGCAGAGCAGCCCACCAGAGCAAGCAGGCACAGACCGGCAAGCAGGGAAGCAATAATACGTTTCATAAATGAAGTCCTTTCGTGTGTGAAAATCTTCGTGTGAAAGCGGGCGCAGCGGTTTTGAAGCTATTGTGTGCTGTTTTGCGCCTGCTATCCATAATACGAAAGAACACCCCGGCAGAATTGCACCGCAAACGTAACCATTTTATGAACAGCGTTACAGCATAAGGGCATCCAGCTCGCCGTGGTTCACCGGCGTGGAAAGGATGATCTGGGTGCTGGTGGTGCCCAGCTTCTGGAACTGCAGGATCAGGTGTTCCAGCTGGGGCATGCTGCCGCAGCTCACCTTGACAAGGAAGGTGTATGCACCCGTGACGTGGTAGCACTGCAGCACTTCCTTGCTGCTTTGCAGCAGCTCCAGAAAGGCATCCTGCTTGGAAGGTGCTACCGAAAGGCTGATGAGGGCATCCACATACATCCGGTCAGCGGGGCGGTTCAGGGTGACGGTGTAGCCGCTGATGATGCCATCCATTTCCAGCTTGTGAATGCGGCTGGAAACAGCAGGACTGGTCAGCGATACCTGCTCGGCGATCTCCTTGACCGGCATCCGTGCGTTCTTTGCCAGCAGGGAGAGAATCTTACGATCCAGATCATCCATGGGGAATACTCCTTTTGAAAATATGTTGGATTGTATAAAATTTTTTGAAAGTAAAGTTTTATTGTTGGTGCAAACATACAAAAGCCAAAAAATTTTGCTTTTGCTTTGCTTTGCGTTAATTATATAAAGTTTTACCGAAAAAGTAAAGACTTAATTTAAAGCAAAACCGGAAAATTTTGTTTGACAAGAAAATAAAAAGGGGTATAATACATCATGCAAGGCAGCGCAGAACAGAAAGCGCCTGCCGCTTTGAATTTGAGATTCACCACTTTATATACTTTCCCACCCCTCTATACACAAAAGCCCGCTGCCAGGCGGGTTTTTGTGTTTGTTGGGGATTTTTTCTTTTTGAAAAAAGCAGTGGCAGACAATGTACTCGACCCATAGAGCAGCTGCTTTCGGCTGCGACCCTGCCCGTGAAAATGCAAGCCCGGAAAGTCCGCAGACTTTCCGGGCTTGTTCTATCTCAAAATATTATTCCGCTGATGATAGCCGGAGCACAGCGGAGGCGATTTAGATCGTGTACGCCTATCAGACCAGATACCCTTCAAAGCAGTGCAGGTCTTCCGTCTTGACGATGCCCTCCAGATACAGCCCGTCCTCCCGGTATTCCTCCACCTGCACGCTGCCGCGCTCCCGCATGGGGGCGGCAAGGCCCAGTTTATCGTAGGGCAGCAGCACCTTTAAGGTGTGCACCCGGTCGCTGAGCATCTCGTCCAGCTTTGCCAGCAGGGTGTCCAGACCGTAGCCGGTCTTGGCACTGGTGAGCAGGATGTCCGGGTCAAAGCTCATGGCACCCGGCTTATCGCACTTGTTGTAGACGGTCAGGCGGGGGATGTCCGCACAGTCCAGCCCGTCCAGGACCTCGTCCGTAACGGCCAGCTGCTCTTCCCGCTGCTCATCGCCTGCGTCTGCCACACGGATGATCACGTCCGACCATGCCGCTTCTTCCAGCGTGGACTTGAAGGCTTCCACCAGATTGTGGGGCAGGCGGGACACAAAGCCCACCGTGTCCACCAGCAGCACCGCCATGCCGCTGGGCAGTATCAGCTTGCGGCTGGTGGGGTCCAGTGTGGCGAACAGCATGTCCGCTTCGGCTACGCTGGGGCCGCACAGAGCATTCATCAGGCTGGATTTGCCCACGTTGGTATAGCCTACAAGGCTGACCACCGGCATCCCGGTCTTGGCACGGGCCTTGCGGCTCTCGCCCCGGCGCTTTTCCATTTCGGCCAGCTTTTCAGCCAGCGCATCGATGCGAGCATGCACATGACGGCGGTCCAGTTCCAGCTTGGTCTCACCGGCACCGCGGCGGGCACCACCACCGCCGCCGCCACCGCCGCCCTGACGGCTGAGCGCTTCGCCCATGCCCTGCAGACGGGGCAGGCGGTAGCGCAGAAGGGCCAGTTCGGTCTGCAGCTTGCCCTCGTTGGTGACGGCGCGGCTGCGGAAAATTTCAAGGATCAGCATGGTGCGGTCGATCACTTCCAGTCCGCCCAGCGCATTGGAGATGTTGCGGATCTGGCTGCCGGTCAGTTCACCGTCAAATACGGCGCATTCCGCGCCCAGCGTTTCGGCGGCAAGGGATGCTTCCTCCAGCTTGCCGCTGCCCAGCACGATGCCGGTCTCCGGGGTCTGGCGCTTCTGGGTCACCTGTGCCACGGCTTCCATGTGGTTTGCTTCGCACAGGGCGGAAAGTTCTGCAAGGCTGCGCTCGCAGTCCCACAGGCCCTGATCCAGCGCCAGCAGAATGACCTTCGTCGGGGGTGTTTCTACCAAAATATCGTAAAGTTCGCTCAAGGTAAGTCCTTTCTGTTATATCGTTCTCTTGTCAGCAGATAGCTTCTGCACTCCACCGGTGTGCCGTCAAATTTATGATCAATGGCATCGTGGTGGTAGAGAAAGCCTGCTTTTTCCATCACCCGGCCGCTGGCAGGGTTCTCTTTTGCGTGGCAGCAGGTGAGCCAGCCGCCGTCTGTATTCTCAAACCAGTAGTTTACTGCTGCTTTTAAAGCTTCGGTTGCAAAACCATGGTTCCACCAGTGCTTCCCGATGCAGTAGCCTGCTTCCCAGATGCCGTCTGTGCAATCCTGCTGCGGCCAGAGCGCTTTCTGTGCCGGGTCACCGAGCAGAGCATTGAAGATGCCGATGCTGCCAAACACCTGCCCGGAAGCCTTTTCCACAATGGCCCACTGGTAGTAGTCCGGGTTCGGGTAAAGGGTGGCCCATGCCGCCAGCAGACCTGCGGTCTCCAGCGCGTTTTTGTGCGGCTCCCACCGCAGAAAGCGGGTCACTTCCGGGTCGGATGCCCAGTTCGTATACATCTGCTCGGCATCCTCGGGCAGAAGCTGGCGCAGGAGAAGCCGGTCGGTCTCAAGCGTTTGCGTTCCGGCATGGCGCATGGCACACACCTCCCCACTTTATAAAGTATGCATAGGATAGCACAAATTTTGCGTTCCTGCAAGCGCCGCCGTGAAAAAACGCTTGACCGGACGGCATTTGTGCATTAAACTGAAAGCCAAGCGTTTTTGTAGGAAAAAGGAGAACTCCCTCATGAAGGATGTGCGTGAAATTTTAAAAAAGCGCCCGCTGCTGTTCGATGGCGGCATGGGTACATATTATAAGGCAAAGCCCGGGCAGGAATGTGAGCAGGCAAACCTGCTGGACCCGGACGGCATTTTGACCGTGCACCGCGCGTATCTGGAAGCGGGTGCCGATGCGATCAAGACCAACACCTTCGGCCTGCCGCGCATGGCAGCAGCGCAGAACCCCATGTGGGAGGCCATGGCGGACGAAGGCTGGAAACTGGCTGCACAGGCCGCTGCAAAGACCAGCGCTGCCGTGTTTGCCGATCTTGGCCCGGCCCCGGACACCGAGGCACTCCCGGCGGCACAGATCTATACGGCCCTTGCCGAGCGGTTTGCCGCATTGGGTGCAAAGAACTTTTTGTTTGAGACGCTGAGCAGCGATGCCGGTGTGGCCGAAGCCGCGCGGCAGATCAAAGAAGCAGTGCCGGATGCCTTTGTGCTGGTGTCCTTTGCAGTGCTGCCGGACGGCTACACCCGCGAGGGCCGTCACTGCGCAGAGCTTGTGCGCAGCATGACTGCCTGCGGTGCAGTGGATGCTGTGGGCCTGAACTGCGTTTCTGCTCCCGGTGCCATGCGTGCGCTGGTGCAGCAGCTTGGCAAGACAAAGCTGCCGCTTGCAGTGATGCCCAACGCGGGCTACCCGGTGGTCACACGCACCCGGGTGCAGTATCAGGGCAGGCCGGAATATTTTGCACGGGAGCTGGCCCGCCTTGCTGCCGAGGGTGTGCGCATTCTGGGCGGCTGCTGCGGCACTACGCCTGCCCACATTGCGGCCCTGCGTGCGGCACTGGATGCCTTGCCGGAAACACTGCCTGCAGCCCCGGCAGCAGCAGTCTCCACTGCGGCAAAGCCGGAGGTGGAAAAAGACGATGCCTTCCTGCGCAAGCTGAACGCGGGCAAAAAGGTGATCGCCATTGAGCTGGACAGCCCCAAGGATGCCGACCTGACCGGCTATCTGGACGGTGCACGCCGCCTGCAGGCTGCTGGTGCAGACCTTTTGACCATTGCGGACTGTCCCATTGCCCGGGCACGGATGGATTCTTCGCTGGTGGCCTGCCGGGTGCACCGGGAGCTGGGGCTGAACGTGCTGCCCCACATGACCTGCCGCGACCGCAATCTGAACGCCACAAAGGCCCTGCTGCTGGGCCTGTACGCCGAGGGCGTGCGGGAGGTGCTGGCCATCACCGGCGACCCCATCCCCACCGCGGAGCGGGACGAGGTGAAAAACGTGTACCAGTTCAACTCCCGCAAGCTGGCGCAGTACATCGTCTCGCTGGCAGGGGAGGGCCGGGAGATGCCCTCGCCCCTCACCGTGTTCGGTGCGCTGAACCTGAACGCCCGCAACTTTGATGTGGAGCTGCGCCGCGCACAGGAAAAGCTGCAAAATGGCATGAGCGGCTTCCTTACCCAGCCGGTGCTCTCCGCACAGGCGGTGGTGAACCTGAAAAAGACCCGCGAAACGCTGGGCGAAAAGGCGAAAATTCTGGCCGGCATCATGCCGGTGGTGAGCCAGCGCAACGCCATCTTTATGGAGAACGAGGTCAACGGCATCCATGTGGATGCTGAGATCATCGAGCGTTTTGCCGGGCTGGACCGTGCGCAGGGCGAAGAGCTGGGGTTGGAAGTCTCGGTGAAGGCCGCGCAGGCTGCAGCGCCCTATGCAGACGGCTTTTACCTGATGACCCCCTTTAACCGCATCGCCCTGATGGAGCGGCTCATTGCAAGGCTGAAGGATGAAGGGATCGCGGATTGAAAATGGCCGATGCGTTTGCTCTGGCCATTGATAGCGGAAAAAATATTTTTTATATTTGCGTTTGTCGTGGCCTGCGGGCCACTCCGAACGCGCTTTCACGAATAAGGCCCAAACCGTAAGATGCATCGGGATAAATTCTTTTGAAGAAAAAGTAATTGACAAATCGCACAAAAAACGCTATATTCTTTTTATAAATGCGTTGAAGAAGAGTGTGCATCGCTTTTGCCATCCAGAGAGCCGGGGGCTGCTGAAAACCCGGTATGGCCCGGCGGTGTGCTGTCACTTTGGAGCAGGAGCGGTGAGCTGAAGAGCAAGCCGCTCTCGGAGCTGTCCCACGTTACCGGGGCATCAAGGGGCGCAGGATGCTCTGCGCAATTTGGGTGGTACCGCGGTTATTACAGCCGTCCCATGGAACGTTCCGTGGGACGGCTTTTTTCGTCCCACTTCATCATTTTTTACTGGGAGGACCCTATGAAAGAACTTGCAAAACAGTATGATCCCAGCCAGGTGGAAGACCGCATCTACCAGTTCTGGCTGGACGGCGGCTACTTCCACACGAAGGCAGACCCCGACAAGAAACCCTACACCATCGTCATGCCGCCCCCGAACGTCACCGGTCAGCTGCACATGGGCCATGCGGTGGATAACACCATGCAGGACATCCTCATCCGCACCAAGCGGATGCAGGGCTATGCCGCCCTGTGGGTGCCCGGTACCGACCATGCATCCATCGCTACCGAAGCCAAGGTGGTGGAGGCCATGCGTGCCGAGGGCCTGACCAAGGAGATGGTGGGCCGCGATGGTTTTCTGGACCGTGCATGGGCATGGAAGACCAAGTACGGCAACCGCATCGTCAGCCAGCTGAAGAAGCTGGGCAGCAGCTGCGACTGGGATCGTGAGCGCTTTACTATGGACGAGGGCTGCTCCGAGGCTGTCAAGGAAGTGTTCGTGCGCCTGTACGACAAGGGCCTGATCTACCGCGGCAACCGCATGGTCAACTGGTGCCCCCACTGCAACACCTCTATTTCTGATGCCGAGGTGGAGTACGAGGAGAAGGACGGCAGCTTCTGGCACCTGCTGTACCCGGTCAAGGAGACCGGCGAGATGCTGGAGCTGGCTACTACCCGTCCCGAGACCATGCTGGGCGATACCGCTGTTGCCATCAACGGCGATGACCCCCGCTATGCCCATCTGCACGGCTGCCATGTGGTGCTGCCCCTGCTGAACAAGGAGATCCCCATTGTGTGCGACGAGCACGCCGACATGACCAAGGGCACCGGTGTGGTCAAGATCACCCCCGCCCACGACCCTAACGACTTTGAAGTGGGTCTGCGCCACGGCCTGCCCATCGTGCGTGTGTTCACCTACGACGGCCACATGACCGGTGCTGCCGACAAGGCTGCTGCCGATGCCCTGTTCGCCGCCGGCAAGAACGCCATCAATGAGCCGGAGGTGCTGGACTGCGGCAAGTACGCCGGCATGACCACCCTCGAGGCCCGCAAGG
>ERZ834769.3524-NODE-3524-length-10086-cov-4.671020_pt1 | contig 10086 bp, 9 predicted proteins | sample MGYA00519690_ERZ834769 | MGnify/ENA primary metagenome ERZ834769 (study PRJEB31850, sample SAMEA3708760) | human gut metagenome | biome: human gut; feature: human-associated habitat; material: faeces | place: China | collected 2014 ... | reverse complement strand
GTCGTATTCGCGGACGACGCGCGCCACGTCTTTCACGCGCAGCACGTGGCCCTCGGGGTCGCTCCAGATGATCTGCTCGGCGACCTCCCGCTCGCCGGCCAGCGCCGGCGCGATGTGGATGGGCGTTTCGGTCTCGGCGTTGCCGACCGACCCGCCCATCGGGGTCAGCCCCTGCGAGGCGAGCGCGGCCGAGAGGACTTTTTCGCCGATGCCGTAGGCCGCCAGCCGTTCATGGTCGGCGTAGATCGAGATTTGCTCCTGCTGCACACCGTACGGGCGCAGGTTCGAGACCGACTCGATGCGGCGCAGGCGGTCGCTCAGGTCGTCCATGTAGCCTTTCAGTTCACGGTACGACCGCGTATCGGATTCGAGCGTGATGAGCAGCGCCGAGGTGTCGCCGAAGTCGTCGTTGGTGACCACGGCCGCAACGCCCGGCGGCAACTGCGACTTGAATGCCGCCAGGCCGTGCTTGATCTTCGACCACACTTCGTCCTTGTCGTTCACGTGGTCTTCGAGTTCGACCATCACGTAGCACATGCCGTTCTGCGACGTGGAGGTGGTCTTCGACCGTTTGACCTCCTTGTAAGTCATCAGGAACTGTTCGAGCGGCTTGGCGAGCTGCTGCTCGACCTCTTCGCTCGTGGCGCCGGGATAGACGCCCACCACCACGCCCTGGCGGATCGTGTATTCCGGGAACTCCTGCTTGGGAATATGCACCAGCCCGTAAATACCGAAGGCGAACAGGCAGCCCACGATGAGGAAGGCGATGCGGAAATTGCGCATCGACCACGATATTATATTGCTTTTCATTCCGCTATGACTTTACTTCCCTGGCCGATTTTCTGCATCCCGTCGGTCACGATGCGGTCGCCCGCTTGTATTCCTGCGGTGATCGTGACGGCGTTGTTCACCAGGCGTCCCGTGGCGACAGCCGTGCGGACGACCGAATCCCCGCTCACTTTCCATACGAAGCGGCTTCCGTCGCCGGCCTGCTGTACGGCGCGTATCGGCAGCGCGATCTCTTCGGCCGCCCCTGCCGGCGATGCCACCACGCGGCATACCATGCCCGGGAGCAGCTCGCCGTCGGCGTTGGACAGCGTGGCGCGTACGTCATAGGTATGTGTGGCGGGGTTTGCCACGGCACCCTTTTCGATCTTCCCGGCCGGGAATGCCCGGTCGCCGAGTGCCGCGACGGTTATCCGCAGCCGGCTGTCCGTGCCCAGGCGTGCGATCTCCTGCTCGGGTACCGGGAAGCGGACTTTCACCATCCCGATCCGCAGCAGGGTCATGGCCGGGACGCCCGGCAGAACCGTCTCCCCCGCTGCGGCCTGCCGTTTGCCGATGACGCCCGTGAAGGGCGCGTACAACTTGCAGTCGTCGAGGTTTTTGCGGGCGATGCCGTATGCCGACTCGGCCTGGCGCAGTCGGGTCTGTGCCTCGACCCACTTGATCTCGGGCAGGCTTTCGGCGTCGTAAAGCTGTTTGAGGCGCGCGCAGGCATCTTTCGCCTGGTCGAGCGCCGCCTGCGCGGCATCGAAGGTCTGCCGGGCCGACGTCGGGTCGAGCTCGGCCAGCAACTGTCCCTGCTGCACGCGCTGCCCTTCGTCCGCGTAGGTGCGCGCGAGGGTTCCGGCGACGGGGAAGCTCAGGGCGGCCGAGGTCTCCTCCTCGATCGTGCCGACGTAGAGCGCGGCGTCGATGTCCGACGACGGGGTGACGACGATGGTGCCCACCCGCAGCGGATCGGCCGTATGGGCCTTTTTCGGTGAAGTGCAACCTGTCGCTAACAGCAGTATTGCGCAAAAAGTCGTTTGTTTCATCAGTTCCGTATTTTTCGATGCAAAGTTGCCGTTTTAGCAGCCGTAAGAAAAGACCATCGTGTCGGATGAATTCGTCGATTGGTTCGATTTTGTACTATTCAGTGAAAAGCTCCCGGGATTTGCGTATATTTGTCCGCATAATTATCGGTAAAATGAACAAAAAGGAGATTCAGAGCTTCTCGCTCGCCACATTGCTCGACATCTGCGGCCGCAGGCCGGAAGACCTCTATTACGATGGATGCCTGATCGCTTCGCGTGTCAATGTGAAGGATGAATTCAACATCGACCTGTTCCGGTATCCGACACGTCTCGATGCCTTTGCGATCATTTTTTGTTCTAAAGGTTCGATTGTTTCCACGTCGGGCGTGACGCGCCACACGATCGGCGAGAGGACGCTTTTCGTGCACCTGCCCGGCAGCATCCTGCAGGTCGAGTCGGTGGAGGACGCCAGCGTGCATGCCATCCTCTGCGAGAAGGAGTTCATCCAACGGATCAATATCGACCTCAAACTGCTGACACAGCTTTTCCTGCAGGTCGAGAAGCACCCCAGCCTGCCGCTCGACGACGAGGAGTGGGACGGGGTCATGCGTTCGCTGGACGGGATTCGCATCGAGGGGGCGCGGCAGCACAACGACCCCTACTCCGCCGAGATCATACGTTCGATGATCCGGACACTGGCCTACAAGGTCTGCCGGATCATCGCCCGGCATGTCGAAACGGGGGCGTCGGAAGCTACCTCCCGCAGCCGCAACGAGGAATATTTCAACCAGTTTATGGGAGTGCTGACCAGGCACTACATGCAGCAGCGTTCGGTAGGGTTCTATGCCGAACAGTTGAACCTGACGCCCAAATACCTCACGACGATCATCCGCAAGACCAGCGGGCGCACGGCCGTGCAGTGGATCGACGACTATGTGGTGCTCGAAGCCAAGAACCTGCTGAAATACTCCACGATGAGCATCCAGGAGATCTCCTACTACCTGAATTTCCCCAACCAGTCGTTTTTCGGGAAATACTTCAAGAACCATACGGGCATGACCCCCACCGCTTACCGGCTGGGAAAATAGCCCGCCCGCGATCCGGAATGAAAATTACCCGGGCGAGCGCTCCGGGTAATTTTGGGGTGCATCCACCTGGGGGACGGCACGTGTCAGGGTCTGTTCAACAGGTGGTTGGCGGCTATATATATGCAGGCCGGGTTTGCCGCTATGGTCTTTTCCGCGAAGGCCCGGAAGTCTGACTCGGACACATATCCCGGCCGTCCCAGCATCCTGTTGAGCGACTCCCAGTTATATACTCCCGGACGCCTCGAGAACCTGCGGAACCATTTTTCGATGGGAGTGCCCTGCCTGACCCTGCTGCTGGAACTGTTTTCGGAATTGTCGCTTGTCTTTATCTGCAGCAGCGAGCCGTCCGCCTTGCAAAAGTCTACTGCGTCGATCGTACTCCCCCAGCAGCAATACCACCCCAGGGGAGATAATTTTACCGCCAGGTATTCTTCGAGCAACTCGCCGATATTGTTTTCAATTGTCATCAGCAGGGAGTGCCCGGCCACTATTTTATCGGCCAGATTATTCTCGAGCCCGGGTATCCTGGCTCTGAGGATCGTTTTTGCCATCGGATCTGGATGTGTCCCGGAGCAATTCCCGGTTCTGACCGAGGGCCTGTTGTTATATCCGGCCAGGTATGCCCCCACCCACTTTTTCATGTAGCCGGATAGAAGTATGGTGTCCGAACTCTTCAGGCGGAACGTCGGCAAGTTGCGTTTTTCGCTGAAGGCGACTTTCAGGACGGTCTCCATGGCGGGGGAATAATTCGTCCCGGCGTATATTTTGGCATAGGCGATTGCCTTTTCCGTACTCGATTCGTCGAATCTGTATGCATCCGTCATGGTTTTTTGTTTTAAAATTACGGATTAATCGAATTCGATTGTCAACTGGGACGATGTTTTTTTTCGTTTCCCCGATAAAATTCCGGTTTCGAATTCATGATCCGATGTGCCCTTGTAGCGGGAATAGGGAAAGCCTTCCGGTGCCGCCGTTTCGACTCCCTGGCGGTGGGCGGCGATTGTCCTGCCGATTGCCCTGCCCAGCCCGACGGGAACCGCATTGCCGATTTGTTTGTATTTGTCCAGCAAACTGCCTTCGATCACCCAATCGTCGGGAAATTCCTGAATCCTTTTGTATTCTTGTATGGACAGGGGCCTGTTTTCCGTCGGGTGCGCCAATTCCGTTGCGGGCATGGCGGGATGGGTGACTACCGTGGGGGACGGCGAATCCCAGTCCAGCCTTCGGTAAAAGCCCGTTTTCCCACCGCCCAGATGGTAGGAGTTTCCCATGGCTTCCGGCTGGAGTTCTTTGGGCAGATTCCGCCAGTTTTCCCCCGGTTTCAGCATCTTTATGTATTTCAGCCGCTTCTCGGAAAAGTCGATGTGGTCGCATCGGGCCGGATCCAATCCGGCTACTGCATCCCTGAAAGTCCTCCACCTTTCAAGCCCGAATACCTCTTCGTTCGAATGGGTGGGACGGAGGTACGGAACCGGGTTCGGGGATTTGGTGCATGTTATGACGACCCTCTCCCTGATTTGCGGGGAGCCGAAATTGGCCGAATTGTAAAGGTTGAAAGTTACGTTGTAGCCTGCGGCTTCCAGTTTCTTTTTTATATAAAAGAGTGTCGAACCCGGTGTCTTTGCCCAATCGAGGTCGTAGCTGCGGGTAATTTCATCGTCGATGTCTATCGAAAGTGCGGACGAAAACAACCCTCTTACGTTTTCTATTACGGCGTACTGCGGTTGTATCTCCCGGATGACTTCTATGTATTTCAGAAAGACATTGCCCCGCTCGTCCTGGAAGCCGAGCCTTTTCCCGGCCGTGCTGAATGCCTGGCAGGGCGGCCCGCCGACGACGATGTCGACCTGCCCGTTTTCCCGGAGGTTGGCGTATTCCAGGATCTCCCCGACCGTGTAGTCCCTTATATCTCCGATCAGGCCGATGCCGGGTTCGTTGGCGACGATCGTCCGGCGGCATGCGTTATCCGTTTCGCAGGCCAGCAATATGTTGATGCCCTCCTGCTCCAGTCCGATGTCCAGCCCCATCGCCCCGGAGAAAAAGGAGAGGCAATTCAGCGCGTCCTGTTTTGGCGCTTTCTTGGATTTCCGATCCGGAACGTCATTTTTTTTCATCCGCAGATCCTTCCTGTCGAAAGATTCCAATGTATCGTCGTTTATAATCCAGGAGTCCCCTATTTTCTGGCCGGCGAGGCGGCCTTCCCTTAAAAGTTTCCTCACATATTGGGCGGAGCATCCCAAGGTCTCCGCCGTTTCAATCACACTCAGCAACATGGTTTGATTATTTCGTTTGCGAAACACTGCAAATATACCCTTTTTCCCGCAAACGGCCAAAAAAAGTCCCTCGGGCCCGAAGTTTTTATCCCGATACGTTCGACCCGTGCCGGACGGGGAGTCGCAGGATCCGTAAGACGGACAGGTTATTTCACTGTTACTGGTTTCCTGCGTTTGTCCCGGGGACGCAAGGGACATAACGGGGGCTTATTGACCGTGTCCTTGCCGGGGTATTTGTTCGGAAGTCATTGTTCCGCATCGTTTGACGCAGGAGGGAAAATACGTTTCCTATGGGGAGTTTTATGGAGAGACAATGGGAGCCAGGCCCCTGGAAAGGCGCTTTTGCCTCTTTCCCGCCGCAGGTAAACAAAAAATCAGCAACTTCATTTCTGTAAGTTGCTGATTCCCTGAGCGGAAAACGAGACTCGAACTCGCGACCCCAACCTTGGCAAGGTTGTGCTCTACCAACTGAGCTATTTCCGCATGGCATGTTTCTCAATTGCGAGTGCAAAGGTATATAAAAAATCCGAATCTCCAAATTTTTCAGGGCTATTCTGCGGAATTTTTGTCCTGAAGCCGGGCTCCGCCCCCTTTATCTGAACACCCTGATGCGTTCGTCCAGCGGTTTGAACGTCTTTTCGCCCGGTTCGCCTGCGGGTGTCCCGAACGGCATTTGCGCGACGAGTTTCCACTCCCCGGGCAGGCTCCAGCGCTTGCGCACCTCGTCATCGATGAGCGGGTTGTAATGTTGGAGCGATGCCCCCAACCCTGCGTCTTCCAGCATCGTCCAGACTGCCAGCTGGTGCATGGCCGATGTCTGCTCCGACCATACCGGGAAATTCCCCGCATAGGCCGGAAACTGCTGTTGCAGGCCGCGGACGACATCCGTGTCTTCGAAGAAAAGTACGGTGCCGTACCCGGCTGCGAAGCTGTGCTCGATCTTCTCCTCGGTGCGTGCGAATGCCCCTTCGGGGACGATTGCCCGCAGGGTGCGCTTTACGATTTTCCATAATTCGTCGTGATGCTCGTGAAGCAGCAATACGGCACGTGTCGATTGCGAATTGAAGGCCGAGGGTACGTGTTTTATGGCAAAACGCACGATTTCCTCGATCCGTGCGTCGTCGATGGGCGATTCCGGAGCTAAGGCGTAGTAGCTGCGGCGGTGGCGGAGTGCCTCTCTGAATGTTCTTTCCATAGTCTTTACCGGTTTAAGATCCGTCTATGCAAATATAGCACAACTTCGGATAAAATGTGCATATTCCATTGCGAAACGCTATCTTTGCACCATGGAAAATGCCATCGGACTCTTTTCCCGGCTTGGGTGCCGTCTGCGCGGTTTCGGCGACGACGCCCGCACGCGGGAGGTAATCGGGCGTGCGTGCCGGGAAAACGGCTGGTTTACGCCCGCAGACATTTGCCGCGCCGTTGCAGCCGTCGCAGACGGGATGCTCCGGCGCGATGCGCTGGCGGAGTGGCTGGCGCCCTACCCCGTTCCTGTCGCCGAACCCCGGCGCGTGCTGGTCGTCATGGCCGGGAATATCCCGCTGGTCGGATTTTTCGATATGCTGTGCGTGCTCGCCGCAGGGCACAGGTGCCTCGTAAAACCATCGGCCAAAGATACCGTCCTGATGGAATATGTCATCGGGTTGCTGCGCGGAATCGACCCGCAGGTTCCGGTGGAATTTTACGACGGCAGCACATCGCCCGATGCCGTGATCGCTACGGGCAGCGACAATGCCAACCGCTATTTCCGGGCGCAGTATGCGGGCATTCCCGCCCGGTACCCGCCAGTCGGTCGCCGTACTCGGCGGCCGGGAAACCCCCGCGCAGCTCACTGCATTGGCCGACGACATCTGGGCTTATTCCGGACTGGGCTGCCGCAGCGTGTCGCTGCTTTTCCTGCCCGAGGGCTATGACCTGCAGCTGCGGATGCCGGAGGTGAACGTGAAATACAGGAACTCTTACCGCCAGCAGAAAGCCCTCCTGACGATGGGCGGACAGCCGTTCCGCGACCTGGGAGCTGCCGTGGCCGTCGAAGAGCGGGCCTTTCCCGCGGCGTTGAGCCGGATCAATTATTCGTTTTACAAATCACCCGCCGAGGTCGGGGCCTGGCTCGCAGCACACGATGCCGGACTGCAATGCGTCGTTTCGGAGTGCATTGCCTGCCGCCGCCGCGTGGATTTCGGCCATGCACAGTCCCCTGGGCTGACGGATTACCCCGACGACAGGGATGTCATCGAATTCCTTACGACATCTTGTTTGTAAATTAGGTCATGCTGTGTGCTTTTTATTGATAAATAATATTATATTTGGCTGTGTTTATAATAAATAATATTATATTTGAGGCTGAATATAAAACAAATGGTTTATCATGAAAAAGTTCGCCTTATTAGTCGTTTCGTTATTTGCCGCCGGCTCTGCGCTGTATGCCCGCAAACCGGCCCCCGTAATCCCCGACTTCATACATGCCGCCTATTCGGTGGAGAGCCTCCTGAGCGAGGCGGAACTCACGAACCCGGGGTACGATGCCTTCCAGTTCATCTACCTGATGGCTACGCCTGAGTGGGCCGGGCTGGATTTCGACCGGCCGCAGGATGCCGTTGACGCCTATGCCACGCAGTTCGACTACCTGAAGCAGGGAGGCAAGATGGCGCTCGCGCCCTCCATGATCGAAAAGGCGCATGCCGCCGGGGCCAGGATACTGTTGTGCTTCGGCGGGCAGCAGGAGTTCCTTCCCCTGCTGGAGAATCCGGATCGGATCCCCAGGTTTGTCGGGTATATGGTGCGCCTGGTCGAAAAGAACGGTTACGACGGCATCGACATGGACTGGGAGATCACGCTGGACAAGGAGTTGCATGCCCGCATGATGGCCCTGCTGCGCGAACGGTTCGACGAACTCTCGGAACGCACCGGGCGTTATTACTACCTGACCACGGCCCTCAGCATCGACCACGAGTACGATCGGGCGCTGGCCGACAGGCTGGCCGGGGCGGTCGACTGGATAAATATCATGTCCTATGACATGTGCGACGGCGTATGGGGCAGCACCCCTTCGCACAACACCTCGATGGAGCGTATGCGGTCGAAGCTGGAACACTGGAAAGTCTTCGACAAGCGGAAGCTCTGCCTCGGGCTGGCCAACTACGGGTTCTATTACAAAGGGTTGAAGCCCGGGCAGAAAGCCGACGGGCCGCTGCGTGACTACGGTTCGTATATCACCTACAAGGAGTTCCTGCCCCGGCTCGCAAACGGCTGGACGGAGGAGTACGACCCGGCAGCCGAGGTGTCCTACTATTTCTCGCCGGACAGAACGGAGTTCGTGACCATCGACAACCCCTCTTCGATACGCAGCAAGATCGAATGGATCAAGGCCGGCGGCTACCTGGGGGCTTTCTGGTGGGAATTCCACCACGACTACGTAGCTCCCGGGGCGGAGAACCCGCAGGGCAGCCACTACCTGATCGACATTGTTACCCGGTACCTCGGTCGGAAGTGACGCAGCCTGTGGTTTTGCATTTTCCCTTTTTGTACTATCTTTGTAGTAGGAAATGCAAAAATTACAAGCTATGTCAATGGTTTTCCGATTCCGGATGCTGAGCGATGAGAACGACAACTTCGTGCGCGATTACGAAGTGCCGTACGACATGACGTTGCTCGATTTCCATAATTTCATCCTCCGTTCGCTCGAATACGAGGAGTGCATGGCGTCGTTCTTCACGGCGGACGAGCGCTGGGAAAAACTGCGCGAGTTCACCCTCATGGATATGGACGACGGCTCGGAAGGGGCTCCTGCGGCGATGGAGAGCGTGACCCTGGGGCAGATCATCCACAACAACCGCGACCGGCTGATCTACCTTTTCGACATGTTCGGCGACCGGGCCTACTTCCTCGAACTGACCGGAGCGTACGAGATGCCCAAAGACGGCTCCTATCCGCGCGAGATATATGCCCAGGCCGATGCCCCCGACCAGTACGACCCGTCGAAGACGGCCACCGCGGGCGAAGGCTCGATTTTCGACGAGGTGATGGGGGAATTCAACGATTTCGAGGGCGACGACAATTATGACGACGAGTACTAAGCGGCTCGTCGTCATTGTCGGCCCGACCGGTTCGGGCAAGACGGATCTGAGCATCCGCATCGCCCTGCACTACGGTGCACCCATCCTTTCCACCGACTCCCGCCAGATGTACCGCGGCTTGCCGATCGGTACGGCTCAGCCTACGGCAGACCAATTGCAAGCCGTCGAACACCATTTTATAGCATCGCACGACCTCGCGGATAACCTGAGTTGCGGCGAGTACGAAACGCAGGCCCTCGCCTGCCTCGAAAGACTGTTCGCCGGGCATGACTGCGTCGTTGCCGTCGGGGGCTCGGGGCTTTATGTCAAGGCGTTGTGCGAAGGCATGGACGACCTGCCGCAGGCCGATGAAAACCTGCGCCGCGAATTGGCGGCGCGACTCCGCACGGAGGGGCTCGAAGCCCTCGCCGGGCAGTTGCGGACGCTCGATCCGGATTATTATGCGGTGGTCGACCGCAGCAACCCGGCGCGCGTCGTTCGGGCACTGGAGGTCTGCCTGCAAACCGGACTGCCCTACTCCCGCCTGCGGACTGGGCGGCGTCGCAAGCGCGATTTCGACATCGTGAAGGTCGGCATTGACATGCCGCGCGAGGAGTTGTACGGACGCATCGACCGCCGTGTCGGGCAGATGCTTGCCGACGGCCTCGAAGCCGAGGCGCGTGCGGTGTATCCCTACCGCGGTCTGAATGCCCTGCAGACGGTCGGCTACCGGGAGTTCTTCGACTATTTCGACGGACGCATCTCCTATGACCGGGCCGTGGAACTTATCAAGCGCAATTCGCGCCGATATGCCAAACGGCAGCTTACCTGGTTCCGCCGCGACCCGGAAATCCGCTGGTTCGGCCCC
>ERZ834769.3519-NODE-3519-length-10090-cov-3.356552_pt1 | contig 10090 bp, 4 predicted proteins | sample MGYA00519690_ERZ834769 | MGnify/ENA primary metagenome ERZ834769 (study PRJEB31850, sample SAMEA3708760) | human gut metagenome | biome: human gut; feature: human-associated habitat; material: faeces | place: China | collected 2014 ... | reverse complement strand
GCCTCATCGAAATAAGCATTATTCGAAAGCCCCTCCGGGATCTGGAATCCTTTTTCTGCCACATATTTCTGAACGATCATCACTTTGTCCGACATCTGCTGGTAGACCGACCCTGAGATAATGCCGGCTAACACATTCCCTAAAAAGACCGGAATAAAGGAATAGCCCATATACAAAGCCTTCTTGTCAGCCGGAGCGATCCGCCCGATATATTCCGTAATCTTGGGCGATCCCGCCATTTCACCTAAAGAGAAAACCAGGATGGCGACCATCGTAAACAGCACATTCTGGAAAGCAAGCGTCAACGACATTCCGACCGCACAAACCAGGAATCCCGACATCATGGAGCGTAAAGGTTTCATCTTCATGACAACGCTCGAAACCATCACCTGAAACAAAATGATGTAAAGCGCATCTATATTCGTCACAAACTCCGGGTCCATAACACCGGGAGCCGGACTGTAGTTATGGCTGATAAAAGGGAAATGAGCCTGGAAGAAATCATACAAAACACTCGTATCGACCCATTGCGATATAAACACCGGCAAGGTAAAAAACAACTGGTTATACATCGTCCAGAAGCCGGCCACAATCAGAAGAAAAACGATAAACTTCCCGTCTTTTAAGATGCTTCCCATATTCCGGAAAATACAGGCAAACGTTTCGAACAGGCTTCCCGTATTCTTTTCGTTCGCTGCACGCCCCGGTTCCTTGTAGAACAACAACAAGATAAAATTCAACGAAATAATCCCGGCCGACACATAAAAGATCAGAGACGAAGTCCCTTTAAAAAGCAAAGTGACAAGAGGCCCGAAGAAAGCCCCGATATTCACCATCATATAAAAGATGCCGAAACCGATGGAAGCCGTCGCATCCGTGGTCGTTTTGGCAACCGTCGCCGATATGACCGGTTTGAACAACGCCGCTCCCACCGCCAGATACAAATACATAAGGAAAACACCCGTAAAAGTAGAGAACTGAGGTAACAAAAGGAAAGCCGATGCATAGATCAGAAAAGCGAGGGACAGCACCTTCCGGTAACCGTACCGGTCGGCGATCGCGCCGGTCAAGACCGGAAGAAAATAGAGAATCCCTGTCCCGACTCCCATCAGCCAACCTTTCTGTTCCTGGGTAAACTCCAGACCTCCGGCATCGGACGAGCCGGTCAGGTAGTTCGCAAACAGCATAAAAAATCCATACCAAGCCCATCGTTCGAACAGTTCTATTACATTGGCCACCCAAAACGTACGGGGAAACTTTCCAAAAACACTCATACTTGTATTTGTTTATATCATATTGTTATCAAAGTACCCGTAAAGATAAAAATATTTTCATAAAACCGAACTAACGATTAAACGAAAACAGCCTGAATACAGACGCCGGACGAAACATTTAGCACAACATCCTTTAACGATTAGAAAAATATCTTTATCTTAGCACCTTAAACAATAGCTGCTAATGTTATATACTATGAGAAGAATCATCTTATTATTCATTATGCTCTCAGGATTCTGTTCCGGCATATATCCCATATATTTCAAACATATAGGCATGCAGGAAGGTCTGTCACAGCTTTCCGTCATGGCCATCTACCAGGATAATTTAGGAAGAATGTGGTTCGGGACGGAAGAGGGCATCAGCATATACGACGGGATTCAGACCACGGTGTACAAACCGTCCGAATACCATCGCCAGAATGCCAACCCGATCGGTAACCAGACGCATTTCATTGCCGGCGACAAAGAGGGAAATGTATTCTTTGACTCCGACTATTCCCTGATCCGCTATGACATCCGGACACAGAAATTCTCCTGCCTGCGGGAATCAAACGTATATACCGTCGCTTCTATCAAAGGGACCATCTGGGTAGGAATAGCCGACTCCGTATTCACCTGGAATCCGGATAAGAACGATTTCGATTTCGTCACGAAGTTAGAAAGCCGGAATCAACATGCGACCTGTTTGCTGGAAGATTCCGGCGGCCGGTACTGGATCGGCACTACAGAAGGGCTCTTCAGGATGAATGACGACAAATCCCTCACCTGCATGATCATAGGCGAAGACATTTACGACCTGTATGAAGACTCCAAATATAATCTCTGGATATCCATCCGCATGAACGGCATGTACAAGAGGGACGTGCACGGCAATTTCACCCGCTACCGCTACGACCCGTCCAACCCCAACAACATATCAAGCAACCAGGTCCGGGATTTCGTGGAAGACAACTTCGGGAACATCTGGTTCGGGACCTTCACCGGGCTGAACAAATACAATCCGATCAGCAACCAGTTCGAGGTTTATGCCCACAACCCTTTGCCCGGCAGCATGGCCCATTCATCCGTATTCCCCGTTTACAAAGACAGGCAAGGCACGATCTGGCTGGGGACCTATTACGGCGGCGTCAATTATTTCAACCCCGAAACAGATATATTCACGGTCTATGCAGCCAACAACACCCGGAACGACTGCCTGGATTATCCTTTCGTCGGCAAGATGGTGGAAGACAAAGACAATAATATCTGGATCTGCACCGAAGGAGGCGGACTGAACTTCTTCGACCGGAAAACAAAGAAATTCACCTACTTCATGGCCGATGAGAACCGCAACTCCATCGCCCACAACAACCTGAAAGCAATAGCCTACTGCCCGGAACGCAACAAACTGTATATTGGAACGCATACCGGAGGACTATCCATCTACGACATCAAAAACAAACGGTTCAAGAACCCCTATTTCGAAGATCCGTCTTACGCCGTAATAGCCGGCGACCGGATCAACCAGATGACAATCTATAACAACGAATTGATCTGCACCGGACCGAAAGGAATATTCAAAATGAATTTAGATACGGAAAAAGTATCTCTGTTGTTCAAGAGTGGCAAATATTACGGGAACACTTGCTTCCTCATCGACTCGAAAGGATACATGTGGCAGGCCTACGGCAAAGGCGTCTGGAAGATCAACCTCGAAAATGAAGAAGACCAGGTGCAATTCCGTTCCGGTGAGAACGGATTGGGCACATTTCCCATATCCCAAATAATCGAAGACAAAGAAGGGCGGATCTTCCTCGGAACCCGTGGCTCCGGCCTGTTCTACTACGACGAGAAAAACAAACGGTTTATCGGATATACGACCGAAAACAGTTTCATCGCCAGCAATTACTGCTATGAACTGACGTTGTCGACACTGAACCAATTGGTGATAACAGGCGACAAAGGCATTACCTTTTTCGACCCGGACCAAAACTTGTTCAAGGTTGTGGAGTTAGGGACCGCCCTGCCTCTGCCAGGCATAAACATCGGTTGCGGAATCCTGGTCTGCAAAAACGGGGAAATATTCGTCGGTAGCAGCAATGGCATGGCGACTTTCTTCGAACAGCAGTTGTTCAACTCCGCCAAAGATTACCAACTGTATTTTTCCGACCTGTTTATCAACAATGAACAGGTTTTCCCCGGCGACCACAACAAGGTGCTGACCGCCGCCCTGCCTTTCACCCGGAAGATAGAGTTGGCCTATAATCAGAATAACCTGATTTTCACTTTTACATCGAACAACTATGTCAACACGCTGAAAAAGGCGTCTTATGAATACATGTTGGAAGGTTTCGACAAAAAATGGATTCCCAGCAAGGATAACAACATTTCCTATACGAACTTGAATCCCGGAAAATACACGCTTATCGTCCGGGAAATACAATACGATCCGAATCTTGAGCAGCCGCGCACCATCAAGATGGACATACACATCCATTCCCCCTGGTATGCTTCCGAATTGGCTTATTTCCTCTATCTCATATTGATAGCAAGCATACTGTACAGCATTTACCGTTTCAAGAAATCGCAATACATGTTGCAAACTTCATTAGAGATGGAACGGAAGGAAAAAGAGGCGATCGAAGAACTGAACCAGGCAAAGCTACAGTTCTTCTCCAACATCTCGCATGAATTCAGGACGCCGTTGACGCTGATTATCTCCCAGATCGAACTCTTATTGCAAAGCAGTTCATTATCTCCTTCCGTATACAACAAACTGCTGAAAGTGTACAAGAACACCTATCATATGAGGAACCTGATCAGCGAATTGTTGGACTTCCGTAAACTGGAACAAGGCCACATGAAACTGAAAGTGTACGAGCAAGACATCGTTCCCTTCCTGAAAGAGATTTACCTGTCTTTTTACGAATATGCGTCCAGCCGTTCCATCACTTATAACTTCACGGCTCCGCAAGAGAATGTGTCGTGCTGCTTCGATCCGAAGCAAATGCAAAAGGTTTTCTATAACCTGCTTTCCAATGCGTTCAAGTACACCAAGCCGAATGCGACCATTGAAATGATTTTGGAAAACAAGGAGAATGAAGTTATCATTAAAGTAATCGACAACGGTATCGGCATCAGCAAAGAGGATATAGATAAGATATTCGACCGCTTCTATCAGGCAGAAAACGGCATCTCGAATATCACCAAGACTCCCAGCACAGGAATCGGGCTTTCATTGACCAAAAATATTATCGAGTTGCATCACGGAACGATACAAGTGGAAAGTACCCCGGGCTACGGTAGTATTTTCATTGTCCGCCTTCTGAAAGGCCGCACCCATTTTACCGAGGAAGAACAGGTACAGGAGCAACAGGAAAAGCAAACGGAAAGCCTGGTTCCCGACACGGTCGCCTTTGCCGACCATTTGGAAGAATTTTCCGATACCGAACAAAGGGAGGTACTGATCGAAGGAGACGATTCACCCCGTACGATCCTGCTGGTCGAAGACAACGAAGAATTGCTCCAGATACTGAGCTCCCTGTTCTCGCCGATCTACCGCGTCCTGCTGGCACGAAACGGCAAAGAGGGATTGGATAAGGCACGCGAGGAACGGCCGGATATCATCGTGAGCGATGTCATGATGCCGGAAATGTCCGGTACGGAGATGTGCTTGAAAATCAAAAATGATTTTGACGTATGCCACATCCCGGTCGTCCTGCTTACGGCACTCACTTCCGCCGAACAAAACATCGAAGGGTTGCAGCGGGGCGCCGACGACTATATCAATAAACCGTTCAATGCAAAGGTGCTGCTGGCACGCTGCAATAACCTGGTTCGTAACCGTATTATCCTGCAAAAGAAATTCAGCCAACAGAAAAATTTCGATGCACAATCACTGGCAAGCAACCCGATAGACCAGAAATTCCTGGACACGGTCAACTCGATCATTGAAAAGAATCTGGATAATATCGACTTCGACATGAATATGATGGCACGTGAACTGGGACTCAGCCGGAGTTCCTTATATGCAAAATTCAAGGCATTGACAGGTATGACTCCAAACGACTTTGTCCTCAACTGCAAACTGAAGCGGGCCGCAGCCATGTTGACGGGTAACCTCGATTTGCAGATCGCCGACATCTCCGACCGGCTGGGTTTCGGCTCCCCGCGTTATTTCACCCGCTGTTTCAAGGCGCAGTTCGAAATCACCCCGGCAGAATACAGGAAAAAAGCCTCGTCGTCCACGCACGAAAGCTCCGCCGAAGCCTAAGCAGGGTGTTGCGCATGCACGACAGGGCATTTTCTACTAAAACAACGTGTCGTGCGCATGCAACAATACATTTTGTCATTTAAATACCTGAACCATCGGGCGACCGATCCAAACCTGCGGTTGTTTCAAGCCGAAGATATAAGCAATTGTAGAAGCACAGTCGAACTGCATCATGCTTTCCTCAAATTCATATCCTTTCTTGACCCCCTTGCCGGAAATAATAAAGGCAGTCTCCATTTCTTCCATCGTTTTGCCGCCATGGCCTTTTTTGATACCGCCATGATCGGCCGTGACGATAAAGATCGTTTCGTCCGACATACCTGCATCCTTAACCGCCTGAATGATCTGGCCGACATAGCCATCGAGCTCTTTCAGCTTTTCATAATAGGCAGGCGTGTCGTGCCCTTCTGCATGGCCCACATGGTCGGGTTCGTCGAAAACGATATTCACCAATGCCGGATGTGCACGCTTGATATATTCGACCGCGCACTTTGTTGTTGCCGGATTCTGAGGCTTATCCGTAATGTGTTTATCGTAGCTCAACGCCAAAGTATCGCATACGTACCGGATTCCCGCCCATTCACAGATACAACCGATTTCTGCTTTCGGGTCGGATTCGCGAAGCAAGCTGAATACGGTCGGGAAAATACCGTTCTTATTCACCACGCGGGAAGGAAGTTCCGGGGTTTGCGACCCCCATTCCGTATAGCCGTGAAGTTCCGGTCCTGCCCCCATATACATGGAAGCCCAGTTCACGGCACTGGAAGATGGAAGGACAGAGCGTTTTTTCAACGTATAAGATCCTTCGGCCATCAGCTTCTTCACATTCGGCATCTCGGCCTTCTCCACGCTATAAGCGCCCCAGCCGTCCAGACCGATCAAAACTACATGTTTGGCTTTCCACTTGGCAGCCATCGAAGCATCGGCAAACAACATCAGAAATGCCAACGCAAAAAACAATTTTCCTATTTTCATGCTATTCTAATTAAGTATATCAATCCTTCCTATAATATCGTACCCAGTCCACCTTCATTTCAACCGGCAAATCCAGCGAATCCACTCCACCGACCCATACACCGCCAAGTTGCATATCGATCAATAAATAGTAAGGCCTATCGAACGGGAACTGCCCTTCCTTATCGGTCTCGATACGCGGATAAGCAAAGTTACGAATATTATTTATAAAAAAGACAAGGCTGTCCGGGTACATCTCGACTGCATATACATTATAATTATCCGGATCGATCGGAGCCGTACTGCCCTGGGGAGGATCTTTTTTAAGATTCAGGTGGTGGGTGTAGTTGGAATGGACCGTCTGATAGGCGATGCTGTCATAACTCAGCCGTTCCATTATATCGATCTCCCCACCGGAAGGCCAGGGATATTTTTCTTCTTCAAACGGTTTCAGCCAGATAGCCGGCCACGCTCCGGTAGCTCCCTCCAATTTCGCTTTTATCTCAAGTCTCCCGCCGTGGAAAGGACGTTTGAATTTGGTATATACGCCGCCAGTGATATAAGTTGCGGTATCCGAAGAGCGGTCGGGGTTGACCAAACCGCGTAAAATCAGATTTCCGTCCGCCATATCATAACAGGCCTCGTTGTCGGACATATATTTTGCCCAGTCCGGATGCCAGCGCGGTATTTTCGACCAGGTTGCCGTGTCCGGCCCTCCCGCTTGGTTGAAATCATCTTCCCAAACCAGCTTCCACCCGTCCGTCTGCTTGGGTGCACAAGAGATAAAAAAGAAAAATGATAAGAAAAATAGATGTTTAAGCATAGTATCAGAAAATTTCTTTCTCAATATCCCGTTTACGTTTTAATGCCTCCAGATAGTAGTAATCGGCATAGTTCAGCGGAACATCTATTTCCGAATTATGAGGGATGCTGCCTACGGAATGCATCAGCAGGAAGTTTCCGTTCGTGCCCAAAGCAGCCCGGTAAGCCGGAGAAGCAAGAGCAACCATGATGTTGTCGGCATACGTTTTATAGCTGGCTGCATCCGGTACATCCATCGTACTGATCTCATAAAGGGCGGAAGCAATGCAGGAAGCTGTCGAGACATCACGCGGTTCGTTCGGAATGTTCGGGGCAGACATATCCCAGTAAGGAATCAGGTCTTCCGGCATATTCTTCAGTTCCTTCATCATATTGAAAGTTTTCAAAGCCTGATCCAGATACTTGCGGTCTTTCGTTTCACGATAACATACTGCATAACCATAAATGGCCCATGCCTGCCCGCGGCTCCAGATAGACTCGTCGGCATATCCCTGTGCCGTCTGGCGATGGCGCACCTTACCATCTTTAATACTGTAATCGATCACATGGTAACAACTTCCATCCGGGCGGAAATGCTCCTGCATAGTACGATCGGCATGCGATACGGCAATCTTATAGAAAGAAGAGTCGCCGGACAAACGGGTTGCTTCGAACATCAATTCCAGGTTCATCATATTGTCGATGATAACCGGACATTCCCAGCCCCGTTCGGATTGCCATCCGCGTTCCACATCCCACGACTGGATAATTCCGGCAGCCGGGCGGAAACGGGTAGACAAAGATTTTGCAGCCTGCACCATCACATCCTTATAAGAAGGCGTTCCGGCCAGCCGCAAACCGTTCCCGAAACTGCAATTGATAATAAACCCGATATCATGATGCCAGGTAAGGTTTTTAGCCTCCTCGATTGCATCCGTATATTTGGCAGCCAGAGGCAGCAACGTCTCGTCACCAGTCAACTCATACAAATACCAAACCGATCCGGGAAAGAATCCGCTCCGCCAATCAGCATAACCGCAATAGTAAACGGAACTGTCTGTTTTCAATGTGACCGGATTCAAGCATTTTCCACTCGCCTCAATCACGCCGATCTCATTCCCTATTTGTGCACGGGCAAAATCTATATTCTCGTCAATGAAGCTCTTTTCTTCTGTTTTGGGGGTACTCCCGCAAGATAGCAGAAATGCCGAGAAAGCAAATGCAATTAAATTTTTCTTCATGATTCAATTATTTTATTGTTGTTATTGTATAAGTATAAGAGCCGGAAAGCGGCAGTTTTTTTGCGTTCAACGAAACCCGATAGATCTGTTCGCCCCAAACATTCGACAGGCGGAGATCATCCAGCCGGATCGTCTTGACAGTAGACACAAAGACATCCTTGTCATACGCCAGGCGGGCTTTCTCACCGTTCACCTCGACCGTAACGATTCCGGGAACAGAGATATCCACTTTTCCCCAGGTAAGGAAATTGATCTGGTTCGGTCGATCCGCCTTGTCCAGTGAGAACGAATCTTCTATTTTCAGAGAATTCTTTCCCAACCGGTACGAACGGACCCATTTTTTCACATTCGCCTCCGCCGGATAAGCGGTTGCAATATTTGCAGAGAAATACATACGCTTCGGATCGAACTGCACATCCGTTGCCTTATATTCCGAACCGAACTGTTCCGGCACTCCATTAATCAAAGGCAGATTATGATACTGGCTCTGCATCGTCCAGATAGAGTAGCGTTCGGAACTGAATGTCTGGCGGGTATATGTACCGACCCCGGCATCGATAAAGACAGGCGTTGTATTTAAGTAAAGGGAGAAGGTTCCTACATCGTTGTGATTATGGCTTTCATTATTATATCCGCCTTTCGTTGCCACGAAAAAGCCGTTCTTGTTGGTCATATAGCAAAACTCGGTTTCCGGATACCAGGAGTAGACGGGAGCTTTATAAGCCACCTCTGTCCCTGCCAGGTCTTTGCGATAAAGCAACGTCTGGAAAAGACGGAAAACGTCGCCTCCCGGTACAGCATCCTTGGCAGAAAGGCTTTTGAGATAAGCCGCATAGCCCATCATGACCGAACTTCCGGTCGCCTTCCCATACCTGAAAATAAGGTCGGCATCTCCTCCTCCTTTAGCAGAGGCATCCGCAAAATTCACAACCCAACCATTGCCGACGTAAGAACGGGCAATGTATTCTCCCATATTCTTAATAATCGGCTGGTTGAATACGGAGATTGCCCCGCCTGTCCCGTCATATAACATCTGAAGGTAGTCATACATCTTTCCCGCAGCATGTCCCCAATAGGACGGGCCTTCCTCACAAGCACCGTCTTCATGTGTATAATTGATAAAATGATCTACAGAAGTCATAGTCCGGTAAACCGCCTTAGCTAACTGATCCCGGTCATTTTCGAGCAGGAAGAAACATTGCAGCACATTGAAGTTGCACCACGGATTCCAGTTGTTCACCAATTCGCCGGGTTTCAGGTTAAAAGCCATCCACCAGAAATGATCCTGGTTCATATAAGCATCCAGGATGCGAACCTGCAATTCATGTCGTAACCGTTTTGCAATAAGAGGATTCACTTTATCAAAAGAAGGTTTCAGGTAATAATAAATCCAAGACAACTGTGAGGCCAGATTGCCTGAACCCAAATCGATCACATGTTCCTCATAGCTCGGAAAACATCCTCCTATCTTCTGCAATCCCAAATGTGCCGACAACGCCCAGCTTGTCATTTCGCAACTGACAAAAACGCCATTGATAATCTGGTCGATAAAGCGTCCTTTTCCT
>ERZ834769.3510-NODE-3510-length-10120-cov-29.582712_pt1 | contig 10120 bp, 8 predicted proteins | sample MGYA00519690_ERZ834769 | MGnify/ENA primary metagenome ERZ834769 (study PRJEB31850, sample SAMEA3708760) | human gut metagenome | biome: human gut; feature: human-associated habitat; material: faeces | place: China | collected 2014 ... | reverse complement strand
TTTTTGTCCTTTTCGTTCTTTTCGGACAAGCGAAAAGAACACTTAAAGAAAAGTTTCTTTAAGTATCTTCGCGGGTCGTCGAGGCGCCGACCCCTACAATATAAAATCTAAGTATAGCCAACAGAAAAAGCTATCAAAGAGAAAAAATACGCCGAAAAAAATAAACTTTCCGCCTTTTTGCCCTGACCATCTTGACATATTGCTTTATTTTTATTATAATAGTATTTGTATTATAATGACAATGGGCAATCATTGCTTAAGGATACAAATTTATCATTATGAAAAAGGAGGTGTACAATTTGCAGTATATTTGGTATATAGTCGTAGGCGTAGCTGCTCTCGCTCTCGGAATACTTTTCGGTGTTATCTTACGAAAAGGCATTGCGGAATCAAAAATAAAGAGCGCAGAGGCAGAGGCTAAAAGAATTGTTGACGATGCGGTTAAAACAGCGGAAGCCCGCAAAAAGGAAATGATTGTTGAAGCCAAAGAAGATATACTTAAGGCAAAAACCGAAGCGGAACGCGAAAACAAGGAACGCAGACAGGAGCTTATAAGGCTTGAAAACCGTGCGCTCTCAAAAGAAGAAGCTCTTGACAGAAAGCTCGAAAATTATGAGCGCCGTTCCGAAGCACTCGATAAAAAGCTCAAGGATGCCGACAAGGCGGCAGAAGCAGCCGAAGCTCTCAAGGCAGAACAGCTTGCAAAGCTCGAAGAGATTGCAGGTTATACTGTTGAGGCGGCAAAAGAAGAGCTGGTTTCCAGAATTGAAACAGACGCAAAGCGTGAAGCTGCGGTTCGTATAACGCAAATTGAAAGTCGGCTCAAAGATGAAGCCGATACAAAAGCAAAGAATATTATTTCTCTTGCCATACAGCGTCTCTCTTCAGATACGGTTTCGGAAACAACAGTTTCTGTTGTTCCGCTCCCCAGTGATGAAATGAAGGGCAGAATTATAGGCAGAGAAGGCAGAAACATTCACAAGATTGAAACGCTCACGGGAGTTGATCTCATTATAGACGATACTCCCGAGGCAATCACTCTCTCTTGCTTTGACCCGATTCGCCGCGAGGTGGCAAGACTTACTCTCGAAAAACTAATTGCCGATGGCAGAATTCATCCTTCGAGAATTGAAGAAACTGTTGATAAGTCGCGTCATGAGGTTGAGGCGATGATTAAGCAGGCAGGAGAAAGAGCTACCTTTGAAGTCGGTGTAAACGGGCTTCATCCCGATCTTATCCGCTTCCTCGGCAGACTCAAATTCCGTACAAGCTACGGGCAGAATGTTCTTACTCATTCGATAGAAGTTGCTCATCTTTGCGGCATGATAGCAAGCGAGCTCGGTGTTGATACTGTTCTTGCAAAGCGTGCGGGCTTGCTCCACGATATCGGCAAGGCACTCACACAGGAGGTTGAAGGCTCACATATTCAGCTCGGTGTTGAAATCGCGAAGAAATATAAGGAAAGCAAAGCCGTTATTCATGCTATTGAAGCGCATCACGGCGATGTTGAACCGCAGACTATCGTTGCTGTTATCGTTCAGGCGGCAGATGCTATTTCGGCAGCCCGTCCCGGTGCGCGCCGTGAGGATCTTGAGAGCTATATCAAGCGTCTCCAGCGCCTTGAAGAGATTTCAAACAGCTTCCCCGGCGTTGAGAAATCATATGCCGTTCAGGCAGGCAGAGAAATCCGCATAATGGTCAAGCCCGAGCAGGTCAATGATGATCAGATGGTTATTGTGGCTCGCGATATCGTAAAGAAAATCGAAGAAGAGCTGGAATATCCGGGTCAGATCAAGGTAAATGTGATACGCGAAAGCCGCGCTATCGAATATGCAAAATAATGAAAAAGGCAGGTTATCCTGCCTTTTTGCATATAATACCTTTTGCTTTTAATAAAGTTTCGCGCACCCACAATTAAAGTTTTCCCCCGCCTTTTGGGGAAGGCGGTGTCGTCCACCGACAGCGGTGGGAATTGACACATACGCGGAGCGTTGCTCGGCGTCGCCGAGACAGGGTAACGCCGACCCCTACAAACTAAAACCCAAGTACAGCCAACAGAAAAAGCAAAAAATATATACTTCATTCCGTCAGCGCTTTTGCTCTGTCCACGCCCGCCCTGCATTTATAGCGGGCGTGCAGACAATGCGTGCACGAATCTGCTCGGCTTTTTCGTGTGATATGTTCGCACGCGTGGTAGTATGAGATTGCGGAGAGCGCAAAGCCGCCGACTTTTGCTTTGCCATTTGCCGCACGCACTTGCCACGCACTACTTCTTGCGACTAACTCGTGCACGCGGGAAGAGTTCTCAAAGAGAGAGGAACGCTCTCTTTGATGACTTTTGGTACTTTTGGTCAAGCAAAAGTACGAGAAAGGAAAAGTTTCTTTATGATTCTATCGGGTCGTCGAAGGCGCCGACCCCTACAAACTAAAACCCAAGTACAGCCAACAGCCAAAACAAAAGATTTATGCCTATCCGCTTTTTCTTTTGCATATGCAGGCGCAAAAGAAAAAGCTACAAAAAAGAAAACGCCGGAAGGAGATTTCGCACTCTGCGGAGTGCGACAAAAGCTCCGCGCTTTTGATAGCGCCGCCTTTTGAAAAAGGCGGGCGAAAACTTTATTCGGCGGGCGAAAACTTTTGCGTTGCGTGCAAAAAATCTCCTCTTGGCGAGGAGATTTTTTTAAAACACTATTCTCTGCACAGAAGCGGGCTTGAGTGCCGCATTAAGTTCAAGTATTATCCCATGTGCCTCGATGCCTTCCCGCGCAAATTCAAAGCGCGTAGGCGTGCCGTACTTCATATTTTCGATTATCCTCTGCGGGACAACGCCGAGCACGCTCTCTTTCGCGCCGCACATGCCTACATCAGTAATATACGCCGTGCCGCGCGGCAAAATCTGTTCATCCGCTGTTGTCACATGCGTATGTGTGCCGAAGAGGCACGTCACTCTGCCGTCAAGATAATAACCGAGTGCCCGTTTTTCTCCCGTGCTCTCCGCATGGAAGTCCACGATGCTTACATCATATTCCCCCGCCGAGGCGAGTACCTTATCCGCACAGAAAAACGGATTTTCCAGCACGGGATTCATAAATGCTGTACCGAGTAAATTCATTACGAGTATTTTTACACCGCAAATATCATTTATAATATATCCGTTCCCTGCAACTTCCCCGCTGAAATTTGCGGGGCGCAGGATATTTTTGTTCCGCTCGAAAATTTCCTTTGCCTCAAAACGGCGGAAAGCATGATTGCCTGTGGTCAGCACATCGGCACCGGACATAAGCAACATATCGGCACCCGCTTCATCAATGCCGTTTTTATCCGAGCAGTTTTCCGCGTTCACAACGGCAAAATCTATCTTTTCACTTTTACGCACGCTCCACAAACGCGAAGAAACATATCTGACGCCCGCTTCGCCGACGATATCTCCAAGTATCAGTATCCTCATAAATGCGCTCCTGCCCCCTTTTTTGCCCTTCACAGGCGATATCATTATGATTTTACCATTTATTTTATAAAAATTCAAGCGATTTTACAAATAATATTAAAAATACCGTTGCAATATTACTTAATTTATGGTATAATATATATACTTATTATAAGGGTGATTTTTTGCCCCCGGAAAGGATAAATTTATGACCTCATACGGACAGATTTGGAATATTGTTCTATCCGAGCTTTCCAAAAAATATTCCTCATCAATAATGGATTTGTGGTTCAATAAGCTGGAGCTTGTCCATCTCGATTCCGAGGTGGCTGTCATAACAACCCCGAGCGATGCTTTTGTCGACCTGCTCAATACACGCTACGGCGATCAGATAGCCGCTATTTTTGAGGAAATGCTTGACTTCTATGTGGAGGTAAGGATCTTCCCTTCCAAAAACTTCGACCTTGAGGCGGCTGTTCGTTCCGTTACGGAAAATGCCGACGAAAAGAAAAAAGAAGGCGTGCGTGCGCAGAGCGATTTTTATCATGCGGGAGAGGATTCGCCCGAAATTCAGTTGAAAAACGACGGCGAATATACCTTTGAAAACTTCATCGTCGGCAGCTCGAATAAATTTGCTCATGCGGCTTCGCTCGCCGTGGCAAATGCTCCCGCATCGGCATATAATCCGCTTTTTCTTTACGGTTCGAGCGGAACGGGAAAAACCCATCTGATGAAAGCAATTGCAAACCGCGTGAAAGAAAAAAATCCCGATGCGAATGTTATTTTCGTTAAGGGCGAGATTTTTACAAATGAGCTTATCGAAAGCATAACAAAGAAAACAACGGCGAAATTCAAGGAGAAATACCGCAATGCCGATATGCTGCTCATAGATGACGTGCAGTTTATTGCCGGCAAGGTTTCTACGCAGGAGGAATTTTTTCATACATTCAATGCGCTCTATGACGCTCACAAGCAGATAATACTTACTTCCGACCGTCCGCCGCGCGATATACAGCACCTGGAGGACAGAATACTTACCCGTTTTGAGGGCGGACTTATCGTCGATATCCAACCGCCGGATACGGAACTGCGAATAGCTATCGCAAAGAGCAAAGCCGAGATAATGAATGTCCGGCTCTCGAACGATGTGCTTACCTTCATCGGCGAAAATATAAAGAGCAATGTCCGCCAGATTGAAGGCGCGATAAAGAAGCTCGGCGCTTACGGCTTTGTAAATCAGACGCCTATAACCGTAGATATGGTGAAAAATCTGCTGAGCGCAGTGATAGACAATGCGGAATCGCCCGAGCTGATGGCAGATAAGATAATAGAAAATATTTCCAAGAGATATGATATCTCCGTCGAAGATATAAAGGGTAAAAAGCGAACGAAAGAAATCGTTTCGGCAAGACATATTGCCGTTTATGTAGTCCGTGAGGTAACGGGAATGTCTTTCCCGAATATAGCAAAGCTCTTTAATCGCGACCATACGACAATGCTTTCTTCTATCGATGTTGTCGAGGAGGAAATGAGTAAAAATTCCGCCTATGAACATGAAATAGACTCTATTATCAAGGAATTTAAGTCGTAATCTCAAAGTTTTCGCCCGCCTTTTTCTTAAAAGGCGGTGTCGTCCACCGACAGCGGTGGTCGCACTCCGCAGAGTGCGAAATTACCCAGTCTCGGCGACGCCGACACACATGCTTCGCATATGTGTCAATCCCCTCTCGGCGTTTTCTTTTTGATAGCTTTTTCTTTTGCGCCTGTATATGCAAAAGAAAAAGCGGAAGGGACTTTGATTTTTTGTTTTGGCTGTTGGCTGTACTTGGGTTTTAGTTTGTAGGGGTCGGCGCCTTCGACGACCCGATAGAATCATAAAGCGACTTTTCTTTTATCGTACTTTTGTATGACCAAAAGTACCAAAAGTCATTTAAGAGGATTTTCTCCCCCTGTCTCGGCGACGCCAACCAACGCACTGCGTGCATTGGTTCATTCCCCGCGTGCACGAGTTATTCGCGCAAGCCATGCGTGGCGAGTGCGTGCGGCAAAGGACAGAGCGAAAATCGGCGGTTTTGCCGCTCCCCGAAATCTCATACTACCACGCGTGCGAACATATCACACGAAAAAGCCGAACAGATTCGTGCACGCATTGTCCGCACGCCCGCTAGAAAAAGATGGGCGGGCGTGGCTTTGGCAAGTGCGCTGACGGGATGGAAAGCATATCTTTTGTTTTGTCTATTGGTTGTGCTTGGGCTTTGTGCGTAGGGCGGGAATTGACCGATTCGCAAAGCGAACGCGGTCGGCGTCGCCGAGACGGGGCATCGTGGGGAAGTTTGTGCGCCGACGGGATGGAGTGAGATGCTTTCATTTATCGCATGGCGCCTATAAAACTGGAAATTTCGCGCATGTTGAAAAGCGCGGAAAAATTATCAACAGCCTGTGGAAAAGCTTGTTGAAAACCTTGATTTACAACGGTTTTCGGATTTTACTTTTCCAAGGCGGCAAAAAAACACTTTTTCTTAATTTTTATAAAAACTACCGAAAAATAAGGCATTTTTCACTTTTTCCGATAAAACGGGAAAATTTACATTAAAGGAAAAATATGTAAATTTATAAAAAAGTTTTCCACCGAGTTTTTCTTTTCCACAGACCGATTTTCAACAAAAGTAACAGAAACGGAATTTTCTCTTTCTTTTCCACATTTTGCCGGAAAGTTTTCCATAGGCGAAAATCGGTCAGCGAGAAGAAAAAATGCCCGTCACATCGGGCTTTTCGGGTTTTCCACATTTTACACAGAGACTACTTCTTACTACTTCTACCTATTCTTTTTATTTTATATTCTTTTACGCAAAACGCGAAATAATTTTCAGAAAGCGCACGCACGGCGTGTGGAAAAGGTGGGTACAAATTTGCTTTTATTTTCTTTTAAATTATAAAAAGAAAGTAGTAATTCTTTTATCGTACTTTTGTATGACCAAAAGTACCAAAAGTCAGCAAGGAGGACTCACGCCGTCCTCCTTCCAAACCACTGGCGGCGTGCACGAGTTAGTCGCACGAGCCGTGCGTGGCGAGTGCGTGCGGCAAAGGACAGAGCGAAAGTCGATAGTTTCGCACTCTCCACAATCTCAACCATACCACGCGAGCGAACATATCACACGAAAAAGCCGAGCAGATTCGTGCACGCAAGCCTGCACGCCCGCTGAAAGTGCATGGCGGGCGTGAATAATGTGAGTGCGATAACGGGACTATCAAAATAAACCCTATCTCTCTATGTTCGCACCCAGACGCGCACCCAAATCTGAACCGCGAGGTTCGCCGTAGCCTGACATGGCACAGCAGTAAATCCGAGTCGGCGCTTGAGCGTTTCGAGCCTGTAGCCGCGGATAAGTTACGATTGGACGGTTCGCTCGCTATGTTCGCACCGGAGGGCGATGGTTGTTTGAATAGAGCAAGGCGGGAAGATGCAGGGAGGATACATAAGGCAGGAACGACCTTATGTGACTTTTGGTACTTTTGGTCATACAAAAGTACAATAAAAGAAAAGTTTCTTTATGCTAAAGATAACACCTCATCCGTCAGCCTGTGGCTGACACCTTCTCCCGCTGGAGAAGGCTCCCTACCCGCTTTTTCTTTTGAAGAAGAAGGCGCAAAAGAAAAAGCTACAAAAAAGAAAACGCCGAAAGAAGATTTCGCGCTCTGCGGAGCGCTTACCCAGTCTCGGCGACGCCGACACACACGCTCCGCGTATGTGTCAATTCCCACCGCTGTCGGTGGACGACACCGCCTTCCCCAAAAGGCGGGCGAAAACTTTAATTGCGGCTGCGCGAAAACTTTATTTTGGTGCAGCAAAAATAAAGTTAAAAACACAAAGCCTTTTAAACACAGTAAAAAATTCATCAAAAGGAGAGAAAATAAATGAAAGTTACATTTAAAAAGGACGAGCTTCTTGCCGCTATTACGCGTTCGCTCGGTTGTGTTGTCAGTGAGAGAACACATTCAGCCGCCGACGGCATTCTGCTCAACACCCTGAGTGAGGACATCTGCCAGATAACGGCTTATGACTTTGAAAAGGGTATCCGTACCAATATCAGCGTCAAAGCCGAGGAGGAAGGCTCTATGGTCGTTGACGGTGCGAGATTTGCTTCCATTGTCAAATTCATGCCCGGTGATGTAACAGTAGAAACCTCGGATAAAAATGTCGCTACAATAACAAGCGGCAGATCGAGATTTCAGATAAATGTTTTCCCCGGCGATGAATTTCAGCAAATGCCTATAATTTCTCCGGACAGAAGCTTTGATATTCCTCAGAAGGTTCTCAAAAATATCATGAATCAGACAGCCTTCGCTATTTCAGGCGATGACAGCCGCCCTGCTCTCACAGGTCTTTATTTTGAAGTGACGGCGGATAAACTCAAGGCTGTCGCCTGTGATACCTTCTGCCTTGCTGTCCGCGAGCTTTCCGTAAATACAAATATTTATTCCAAATCGGGCGAAACAAAGATAGGTTTTATTCTCCCTCTGCGCACAGTAAACGAACTGCTCCGCCTGCTTGAAGATACGGACGAGATTGTTCATTTTGACCTCACAAGAAAAAATATCATTATCACCTTTGATTTTAAGGTCGGCAGAGAGCAGAGAACAAATATCATTCAGTCCCGCCTGATAGATACGCTCTATATCGAATATGACAGAATTATCCCGAAAGAGAGAAAAACTCTTGTTACCCTCTCAAAGACAAATCTGGAAGAGGCACTTTCCCGCGCTTCTCTTATCACGGAGGATAAAATAGCAGGTCAGGCAAAGAGTATAGTAAAATTCAATTTCCAAGGTCAGATGCTCACACTCAATACAACATCGATAAACGGCAATGTAATTGATGAGATACCGATAGAAAAAGAGGGTGCCGACCTGATGATAGGCTTCTCCTGCAAATATCTGCTGAAGATACTGCGCGGCACTGATGACGAATATCTGAAGCTCTCGCTTACCTCTGCCCTCATGAGCATGGTCATAGAAGGCGCAAGCGAAAACAGTGAGAGTAAATTCCTTTACCTTGCCATGCCGATAAAGATGAGAGAATGAAATCATATCTCGAAGCGGTAATTCTCGATAATTTCAGAAATATAAAATTTGCCATGCTGACCTTTGACCGCGGGCTTTCCATAATATACGGAAACAACGCTCAGGGCAAAACCAATGTGATAGAGGGAATATATCTTTTCGCCGTCGGTAAAAGCTTCCGCGGCGCAAAGGACAAAGACCTTATCCGTTTCGGTTCGGACAGGGCGCAGGCCAATATCGTTTTTCATGACAGCACGCGCATGAATGAAATGTGCTATCGTGTTTTTGCCGAGGAAACAAGGCGGAAAAAAGAGCTTTTTCTCAATCGCGTGAAGAAAAAAAGCATGAACGAAATGCTCGGAAATTTTCATGCGGCACTTTTCTGTCCGGAGCACCTCTCCATAGTCAAGGACGAGCCGGCTCTGCGCAGAAATTTCCTTGACAATGCCATATGTCAGCTCAAGCCGACATATGTGCGTGCGCTTTCCGAATACGCAAAGGTGCTGGAGCAGAGAAATTCCCTGCTGAAAAACCATGAGGAATACAGCCCCGAGCAGTTTGAATCGATGATGGAGATACTCGATGAAAAATTCGTCGACAGCGGCTCCTTTATCACTGTAACGCGGGCAAAATATCTGCGCAGGCTTTTTGAATACGCAAATAAATATATGCAGGATATGACGATGGGCGCGGAATCGCTTTCTTTTGAATATCTTTGCAGTATCACCGATTACGGTGAGAATAATTACGAGGATTTCTCCTATGTGAAAAATACATATTTCATTCGCCTCGCCGATAAAAAGGAAAGGGAACGCTTTGCCGGCTTATCGCTCTCGGGCGCACACAGGGATGATTTTGTGATATATCTCAACGGCAAAAACGCAAGGCTTTACTGCTCGCAGGGACAGCAGCGCAGCATAGCGCTGGCGCTGAAGCTTGCCGAGGGCGAACTCTCACGCGAATGCACGGGCGAATATCCCGTTTTTCTGCTCGACGATGTTTTCTCCGAGCTGGATAAACGGAGAAAAGAATATATCATGTCGGGCTTCGGCGACAGACAGATAATTCTCACCACATGTGAGAAAAATGATTTTGCCGATGTTCATGACGCGCTGAAAATAGAAACGGAGGACGGAAAATTCCGCTTTACCGAGGGGTTGGAGAGGCAATTTGAATATGACCTGACCGAGGAAGAAAAGGAATTTAGAAAATCTTATGTTTATTCATGCAGGAAAGAATAAAAATCTGCGCTCGGCTTCGATAGTAGGTATTTTCGATGCCGACAGCGCGACGATAGGCAAGGATACGAAAAAATTTTTAGCGGGAAAACAGAATGAGGGCAAACTCATTACTATTTCCGATGAATTGCCGAAGGCTTTCGTCCTCTGCGATGACGGAAAGGTTTATTTCACACAGCTCTCCGTGAAAACTCTCACGGACAGGAGCGAAAACGGGATTTGACAGACTCACGCTCTTCCCTTTTCGCATTATAGTTTTCGTGCACCTTTTTCTTAAAAGGTGCCGAGGTCGAGGACGCGGAGTCCTCGTCGCGCTTCGCAAAGCGCGAAATCTCCCCATCGGCGTTTTCTTTTTGATAGCTTTTTCTTTTGCGCCTGCATGTGCAAAAGAAAA
>ERZ834769.3508-NODE-3508-length-10128-cov-3.257917_pt1 | contig 10128 bp, 3 predicted proteins | sample MGYA00519690_ERZ834769 | MGnify/ENA primary metagenome ERZ834769 (study PRJEB31850, sample SAMEA3708760) | human gut metagenome | biome: human gut; feature: human-associated habitat; material: faeces | place: China | collected 2014 ... | reverse complement strand
ATATGGATTAGAGGAAAGCAGAGTAAGAATTTTTATCAGATTATGATAAAAGATAATGGAAAAGGGCTCTCGCCGGAGGCCGTGAAGAACCTTTTTAAGCGGTTCTACGAAGGCGACTACCGCAAGTTCAAGACGATCGGGACGGGTATCGGGCTTTCGCTGACCAAAGACCTGGTACAGTTGCACAAAGGAAACATAACGGTGTCGAGCAAACAGGACGAAGGTTCCGCCTTTGCCGTGACAATCCCTATCGGTCGTGACTATTATCTCCCGGAAGAAATCGACGAAAGCATGCCGTACCCTTCAACTCCGGCAGCTTCCGCCCCGGTCTTGGAGGAAGCGGAAACCGAACCGGCAAAGCCGGCCGACAACCTCCGGTCCCTGCTGTTGATCGAGGATAATGAGGACCTGTTGCATCTGATGGTCCGCCTGATGAGTCCGACCTACAAGGTCTTTACCGCTACCACCGGAAAAGAGGGGATGGCGATTATCGGCCAGGAAGATATCGACCTGATCGTCTCCGACATTATGATGCCCGAAATGGACGGGATCGAGTTCTGCAAACAGATGAAAGGCAGTCTTGAAACCAGCCATATCCCTATCGTCCTGCTGACGGCAAAGAACCGGGAGGAAGACCGGGCGGAGGCGTATGACGCCGGTGCGGACGGCTTTATAACGAAGCCTTTCAACCTGAGCGTGCTCCATGCCCGTATCAATAATTTGTTGAAGCAGAAGGAACGTGTGTCGGGTGACTTTAAGAAACAGTTGGTGTTCGAGACAAACGAACTCAACTATACGAGCCTCGACGAGAATTTCCTACAGCAGGCGATCGATTGTGTCAACCGCCACCTCTCGGACCCCGACTTCGACCAGCAAGTATTCCTCGATGAAATGGGTACGAGCAAATCCACCCTCTACCGCAAGCTGAAATCGCTTACCGGGCTCAACTCTTCCGCCTTTATCCGGAATATCCGCCTGAAGGCAGCCTGCCGGATCATGGAGGAGAAGAAGCATATCCGCGTTTCCGAACTGGCTTATGCTGTCGGTTTTAACGACCCGAAGTATTTTAGTGTCTGTTTCAAGAAGGAATTCGGCATGCAGCCCAGCGAGTATCTGGAGAAGTTTGTGGATTCTGCCTTGTCTGCGTCCGATTTATGAAAGAAAACGTAGCAATCCCCGAAGAATATTTTATAATTTTAATACGATGATTCAGAATACTGTTGCAACAAAGAAGGACCTGTTTGAATTCTTCCTGCCCCTGCTGCTTTTCCTCTTTTCACTGGCAGCTTGCAGACCGGACGATAAGGAGGCGAAAGCGGAGAGTAAGGACTATCCTGCCATTTTCCCCGATTATACCGGTGTGACAGTCCCGTGTAACATCGCACCCCTGAATTTCAGTGTACCCGAAGCCAGGGAAATAAAGGCGGTCGTCGAAGCAGACGGAAACGAGTTGGCACGGTTGCAGGGCGGATCGTGCGTGAAGTTTCCTGAAAAAGACTGGAAAGAATGGCTTCGCCGTTATGCCGGGAAAACCCTCGATGTGACGGTCTCCGTCTGGACCGACGGACATCCCGGAGGCATCCGTTATCAATCCTTTCCGGTGCATATTGCGACGGGCGGCATAGACCCCTGGATCGCCTACCGCCTGATAGAACCGGGCTACGAACTGTGGAACCGGATGGGAATCTACCAGCGCGACCTGACCTCCTTTGAAGAAAAGGCGATTGTGACGAACCGCCAGAATCATGATGGCTGCGTCAATTGCCACTCTTTCTGCAACTATTCGCCCGACGACTTTATGTTCCATGCCCGTGGCGTGAACGGTACGACCGTGCTGGTACGCGACGGTCAGCCCGCCCGCCTTGACCTGGCGAAAATGGAACCCGGCAAATCCGGAACCTATCCGATGTGGCATCCTTCGGGCCGCTACATTATTTTTTCTTCCAACGACACGCACCAGGCGTTCTATCACTTCGGGCACATGCCGGTAGAGGTGTACGACCTGTCTTCAGACCTGATGATCTATGATGTGGCCCATAACCGGGTACTGACCGATCCCCGTTTTACAAACCGGGAAAATATGGAAACCTTCCCCGCCTTTTCCCCCGACGGGAAAGAGGTCTATTTCTGCACGGCCCCGGCCCGGAAAATGCCGATGGAGTATAAATCATTGAAATATGCCCTTTGCCGGGTAGGCTTCGACGAGAATACCGGGCAGTTGCTCGAACAGGTCGATACGCTCTATAACCCTGCGGTAGCGGGAGGAAGCGCCTCTTTCCCCCGTATCTCGCCCGATGGGAAATACCTGCTTTATACCGAAGCCGCCTGTGCCACTTTCCCCATCTGGCATGCCGAAGCCGATCTTAAAATGATCCGCCTTGTCGACAAAGTGGAGATGGATACGTCGGCGCTCAATAGCGACGATACGGAAAGCTACCACTCCTGGTCGTCCGACGGGCGGTGGGTGCTCTTTAGCAGCCGGCGGCTGGATGGCCGCTACACTCGTCTTTTCATCGCAGCGGTAGATGAAAACGGCCGTTTCGGCAAGCCGTTTCTCCTGCCCCAGGAAGATCCGGAGCAGAACACCTTGCGTATGAAATCATATAATATACCGGAGTTTATCCGGGGAGAAGTAAAACTGGACAAAGGGAAAGTCACTTCCCTGTTCGATATCGAATAGAAAACATGAAAAAGAAGAACGAAATAAAGACGAAGCGGATCGGGCTGGCATGGCATTACGGGCTCTTGCCTCTTGTCTGGCTTTTATGGTATTTCTTGTACCCGGAAACGATTGGTAATGTGGAGGCGGAGAGCTTTTTCGTGTGGACGCCCGACTATGCGGATGAAAAACTCTCCGGGGGAGTGGCCGGGATATTGTCGCTTGCGTCCGGTTTCTTGTCCCAGTTTTTTCGTTGGCGCGAAGGGGGCGTGTTGATCCAAACCCTTCTTTTCGGCTGCATGTTAGGGTTGTCCGACCTGTTGTCCTGCCGTTTGCGTTGCCGGGAGTGCGCCTGGTTTTCGTGGGTGGTCGCCGGGCTTTTCCTTTGCCTGCAACTGCATTGGGGGCGGCTTGAACCGGCTATAGGCGTTGTGGCGGGCTACGGGCTTCTCGTGTCGTGTGTCGTCCTGCTGCCTGAACGGGTTCGCCTTGCCATCCCTTTGCGCTTGCTGCGGATCGCGAACCCGAAAATACATTATGGGCTGTCTGCCGCCATCATACTGTCTGCCTTTGCCCTGTTCGCCCTATCCCCGTCGGCACACAACCGGGAGAAAAGAATTGCTGTCAAGCAGGCGGCGACGGCGACCGCCTGGAATGCCGTTCTTCGCTATATTACGCCTGACGAGGCCCTGCACGACCCGATGTTGCAGCGGTACGCCCTTCTGGCATTTGCCGGGATGGATAAACTGGCGGAGAATCTGCCGAAATTCCGCTTGTCCTCGCCCGACAGCTTCTATTTCTATTTGCCGTCCACACCCGATGAACGCTACTTCAATGCTTTGTTCTACCGTTCGCTGGGCTTGTACAACGAGTATGTGCATCAACTCTCCGAGGTAGCTATCCAATATGCGGACGGGATGACTTTCGGTTGCCTCCGGCAGATCGCAGACGGCTATCTGAAGATGGGGAACGACCGGCTGGCGAAGAAGTACCTGACCCTGCTGGGCCGCTCCACCTGCCATGCGGGATGGGTACGGTCGCGGTTGGCCCTGCTGGATGCGTTGAAAGAAAAGCCGGTGGACACTCCGGAGAAAAGCTATTTCGATATTTTCATCGGCTCCTATCCTTTCCTGCACGAGATGGAACTCTTGTTGAAGGAAAACCCCCATAACACCCGTGCAAAGATGTATTTTGATGCAGCCTCCGCCCTGTAAACCTCCGGGTCAGGCTTAGACGATTCCCAGTTCGCGGAGCATCTGTTCCGTGTGCGTCAGGAAATATTTCGTCAGCTGGTAATGTTCCGTCTCCTCGAAAGGGGTCAGGCGGGCGCCGTCTTCGTCTATGTTGTAGATGTCGGCTCCCGGATAAGCCATCAGTATCGGCGAATGGGTGGAGATGATGAGTTGGCATCCCTGGTCCGCCAACTCTTTTATCCGTACGAGCAGCGACAGTTGGCGCTGGGGGGAAAGGGCCGCCTCCGGCTCGTCGAGGATGTAGAGCATGTTCCGTTCCCCGTAGTTGAGGAACGTGCTGAGGAAACTTTCACCGTGCGACTGTTCCAGCAGGCGCCGCCCCCCATAGCGTCCCATAGAGTAGTCGCGCCCGTATCTGAGGATGTCGCGCATAGATTGGGCGTCGATCTCGCGGGCATGGTCGAAAAAGGATTCGGCACGGAAAAAGAAATGGTCGTCCGGCTTGCGCACTTCCACTAAGCGAATCTGGTCGGGCAGGACATTGGCGAGTACCTTGTGGCTCTCGTCGCCATCGTTCAGCATTCCTTGCAAATCCTCGTCACGCCTCTCGTATTTATACATGACGGCTTCTAACAAGGTCGATTTGCCGATTCCGTTTTCTCCCACTAAGAACGTGACGGGCTTCGTGAATACCAGTTCTTCCATATACCGCACGGCTGCCGCCTTGTAGGGATATTTCAAGTCTTCTACCGGCCCCGATACCTCGTCCGGATTGATTAGTTTGATTTGCTTCAGATAAACCATGATACAGTTGAAAGTTGAACATTAACAATTGAAAGTTAGAGAAAGCCGGGCTTTCCCGATACTAAGATACGAAAGAAAAACAACTTTCAACTTTCAATTCTGCAAAACTTGGTTTCCGCACGTTCCGCATGTTCCGCACCTTATATTATTTATTTAATAGGTGGCCACATATATTCCAATAAGCAATTTGTCATAATGTTAAATTGACTATCTAAAACCGCGATATATGTGTTGGTAAAACGTCTGAAATAAATCAAATTGATAGAATTTAGATGATTATTTGTAATAAATAGGGTAACCGAGTGGCATGAAGATGTGTCAAAAACGCTGGCCATCGATTACCGGATGACGGACGAGCGGGTTTTGCATTTGGGAGCAAAGTATGCGACTAAAATTTACTTTCTGCCGAATTTTAACACTTGAAAGGTTGTCAAAAGGGCTAAATTCTCGCAATTGAAAAAATAGACATAGAATCAGCCCTTATACATGGGTACAAAAAAGCGACTGATCGTGCGGATTCTGCGAGGATAATATAAGCGTAACAACCTGAAAAACAGCAAAACTTACCAAGCGAAAAGTGTATAGAGCGGAACATGCGGAACGTGCGGAAACTTTTTCCCGAAAATGCTATTTTGTGAAAATACATTTAGAAAACTGCCGGCAGGTTTTTACAGAAAAACGTAAGTGTTTTTTCGGGAAAACTATTATCTTTTGATAATCAAGTCCGCTTTGCAGAACAAAAATCTACTGAAAAAATGACTAAAAAAAACGATCGTTTTTTTTGTCAACAAAAGTCAACATTTTTTTTCAATCCTCCAAATTTTTTTAGAACAAAATAACTCCTTAATATTCAATAGATGAGACTTTTTTTCTTCAAAATCTCTCCAAACTCGCACCCAGCCAGAAAATGACTAAAAAAAAGGATCGTTTTTGGTCGTCAAAATACATATAATCACACCTGTTAACTACTTTTCAAGGGAAACCATTCGTATGGGGTAAGTTAATAAAGCGATTAAAGTATAAATGAAAATTATCATTCAATGAACTCATTATTAATACTTTAATTAGAGAAATTATGAAGAGAAGATTACTTATGTTGTTATCGGTCTTTATGACGATAACGAGTGTGGGGTGGTTGCAGGCGGCAGATATTGTCTGGACAGTCGATGCAACTCGTACAGAGGCAGATACCCAAACAGCCTTTAAAACATTGAAAGCTGCGGTACAAGCTGCCAATAATCTGGGGGGAATCGATAAACTTGTGATTACTGTTGCTCCGGGAAATTATGACATCGAGCGGACTAATGCGACTACCGGAGACGGTAATTATTTGGCTATTACCCGTGACAATGTCGAAATTGTCGGAGGTGGACAAGAGCCTTCTGATGTAAAGATTTATTCATCAGCAGAAGCTGTAAATGGAAACTGGGTAGACCAGAATCTGATCACGATTCATGGAGATAATGTAAAGATCCAGAATGCAACTATTACTTGTAAGAAGCAAGTAAACAAGGTGATCGAAGTGTTGGGAGACCATGTGACTTTGAATAATCTTGTATTCAATGCTCCGGTAGAAGAAAAATTTGCAGGATCGATCTATTTCAATTCTCCGGCGAAAGATACGGAAAAGAATATCGGTACAGTTACACTGAAGAACTTGGTTCTTAATAACGGACGTATCACATTTACCGGAGCAGAAAAGGGCACTGTCAATATGGAAGGGATACAACTCTATTATAATGATGTGACCATAACCGGTGAAAGTATGAGTGATCTTCAGCAGTATACTCCTTTTGGAGCTATCGCAAACAAGCCGGATCTTGCTTTGAATGGTGGCGAGTCAGTGAATGTCTATTTGAAATGTTCTGAAAATTCGTACAAGTTAGACGCTGCTACGGTTGCCAATATGCCGGCCGGTTCTTCATTGAACTTAGTTAACGAAGGCGAATATGCTCTGACTTCCCAATTGGTGATCAATAAACCATTATCATTAAAAGGAGAACTTGATAAGGATGGAAATCCGGCTACAACTATTACGGCAATAGGAGAATGGAATGTTGATGATTCAAAAAAGAACTTGATCTCCATAGAGGGAAATGCAGGAGGAACTGTTAAATTACAAAATCTTTGTATAAAGGGTTCAAAAGGCTCCGGTATTAATGCACAATCCCAAATGAGCACTATCTTGCCGAATGTGACTCTGGAAAATAATATAAATGCGGGCTTGCTGGTACATAGCGAAGTTCATGCAACAAATTTGCATACGAAAGGGAATACTTGGGGAGGTGTGAACGTTGATAAAGGAAACCCTGAATATCCCCGATTGTTTACTTTTGATGAAAGATCGACTTTTGCCGAATCAGCCAAAATTTGGGCAGAAAAAGAAAATGCGAGCAATCCTGACGGTTTGGTTGTATGCCCGGAAGGTCAAAGTTGGAGTTACTTCGAAGGCTTGGGAGGTAAAGACAACAAGACTCCTATGTATTATTGGACGAACTCGAAACTGACACAGGAAGGTAATACTGTTTTCGCAAATGGTAATCCTATTACTATTAAAGCTGCGGGCGTAGAGGGTGAAGTGATTGTTTGTGCGACAGACAATGCTTCAGATTTCATCCAGTTGAAGAGTGATGAAGCGATTGTTTACGGTGGCTCTAAGAATAGGGCTGTAGAGAATTCTACAATTACGATGGAAAGCGGTAATATAAAACGGATCTATGGTGGTGGTTACGGTTCGACGGCTGAAAAAACGGCCAATGTTACCGGGACGGCAAACATAATGATAAAAGGCGGTACAATCATGGATCTTTTGTGTGGTGGTGGCGATCAGTTTGCCAAGACCAATGCTGTGGATATCAATATTTCCGGTAATCAGACGAAGGTACAGTGCTTATATGCAGGAGGTTTTGCTAATCCGGCTCAGAAGACTCCGGTTACGACATGGAATGATGCCGTTTGCGGTACAAAAGATGTCAAGATCACTATCTCCGAAGGAGTAGAACTCCCCGAAGGGTTAGGTTGTGGAGGCGGACAAGGGTATGCCTATACCGGAACTTCCAAAGTAACTATCACAGGAGCAAAACTCGGTTCTCTCTACGGAACACTGTCTAACGGTTATGCGGACGAAATCGAGGCCTCCCTCAAGAATTGCATGTTCAGCAAGGAGGGGAATTACTATGAAATGGGGGCGATCAACCGTGGACAGATTCGTAAAGGAAGCTTTATGTTCGAGGGCTGTACGTTTAACAACTTAACGGATCTGAAAGCCAGCTTAGGTGCTGTTGATGGTTGGGCCGATTCCGATACGAACGGAAAACCAGTCCCTACAGTTTCGGAAGGGGTTACTTTTAAATTCGTCGACTCAAAAAGTGAAAATCCGATTATGATGATCGGACAGGGCTTGGCCAATGCGAATATCGAATTGACAGGAACAAAAGCATCTTTGAAGAAATTCCGTGATGGTACGGCTGTGTCCGAAGGAACATCCGATTTTGCCATTGCAGCCGGAAAAACTTGGAGTTTCAACTCCGGACTTGAACTTGGAACAGGCGAAGAGGCTGCGACTTTGGTCAACAACGGTAAACTCAACCTCCCGGTATCAGATATCATGACCGGTATTAACTTGTGCGGTGGTACTTTAATGGTCAATGCTGCTACTGTTGTTGCTGATTCTGTAATTGTTGCGATGAATAAGGCTACAAACAAATCTGATCTTTCCGAAAAGACTTTCTCTATAGAATGTAAGGACGGTGTTATCGCTTCCAACAAAACTGTAGCAAAAGAATTACTGAATGCAGGTAAGGTTGTGTATGAATTGACATTTAACAGCGACCAATATACTATTGCATCTTTCCAGAAAACATTGGCTAAGATAACCAACTTGCCGGATAGCGTGGTGTATGGTACGGCTCCGATCAAGTTGGCATTCAACTTGCCGGGTACGGAAGTTTCAATTGATGGCACAAGTGAAGTCGTAGCACTCAGTGATGATGGCGTTCTGACTATCAAGAAACCGGGTACTGTTACTTTTGATTTGAAAGTTAAAAAAGATAAGAATAATGATGGTGTAATAGATGAACAAGATAAAGAAAATGGCAACTTCACTTATGACGAAGATGCTGTCAATACGCAAGTCTTGAAAGTTAACAAACGTAAGGTTACATTGACTGCTGGTTTGACTGCTACAGAGAAGACCTATGATGGTGCGAAGACTATAACTCTGACAAAGGGAACATTGGGATTCTCCGGTAAGTTAGGTACGGATGCGACAGGTCTGGATTTGGCAGAAGGATTTAAAGGTGAACTGACAGATGCAAATGCAGGAGAAAACAAAGAGGTAATCGTTACCGCTGCTTTGGCGGCAAATGGTTCTGATTCTACCGCATTCTACGAACTGGCTCCTATCACATTTGTAAAAGCAAAGGTTACTCCGAAGGCTGCAACTGTCACGGCAGAGGCTAAATCGCGTGAATATGGTGTGGAAAACCCTGAATTTACAGCGACAACTACCGATCTGGTCGAGGGAGATAAACTCGATGGAATCCTGAAATTCACTTGCTCCGCAACCAAAGATTCATTGGTGAAAGAGGGTGGTTACGATATCGTACCTTATGGCCTGACTTCCGATAACTATACGATCACGTTTGCGAAGGGTACATTGACTATTAATGCTGTTGCCCCGGTTATCGAAATGGTAGAAGCAAAGACGGTATTGAACGGAACAGATCGTGATATCCAGTTGAAAGCTTGTTTGGTTAACAAGGGTGGTGTAGACACAGATGCTTCTGTTAAGTTTACATACAATAGTGGTAATTCTGTTGACGCAACGCTAAAAGATGATTTCTATACAGCAACAATATCCAATGCTGCAGCAGGAAAATATTCAATTACTGCATCTGCAACTGTTTCTGACAACAATACAGGAACAAGTAAGCCTGTTGAGGTAACAATCGATGAAAAGACTCCGCAGGTAGTTTCTTTCAGTACATCTGTCCTGCCTACAATGGTTTATGGCAACGAAATGACATTGTCTGCTACAAGTGACAAAGAAGCTGCTACAGGTGAATATACCTATACCGTAGCTGAAAGCGATCTGGCAACGATTACGGATGGCAAGCTGGAAGCAACTAAAGTCGGTAAAGTCACTTTGACTGTAACACGTGCTGCCGATGCTACTCACTCTGCCGCCGTAGCAACTAAAACAATCGAAATCACTCCGAAACCGATCACGGTTGCAGTAGGTGCAATAGAGAAGGTTTATGACGGGACGACTGCTATCGAGACACTTCCAACTTTCACATTAACAGGTGCGTCTAACGATGTTTCCGTTAAGACAGCTGGTCTGACACTTAGCTTCGCAAACAAGAACGCAGGCGAAAGCGTGAAAGTCCTGATGCCGGAACTGACATTGACAGGTACGAATGCAGCCAACTATACGTTGATCCAGCCGACAAATATAACCGGTAAGATCAC
>ERZ834769.3498-NODE-3498-length-10154-cov-3.264977_pt1 | contig 10154 bp, 3 predicted proteins | sample MGYA00519690_ERZ834769 | MGnify/ENA primary metagenome ERZ834769 (study PRJEB31850, sample SAMEA3708760) | human gut metagenome | biome: human gut; feature: human-associated habitat; material: faeces | place: China | collected 2014 ... | reverse complement strand
CCGCCAGCATAAAGCCGGAAACCTGTGCAACTGTCGTTTTATCTGTATTACCCGGTTTCTCTGTATCTCCCGGTTTCTCTGTATTTCCCGGTTTTTCTGTATCTCCCGGTTTCTCCGTATCCCCCGGTTTTTCTGTATCTCCCGGTTTCTCTGTATCTCCCGGTTTCTCTGTATCTCCCGGTTTCTGTCCTCCGGACACGAGTGACTGATCTGTCAGTACATATCCACCTTCTGTCACATTTAACTTTGATTCATCCACATTTACAAAGCGGATATCATCAAAAACAATTTTCGACTGGATATCAACCCCATTTCCGTCTTCTGAAATGCTGTTACACCAGATTGCAAACTTCGTAACATTCTTTGGATCAAAAGTTCCATTCTGTTTACCCTTTAATTTGTTAAATGGGATCGTAACATATTTTGCCTCTGTCGTCTTTACAAAGTCAGTCAGAAATACTTCGAAATCCTCTCCGCCGGAAACAAGCTGAACTACCAGTTTCTGTCCTTTTCCATCCGGTTTTACCCACATGCTGACCGCATTGTATTCGCTGTAATCGTTTGTGCTTAAACCTTTCATACGTCCGGTCCATACTTCCGGTCCGCTCGTCTTAAGCTGATAAGTAAATGCACCTCCGTAAACACCTTCTGCTTTATGATCCTTATCTAATACAAAGGAAGAACTGCAGTTTGCTGCTGAATTTTCTGTAAAAGTTCCATTCAGGTAGTCATTGTCATCATAGTATAATTCAAAATTTTCAATGACATTCTTTGCAAGTGTTTCCTTTTCTTTTCCAAAACTGATATAGGAAACAGTCACAAGTGTTTTGCCATCTGCCACAAGGCTGATCTTACCGGTATCCGTTGTTCCAAGTGCACTCAGAATATCCGCAGACAGCACACCTTCGTAAGCACCGGATTCTTCCGTTTTCTCTGCCGTGATCGTTTTTTCTGTATTTGTATCCGAGTTTGTCAGCACAAAACTTACACTCTGTGCATTTCTCACATTTGCTTTTAAAGTAAATGCACTTGTGATTGCCATCTTAGAGAAAACATTGGCAAAATAACCTGCTGCATTTCCCTGATTTGCATTTCTTACTTCTTTCTGGTCTGCATTTCCGTAAAAGTTTGTTCCATTCGCAAAAACAGAAGATTTTTCATTGTAGAATTCAATAAACTCGTTGATCAGTTCCTGTCCGTGGGTATCATCATATTTATATGGGACATAAAAGTTGGTGTCTCCAAAATTTGCCCACAGTAAGAAGTACGGCATTCCGGTGTCAACTGCCACCTGATTAACCTGTTTGTACCAGTTGTATCCCGCGATCGGATTTCCTTTTACTAAAATTCCTTCATTATCCGATCCATCGGCTTTCATCACCCTTACACCGGTTTCGGAAATTGCAGCTACTTTTCCTTTTGCGTCTGCAATATTCTTTACCACCTGACAGGTTTTCTTTAAATTGTCCACAAACTCGCCGGAATATTCTGCCGGATAAGTATTGTAATCATCATAGTAATCAAATGCAACGATATCCACACAGTCATCGCCCGGATAGCGGTCCATATACTCTTCCTCTGAAGTTAACGGACCATTTGGGGAATATACATAAATAAAGTTGTGTACTCCCTTTGATGCCAGATAATCCTGTGTGTACTGGAACAGCGCACGGTATGTCTCTTTATCGGTTGTCGCAGCACCCCACCAGAACCATCCGCCTGTATTTTCATGGAATGGACGGAATAAAACAGGAATATCGCCAAGTCCGTTTGCGTAATCTGCAATGATATCAAGATAGGTTGTAAACTGCGCATTGTATTTTCCACCCGGAAGTACTTCTGCGGAGCAGTTATTGCTCAGGTCTTTTGCCTCCGAAAAATCACACTGTGAAAAATCATATTTTCTCGCCGCATCCGGTGTTGCAATGATTTTTTCATTACTCATATTCGGCATATGGGTGGATAATGTAATGATCGCACCCTCTGCAGCTGCTGCCTTGCTGATCTCGATAGATTTCTGAACTGCATCATCTACGTTATCAATTCCAAGTTCCACGCCTGTCAGTGCCAGCGAATCGATTCCGACCAGACCACTAATACTTCCGGTCACGTCCTTTGTATCCGAATAGACACCGTCTCTGGTTGAAACATGCTTGCTTGTGTCATTCTGATGTCCGAATAATACCTGGTCAGCAGCATCCAGTCCTTTTAAATATGCATATAACGCTTTTGCTGAACCTGATGCATTCACATCCGAAAGTGTTACTTCTTCCGGCATACTGGACGTATCTGCAAGCACAGCCTCTCCTGCCGTCTCTGTGATCTCCGTATAATCGCCCGCTGCATTATACTGGGATAAAGTCAGGTTATCCAGATATACGCTTCCCAAAAAGGCAGTGCTCACACCAACTGTTCCAATCATCAGATCCGTGATCTTTGCAGTGTTTGGTGAGAATTTGACAGTGACCACTGCTTTCTTATATCCGTCACCGAGATCTGACGTTTCGATCTTTGCTTCTTTGTTGATAATCTCCACATCATCTGCTCCGTTTTTTGCAAAAATCTTTGCCTTAAAAGAACCGTCAAAAGCTTCCGGATAGATCATTTCATAGCTTAAAACATTATAAGCCGATACATCGAGTCCTTCTGCAAACGACTTTTTAATCTTTGCCTCACTCCATGTAAAACCTTCACAACCGGTATAATCAAGATCTGCCTTTAACATTTTGCTTCCCTGAAATTCAGCTACACTGATTCCTACCGCATTGTCGTACTGCCAGCCGCCTTCCTGCTCCCAGCCTGCACTGCTTCCTGTCTCTGCAGATTCAAAATCATCGATCACACTCGGATCTTTTGCAGGCAGTTCCGGCTGCGCTTCTGCCACACCGCTTAATGTAACATTGGAAAATGTACATGTTCCTGAAAAGCCCTGACCGATCAGTCGGAAATATACACCTTTTAAATCATCTGCATCCTTATCCTCAAACTTGATCGTAATCGTTGTTTTGTGTGTATCTTCTGAAAAACTGCTCTGCTGTAAATACGGGATATCCTGACTGTCTGTCCATGTCCACTCACTTCCCAGCTTCACAATACCCTGAACCTTTAAGTAACTTTCCCCGGTACCCAATGATGCGTACGCCTCATCATCCAGTGTAATATCTGCCTTCATTGTGAAATCTTTCGTTGTCACACAATCTGCAATACTTTCATCATAAGTGATCATTGGCGGATTATCCCAATCCTCTGTTGCAAGATCCAGTTTGTCTTTTGTTACTGTGTTTGTCCCGGTATAAAACACACTCGCTTCTGCTGCATGGACATATTCGTATCCCCCTGCAAAATTGCCGCTTGAAAACGCAACTGCAGCCGCTAAAAGAGCGGCTGCAAGTCGTTTTCCCATAAAACGTTTTCTCATAAACTTACCTCCAATACATTTATTAGCTTTATGCACTTTGTTTTTTAATTATATGTTACTTCAAAAAACATTGTCAATTAAGCATATATTAGTTTGTAAATTTTCAGAGTTTTTACTTAATTTTTGCTTTTTTAAGTTGTTTTATGAGATTAAAATTGTATACTTTTACTTTATAAATTCAGATAATAAATTTTACTCTAACTCAATCCAGTCTAATTTCAATTCCGGTGTCACATACTCTGCTTTCAGTTCATAATACCCCGGCATAAATTTCACACGGCACATCCGCTGTGTCAGGAAACGCTCTCCGGTTCCACCTGTCTGGACGGTTGCCATCAGTTCTCCATTCAGATACAGATTGGCAGCTCCCTGTGCTAATCCTTCCACCGGGAAACAGAAATGTGCATTAACGTTTAAAATGCTTTCTTTTTCCACATAAAGGACTGTATTTTCAAACTTTCCTGCCTCGATACGGCTTCCGCTCTGCAGTGCACAGACCTGCTTTCCGTCTGTATTTACTGCTTCTTTTGCAGTAACTGTAAGCAGTGGATCAAAATCTTTTAACGGACGTTTCATCACAGGTGTTCCAAGCAGGAAACGGCAGATGTTTTTCGCACAGCGCTGTAACTCTCCAACAGTGAGTTTTCCTGCCTCCAGTGCCTCTAAGGTATCATCGCCTACTGCATTGATGGCAGCACCATTATTGTTGACTACCATGTATAAGTCATTCTGTGCGCGAACCATGAATGAGGTGTATCTGCGGTCTGCCTCCCCGCCGTTTACAACATCATTCATCTTCGCCCACCAGTCTGTCATAACAATTCCCTGATATCCCCACTCACCACGCAGGATCGTCGTATTTAAGTCATAATTGGATGCCGTCCAGTGTCCGTTGACCGGGTTGTAAGAGGTCATGATCGAATTTGCATTTCCCTCTTTCACGGCAATCTCAAAGCCTTTCAGATAGATTTCACGGAGTGCCCGCTCAGATACAATGGAGTTTACATTATGTCTTTCCGTCTCCTGATTATTCGCTGCAAAATGTTTCACGGTCGCAGAAGAACCGGCACTTCGGATTCCCCTTGTCATTGCCGCCGCAAACTGTCCTGTCACAAGCGGATCTTCACTGAAATACTCAAAGTTACGTCCATTTAATGGATAGCGGTGGATATTGATTCCCGGTCCAAGCAGGGTGTCGATCTCGTTTCCAACTAATTCCCTGCCTTCCATCTGATATAATTCTTCCATCATTGGAATATTAAAGGAACATGCAAGGAGTGTTCCGATCGGGAGTTGTGTTGCCTTTAATCCGCTCTCCATACGGATGCCGGACGGGCCATCGGATGCGCAGGCGATCGGGATACCGTAACCGTGCAGGCTGTCGCTGACACCGCCAAATGCGGATGCTGTACCCGGTGTTACCTTCGGGCTGCTCATTCCCTCGCCGCGGACGATCACGGCTAACTCCTCGTTGGTAAACTGTGCTACAAATGCGTCCAATTCTTCTTCCACACTGCTGCCATTTTTGATATTCTCTGCAACCGCCTGTAAGGTAATTCCTTTATTTCCGGTCTGTGGCAGTTCTTTTGGCAGACGGCTTTTGATCCGCTCTGCCAGATCAACCATCTGCTGTGGTGCTTTTTCATATGCACGGGCAAACACCCCGTCCTCCTTTTGTCGGCCTGTCTTAAGACGCAAAAATTCTTTTGTCGGCGCAAGCGCCTCCTCCAACTCCTCTGTGACGATACAGGAAGAAACCTCATAACCGCCTTTTCCGTCCACATTGGCTTTTTCTGTGCATCTGACGCTGTTTCCAACATAGATCTTATACAGACCTTCCTCTAAGACATAGCAGGACTTATGACCAGTCACACCGCTGTCGTCATAGGAAGCAAACCGGCTTACCGGAATGGTAAGTTCAAGAACTTCCTCCTCGCCCGGAGCAAGCAGTTTTGTCTTTGCAAATCCGCACAATACCTTTGCCGGTTTTCCAAGCTGTCCCTGTGGGGCGGACACATAAACCTGAGCAGCCTCTTTTCCGGCTGCTGCCCCGGTATTTTTCACACGGATACTGAGTGCGATCTTTGCATCTTTTCCATTTCCTGTACTCTCCGCTTTTACCGTCTCCATGGAAAATTCCGTATAAGATAAACCGAAACCAAACTCATACATTACTTTTTCCGGTGCGAATGTCTCAAAATAACGGTAGCCGACATAGATATCTTCCGCATAAATATTTTCTGTCTTACTTCCAAAATGGTCCGCTACTGGGTAATCAGAAAGTTTCTCCGCGATCGTATCCGTCAGTTTTCCGGATGGTGTCACTCTGCCCGATAACAGATCTGCAACGGCGTTCGCGCCTTCCATTCCTCCCTGCCAGATGTAAAGAATCGCTTTGATGTGATCCTGATATGCTGCATCTTTCGTCCAGCTCATATCAATGATATTAGACACATTTAAAAGCACTGCCACTTCGTTAAAATATTTTGTTACGATGCGAAGATTTTCTTTCTCCCGTTTTGTCAGAAGATAACTGCCTTCCGTGTCCTCGTAATCTTTATCCTCACCGGCAGTTCTTCCGATCAGAAAAATAGCTTTTTCAGACTTTTCTGCTGCGCAGCGTGCGATCTCGTCGGTGATTTCCATCTCTTCCTGATGCCACGGCTCTGCCGCCCAGCCACCGCCTCCGTTGTCAAACGGATGCTCCTTTAACCATTCTTTATAGGTTTCTACCAATTCCTCATTTACAGGGAAAGCATTGTTTTCTTTGATTCCATCTAAAATATTTTTGACATACGGCACATTGACCGCCCCGCCTGAACCGGTTCCGCTCCGGTAATATTCGATCTGGCTTCTTCCGAAAATAGAAACTGTCTCATCCTTTTTGATCGGAAGCATATGCCCCTCATTCTTTAAAAGCACGGCTCCCTCTGCCGCTGCCTCTCTGCAGTATGCTGCCAGTTCCGGCAGCGGAACACCGATTCCACTGTTACCCATGATAATCCTCCATTTTAATCTCCATTCTTGCGCTGTCTTTCAATGAAAACAACGTTTTCATTTGCATCTCAAGTTTGTGCGTAAGCACAAATCTTGCGTGTGAAAAATCTTATTTTTCACACTATATATCTGTTGTTATCTTTTTAGCCTGTCATTGTTTTTGTCTATGATTGTTTTTCGCCTGATTTCAGTCGATTTTCAGTATTAATCCTAAAATCCGCTTTGCGCAGATCTCCATCTCTTCTCTTGTCAGCACTCCTGCCTCTTTTGCGCGGAGCAGGCTCTCCGGGAATCCACATGCCATCTTGATGTCATTTCCCGCTTTTACTTCTTTATAATGCTCACCGCTTGTCCACCAGTCGGTCGTGACCATTCCCTGATAATTCCACTCACCTCTTAAGATGTCCTCTAAAAGCTCACGGTTTTCAGAAGTTCTGTGTCCGTTTACGATATTGTAAGATGACATAATGCACCACGGATCTGCCTCTTTTACGATAATCTCAAACGCCTTTAAATAAATCTCCCTTGCTGCCCGCTCGGACACTCTGGAATCGCTTTCCTTACGGTTTGTCTCCTTATTGTTGCATGCAAAATGTTTGACCGTCGCGGCAATATGTTTTGACTGGATTCCCTTTACCATTGCAGATGCCATTTTTCCGGTCAGATACGGGTCTTCGGAATAATACTCGAAGTTTCTTCCGCAGAGCGGACTTCTGTGGATATTGACTGCAGGCGTCAGCCAGACGGCAATGTTATTTTCCTTCACCTCAGCGGCACCTGCTGCACCGACCTGATATACCACATCCGGGTTCCAGGTACATGCTAAAAGTGTCGCACACGGCCACGCCGTCGTAACTACGCCGCATTTTTTCTCAATGCGGAGTCCGGCAGGTCCGTCCGCCGTCATAATATTCGGGATTCCATACTCCGGCATATTTCCAAATCCAAATGTATTTGCCACACCGGTATTCGGCTGTCCACCTAAAATATGCGCAAGTTCCTCATCTGTCATCTGTGCCACAAATTCGTCCAGCGTGATCTTTCCTTCTGCAACTTCCATAAAAATATGTGCGTCTTTCTTATACGGCTGTGACCAGATCTGATGTCCCGGCAGTGCGCGGACAGCCGGTGAAAATCCATCGCTTTCCTTCCTAGGAACACGTTTGATTGCGGAGTAATCCGGATCATTCGGTTCGGACTGCGGCAGTTTTTCAAAACTTCCATCGGAGAGCATGCGCTCCGCAAGTGAAGTCGGAACCAGTTTTGCACTAAGCTGCTCTGTTACGGTATCCTCTGGCATTGTAAAACAAAATACCTGCTCTGTTTCCCGCACGGACGTGCCAAGATAAAACTGATACTTACCTTTTTCCAGCACATAGGCAGATTTCTGAATTTTTCCCAGATCATCATAGGATGCAAGCTGTGCCACCGGTGCCTCTAACGTCAGAAGCTGCGTTTCTCCCTGTGCTAACAGTCGTGTTTTTTCAAATGCTGCAAGGACTCTCTTTGCCTTTCCAAGTACGCCCTGCGGTGCCTGCGCATATAACTGCATGACTTCTTTTCCCGGATATTTTCCGGTGTTGGTCACATTGACACGCACGCGGATCACACCCTGTTTTTCTTCCGCAGATACTAACGCACGCTCGAAAGTCGTGTAGGAAAGACCGTAGCCAAACGGATAATTGACGGCTTTATCAGCCCCCGGTATTGTCTCAAAATAGCGGTAGCCGACGTAGATATCTTCTTTATAATCGACATATTTTACCGATTCATGGAATGTCTCCGATGACGGATAGTCTTCCAGTTTCTTTGCAAATGTGTCGGAAAGTTTTCCGGATGGGCTGCCGACGCCGCACAGAAGCTCTGCTGCTGCGCTTCCGCCTTCCATACCCCCCTGCCATGCCATCAGCACCGCCTGAATTTTTTCATTTTCTGCAAACCAGTCCGTATCGACCATGCCGCCGACATTCATAACGACTGCCACCTTCGGGAACAACTGCTGCACCTGTTCCACCATCGCGCTCTCTTCCTTCGTCAGGTAAAAGTCTCCGTCTGGAAAAATGCGCTCTGCCTTTTCCAGCAGCGGATCTGTCTGTACCGACTCATCCATCTCCTTATCATAAGAACTCTTTCTGTCCCAGCCTTCCCCGGAAAAACGGCTGATGCAGATCACTGCCGTGTCCGTGTACGCTCTCGCTTTTTTTGCAGTTTCTTCCGGAAACGCAGGCTCTACTGTCATTCCTGGTTCTGCTCCTGCCTCGTACTGTTTTTCTACCTCTTTACGGTAATAATCAGAGAGTGCCTCATACACTTCTACTTTTTCCGGCAGCTTCTTGAATCCCTCATACAAATTTGTCGTATAAGCAACGGTTACATCTCCGCTTCCGCCACCACCCTTGACATAGTCAAAACTGCCTTTTCCAAACAGGGCGAGTTTGGTGCCTGCCTGAAATGGGAGAAGGCTTTCATTGTTCTTTAGAAGAACCATGCCTTCTTTGGCGGCTTCTTTTGACAGGGTGATGTGTGCTTTTGAGGCGGTGACTTTGGTGCCGTCAGCTCCGAGAGGGAGGTTGGGTTGATAAAGTGATCTTTGCCATTTTTCCATGATTGTGGACTCCTTTTTGAAATATTGTGGTGGGTGTGCCGTTGTAGGTAAAACTTCTTCGTAGGTTGTGAACGTTGGATGTAAAACGCTTTGTAGGATGTGTCACGTTGCTGGCAAAACGCTTTGTAGGATGTGTCACGTTGCTGGCAAAACGCTTTGTAGGATGTATATGCTGCGAGGGATACGCAGTTTTAACGAAGGCACGCTCCCGCTGCGTGTCGCTCGTAGCGGTACTAAGCGACCAAAATACGGTCGCTAAGTACCGACGGCTCCCCAGCACCTTCTTATAAATTGGTCTGTCTCTCACAACAACTCTGCGTTCTGGATGAGTTTCATAATGATCTATCTCCACTATTTTCCCTGATACTTTCGTGATTTTGGTACATCTGTACGCTATATCACTTCTGTACCTATACTCTATCAGTATTTTTTTCTCAGGCACAAAAAGTGCACGGAAGGTCATCTTCCGTGCACCAATGGTATCGTCCATATACAAACCAATTTTTTTCAGAAACTTTTACAGCGGCAGCATAATCTCCGTCACAAACACCCCCGGCTCATTCTGCCGGTTAATATAGCCGCCATATTTTTCAACCACAAGATTGATCCTCTTTAGTCCATGTCCGTGATTTCCCCGCTTTTTGCTGATATACTCGGAATCCATTTTCCGCACTGTCTCATTTGTTGCATTTGACACCGAAATATATAGCTGTTTTTTGAGTACTCCGATATAAAGTCTTATAAACGGTCTTTCTGTGGTCAGTTTTTCACAGGACTCCACTGCATTATCAAGCAGATTCCCAATCAGGGCGCACAGGTCGATATCACTGACGGCTAATGTTACCGGACATTTTGCCTGATAATCGATATCAATTCCATTTTTCTGTGCCAGGGATATTTTGGAATTTAAAATGGCATCCAGATTGACATTTCCAGTCTCGATCAGCTGGTTGACGTGATCTAAATCCTGCTCCAACAATCCTAAATATTCCTCTAACCTGTCATACTGCCCCATCTTCACATACGCTTTCATCGCCTGTAAATGATTGTGGTAATCGTGACGCCAGCCGCGCATGGTAAGATAGATATTCTGTATCTCCTGCACCTGTTTTTCGAGCAGGGCATTCTGGTACT
>ERZ834769.3493-NODE-3493-length-10171-cov-6.399565_pt1 | contig 10171 bp, 8 predicted proteins | sample MGYA00519690_ERZ834769 | MGnify/ENA primary metagenome ERZ834769 (study PRJEB31850, sample SAMEA3708760) | human gut metagenome | biome: human gut; feature: human-associated habitat; material: faeces | place: China | collected 2014 ... | reverse complement strand
GGCAGAAAGAAGAAATCGTTGCATACCTTACTGATCATATTTCGGCCAGAAGTGCCGATATTGCAGAGCTCCTTGGAGTCAAAAGTACACGAGCCAAGAAACTCCTCTCTGAACTGACTGCGGAGGAAATTGTCGTAGCCGAAGGCGGAAATCGAAACAGAACTTATAAGCTGAAATCTTAATAGTCCAGAATAACGGGTAGAAACTTTAGTAAGATACCATTCAGGATATGATCATTGGTGCCTTATTACAGCGAGAAAGGAAACGAAGAAATATGGACAATCAAGTGCATAATCAAATAGTTAGTTTTATATGGGGTATCGCAGATGACTGCCTGCGTGATGTTTATGTGCGCGGCAAGTACCGTGATGTAATCTTGCCGATGACGGTCATCCGTCGTTTGGATGCTCTTTTGGAGGATAGCAAAGAGTCTGTCCTGGATATGAAGAAAAAGTTGGACGCGGCAGGTATCGATAACCAGTGGCCTGCGCTGTGCAATGTAGCAGGACAGGCTTTTTGCAATGCGTCTCCGTTCCGTCTGCGCGACCTTACCAGCCGTGCGAAGAAGCAGACATTGAAAACGGATTTTGAAGCATATCTTGACGGTTTCTCTCCGAATGTGCAGGAGATTCTGGAGAAGTTCAAGTTCCGCAATCAGATTGACACCATGATCGAGGCAGATATCCTCGGTGCAGTCATTGAAAAATTTATATCTTCGGATATTAACCTCAGTCCGAACCCGGTGTACAAAGACGAAGAAAAGACCATTCTCAAGCATCCCGGTCTGGACAACCACGGCATGGGTACGATTTTCGAGGAACTGATCCGTAAGTTCAACGAGGAGAACAACGAGGAAGCCGGCGAACACTGGACGCCCCGTGATGTTGTTGAGCTGATGGCAGACCTTATCTTTATGCCGATTGCGGATCAGATCAAGGATGCTACTTACTCCTGCTATGATGGGGCCTGCGGAACGGGTGGTATGCTCACCGTTGCACAGGATCGGCTTATGACACTGGCGGCACGGCGCGGCAAAAATGTTTCTATCCACCTTTTTGGGCAGGAGATCAACCCGGAAACCTATGCCATCTGCAAAGCGGATATGTTACTCAAGGGTGACGGCGACCAGGCAGAACATATCAGTTACGGCTCAACGCTGTCCTTGGACGGCAACGCCACCCGGCAGTTTGACTTCATGCTCTCAAATCCACCGTATGGTAAGAGCTGGAAAACAGATGCAGAAAAGATGGGTGGCAAGAAGGAAATCCTCGACAGCCGTTTCAATGCTTATCTGGACGGCGGTGAGCAGCTTACAATGATCCCGCGCACGAGCGACGGTCAGCTTCTCTTCCTGCTGAACAATGTAGCGAAGATGAAGAAAGATACGCCCCTCGGCAGCCGCATTGTAGAGGTACATAACGGTTCGTCCATCTTCACGGGCGATGCGGGAAGCGGCGAGAGTAATGCCCGACGTTATATGATCGAGAACGATCTGGTGGAAGCTATTATCGCCGTGCCGGAGAATATGTTTTACAACACGGGCATCGGCACATTCATTTGGGTGCTTTCCAATAAGAAAGAAGAACGCCGCAAGGGCAAGATTCAGCTCATCGACGCAACGGCGATGAAGTCGGCACTGCGTAAGAACATGGGCAAGAAGAACTGCGAATTTACCGAAGAAATCCGCAAGGAGATCGTTCGCATGTTCCTTGCAATGGAGGAAAGCGAAGTCAGCATAATTTTGAACAACGAGGACTTCGGTTATTGGAATGTGACGGTGGAGCGGCCGCTGCGTTTGCGCGTGTATCCTGACAGAGCAATTCCGGCGGATACATTCAAGAAGTCGGATGAATACGACAGCGTGATCGCAGCTATTGAAAAGGCTGCGAAAACCGCACCGTTGGATGATTGGACCGCCTTTGCCAAGGCTACCAAGCTGAAAGCCGCCGCGTTGAAAAAGATACGCCCCTTTATCACCGAGAAAGACCCGGCTGCACAGCCGATTGAGGGCGAGCCGGATGCTGACCTGCGCGACACGGAGAATATTCCGTTCACCTATGCGGGCGGCATTGATACCTTTATGAAAAACGAGGTGCTGACCTATGCGCCGGATGCATGGGTAGATGAGAAGAAAACCCAGGTTGGCTATGAAATCAGCTTTACGAAGTATTTCTACAAGCCCGTGGAGCTGCGCCCCATGGATGAGATTTTGAAAAGTCTAAAAGAGTTGGAGCAGGAAGCGGACGGGTTGCTGGCGGGTATCATGGAGGGTGTGCAATGAGCGGATATGCGGAATATCGTGAAGTAAATCTTCCGTGGTTGAAAGCTGTTCCGGCTCATTGGGAGATACGAAGAAACAAAAATATATTCACAGAGCAGAAAGAGATTGTTGGCGAAAGGTCAGCAGATTACACACTACTCTCATTGACGCTCAATGGTATTATTCCCCGTGACATGGATGGAGGGGGTAAATTCCCTGAGTCATTTGACAAATACAAAATCGTAAAAAACGGGGATATGGCATTTTGCCTTTTTGATATTGACGAAACGCCACGCACAGTTGGTCTGTCTGGTTACAATGGAATGCTTACTGGCGCATACACAATTATGCGCGTTAGCAACATTAACGCCCGATTCATCTATTATTACTATCTTGCCTTAGACAACGGTAAGATGCTAAGACCACTGTATACTGGGCTTAGAAAAACAATAAACATTAACACATTCCAAAGCACAAAAGTTCCTGTCCCGCCCCGCGAGGAGCAGGATCAGATTGTGCGCTTTCTGGACTGGAAGGTTTCGGGCATCAATAGGCTGATTGCGATAAAGAAACAACGTCGCGCCCTCATATTTGATCTAATTCAACTGCATTTGTTCTCCGATGATGTTTCTCAATCTTCTATAGGAAGAATTGAAGCTGCTTTTCCAGAACACTGGAAGTCCATTAAAGCAAGACGCATTTTCAGTGAACGCATAGAGAAAGGTCATACGGAAGATGAGCTTTTGGCCGTTACTCAAGATAAGGGAGTCGTTTTTAAGAAAGACTGCGACAGTCATTATGTACAGCCAAGCAATTTTGAGAGTCAAAAACTTGTTTACCCTGGTGATTTCATTATTAGCCTAAGGTCATTTCAAGGTGGCATTGAGCACTCAAGAATCAAAGGTCTTGTTTCCGCGGCCTACACGGTTATGGAACTCAATCCGTCGTATTCACGTATTGAAGAGTATTACGGTTTTCTGTTTAAATCAAAGCCGTTTATTCAATACTTGAATTCCTGCGTTAATGATATAAGGGATGGAAAGAAAATTGGTTATAAAGACTTTCGAGACTGCCCATTGCCAATTCCACCTGTACGCACGTTAGAGAAAATCAACATACTGAGAAAGGAGTACGATAAAGCCACAGAAGAACTTAATAGATGTACAAGTTTGCTTCATGAGCTACGTACGCGTCTTATTTCCGATGTTGTGACAGGCAAAATCGATGTCCGTAGCATTGAAATCCCAGAATACGAATTTGTGGATGAAGATATAGACAATGCAGATGAAAACCCGGAACAAGGTGCGGACGAGCCTCCTGAGGAGGAATAAGTATGATAGAGATAAAAGAATGGACTTGGAAGGCTATTCCCAAAAAAGAGATGACTGCAAAAACAATAACCTGTCCATACTGCGGCGTGCGGGTACAGGCGGGTTCTACCACCAGAATTGTCGATACAGCTACCGGTGCCATTAAATATCAAATTCACAAATGCCCGGAGTGCTTCATGCCGGTCATCATTGGTCTTGACGGAAAAATCATACCGCAGTCACAGCTGCTGCCCTATGAAGATGTACGCTTTCTACCGCCCAATGTAGAAAAGCTGTATAACGAATGCAGAAAGTGCTTTCTAAATGAGTGTTATCACTCGGTTATAATGGTTTCACGAACATTGTTAATGTATATTGCGGTTGACAAGGGCGCTGATGTGGGAAAACGCTTCGTCGAATACATAGATTTTTTGGAAGTGAATGGCTATATCGGTAGCCAAAACAAAGCATGGGTCGATAAAATAAGAAAGATAGGAAACAAGTATACGCACGAAATGGGAATGGCAACCCAAGAAGATGCCGATAAGGTTATTGTATTTATAAAACAGCTATTGGGCAACTTATATGAGATGCCTCATTTAGCAGAAGAGGAGGAAGCGTAATGCCGACCAATACCAAGGAAAGCGGATTCGAAGCTCTCATTGTAAACTGGCTTGTTGAGCACAACGGATATGAAGAAGGCTCCAACACCGACTACAACAAAGAATACGCTATTGACGAGACTCGGCTTTTTCGGTTCCTGCAGGATACGCAACCGGAGCAATTAGAGAAGCTGGGCATCCGGAAAAGTCATCAAAAATACGCACAGTTTCTCAACCGTTTACAGGGCGAGATTTCTAAGCGCGGCATAGTTGACGTGCTGCGAAACGGCATCAAAGTATACCCCGCCGACCTGATCATGTTTTACCTGACTCCCTCTGAGGGCAACGCAAAAGCTAAAGAGCTGTTCCAAAAGAATATTTTCAGCGTCACCCGACAACTCCGCTATTCACAGGATGCCGCCAAACTGGCACTGGATCTGTGTGTATTTATCAATGGCCTCCCGGTTATTACATTTGAACTAAAGAATCAGATCACAAAGCAAAATGTTGATGATGCCGTTCAGCAGTACAAGGATGACCGTGATTCCAGAGAGATGCTGTTCCAGTTCAAACGCTGCATGGTGCATTTTGCCGTAGACGATGCCCGTGTCAAGTTCTGCACGAAAATTGCCGGACAAGACAGCTGGTTTCTGCCCTTTGACAAGGGATATAATGATGGAGCAGGTAACCCGCCGAATCCAGACGGCCTTATGACCGATTATCTTTGGAAGGATATCCTCACCAAGGAAAAACTGACGCTGATTATAGAAAACTACGCGCAGGTCGTCGTCGAGGTGGACGAGGACACCAAAAAGAAAAAGGAAAAGCAGATTTTCCCCCGTTACCACCAGCTCGATGTTGTAACGAAGCTACTTGCCGATGTGAAAACAAACGGTGTCGGAAAAAAGTATCTCATTCAGCACAGCGCAGGCAGCGGTAAATCCAACTCTATCGCATGGCTTGCTCACCAGCTTATCGGGCTGGAACAGGACGGTCGCCCGATGCTGGATTCCGTTATTGTAGTCACCGACCGCCGGATTCTCGACAAGCAGATTCGGGATACTATCAAACAATTCATGCAGGTTAGCAACACGGTCGCATGGGCAGAACACTCCGGAGACTTAACAAAGGCGATTACTGATGGGAAACGTATCATCGTTACTACGATTGAGAAATTCCCGTATATCGTCCCGCAGATCGGTGCCGAACATAAGAATAACCGTTTCGCAATCATCATTGATGAGGCACACTCCGGACAGAACGGAAGAAACTCTGCGCAGATGAACCTTGCGCTTTCCGGACTTGCTTCCGATGACGAGATGGATAACGAGGATAAGATCAATGCCATGATGGAAGGGCGCAAACTGCTGAACAATGCCAGCTACTTTGCGTTTACCGCAACCCCGAAGAATAAAACGCTGGAAACCTTCGGCGTTCCGTATCAGGACGGCGACGATATTAAGCATAGACCTTTCCATGTTTATACGATGAAACAGGCGATCCAGGAAGGATTCATTCTGGATGTACTGCAATACTATACGCCTATCGACAGCTTCTATAAACTGATGAAGACCGTCGAGGACGACCCGATGTTCGATAAGAAGCGGGCGCAGAAGAAGTTGCGCAGCTTTGTAGAAAGCGACAGCTATACCATAGCCAAGAAAGCGGCTATGATGGTAGACCACTTCCACGAACAAGTCATTGCCAAAGGAAAAATCGGCGGGCAGGCTCGCGCTATGGTCGTGACCTCCAGCATTCCTCGCTGTATCGAATATTATTACGCCATCAATAAATGCCTTGCGGACAGGCGCAGTCCATATAAGACGATCATCGCCTTTTCCGGCGAGAACAAGTATCAAGGGCAGGAACCGCCGCTGACATCGGCAGGGCTGAACGGCTTCCCGGATGCCAAGATACCGAAGGAGTTCAAAAAAGACCCGTATCGCATTCTCATCGTTGCGGATATGTTCCAGACGGGCTTTGATGAGCCGCTGCTCCACACCATGTATGTGGACAAGATGCTTTATGACATCAAGGCGGTACAGACGCTCTCTCGCTTGAACCGCTGCTGCCCGAAGAAGTATGATACTTTTGTCTTGGACTTTGCAAACAAGCCGGAGATGATTCAGGAATCATTTTCGCGATATTACCGCACCACGATTCTGTCCGGCGAAACCGATCCGAACAAGCTATACGACCTGGTTGCAACAATGGAGGAATACCAGGTGTTCTCCAACGAAGATGTCGAGCGGCTTGTCAATTTGTACCTGGATGGAGCGGATCGCGACAAACTTGATCCCACATTAGATGCCTGCACTGCCGTTTACAAGCAGCTTGACACGGATGACCAGATTAAATTTAAGAGCGCAGCAAAGGCGTTCGCGCGTACCTATGGCTTTCTCGGAGCGATTTTGCCATATGGTAACGCAGACTGGGAACGGTTGTCCATCTTTCTTAATTTGCTGATACCAAAGCTGCCATCTCCGCGAGAGGACGATCTTTCGCAGGGGATTCTTGAAACGATCGACCTCGAAAGTTACCGCAACGAGGCGCGTGAGGTCATGTCCATTCGCCTGGAAGATGCCGATACGGAGGTGGCTCCCGTACCGGCGGGAAAGGTTGGGCATATCGTTGAACCGGAAATGGATTTGTTGTCTGTCATTCTCTCCAATTTCAATGATATGTTTGGTAACATCAATTGGAATGATGCGGATAACGTGCGGCGGCAGATCCTTGAGATACCGGCCATGGTCTCTAAGGACGAAAAATATCAGAATGCCATGAGAAACTCTGATGAGCAGAGTGCGCGCTTGGAAAGCGAACGTGCGTTGCAACAGGTCATCTTTTCGATTATGGCGGACAATATGGAATTGTTTAAGCAGTTCCAGGATAATCCTTCGTTTAAGAAATGGCTGTCTGATCTTGTATTTAATTTGACCTATAACAAGGATGGTAAACCTTACGAGAATCCTGATGCAGCTTCAACTGAGTAAAAAGCATAGTTAGAGGGAGTGAAGCACCGCAAGTGCTTCACTCCCTCTTTCACAGTCATTCTTTTTTCTGCGATCCATTCAGGCTGGCCCAGTGCTGGCGCAGCAGGCTTTCTGCTTCTCTGCGAAAGGAATCTTGGAACATGACAGCCACAACCAATGCGCTAAGCACTGCAGCCACAGGCTCCAGCCAGGGATATGCGGTCCAAAGCTGTTCTCCCCAGCAAACAAGCGGAACACCAACAAGCAGCATAAACAGCAAAATAATGATGGCAACGTCGGGCCTGCCGTAGCCTTCATGTCTTTTGATTTTGGCCCGTATCTGTCGAAGCGCACGGGCGCGGATATCCCGGATGTTTCTGGACGAGCACTGCTTGTCCTGTGCGACGGACTCGGTGGACTCGCCGTTGATGACGGTGCGGAACAGAACCTCCCGCTGTAGTTCAGTCAGCTCACGCAGTCCCTCGTCAATTTCCTTGCGCACATACATGAGCGGGTCTTCATCAGATCCCTCTGGCAGATACTTCGCCCGGTCAAACCAGCGCATATCATCGTAGATCGCGTTGCGCACTTCCTCCGGCAAGAACGCTTCCGGATTGTAAGATCGGGGCTGTTTGATATCCGCATCTTCCAGAGTATCCGGTGCAACGCGCTTGTGGAAGTTGGCCTCGCTGTAGTAGAGCATATGCTCCAGCTCTTTCCACTCCTCCGGATGCTCCTTCACCCACTGGTCTGCGGCAGCGGCAGCTTCCGGGTCCATGGAGCGTATCCAGCGCCAATCCGCCTGAAGCTCTTTGTAAGACTGGGTATCCTTGAAGGACATGAGCTCACCGCCCTTTCTGCGTTCACAAAAAGTTTACAATTTCCGACCTTCCGATTTTGCGATTTTTCTCTAAGTAATAATAGAAGGGCAATTTCACCCGGGTGAGGTTGCCTTCGGTTCGGTACGGCACGGTCTCCGCGCTGACGAACCCACATGACCTTTGACAGAGCACCCCATGAGAGCATGTGCGCTCTCTGCCATACGGCGATTCGCTCGGAAGGTCATTCCATCTCTGACCGTGCTCCCGGGAGCACGGTCTTTTGCTATGTGCCGTTTCTAACGGCACGGCTATATAAATCATTCTAACACGGAGGAGGCGAAAAAGATAGTTTACAGATGAGGGCAAAGGAGGAATGTGGATCACACAACACACCCGCAAAATAAAAACCGCCGCGACTGCGGCAACAGTCCGGCGGCTCGGCGCACACACAGGCACGCACAAATCTACTGATAAAAGTATATCAGGTAAACAGCAGAAAAGCAATGAAAATTTTTCTGTTCCCTGTGTGAGCGTCATCGGACTCTACGACAATACAGGAGGTATGAATTGAGTTTCAACAAATGGCCCAAGCGCAGTGCAGAGAAAAACTATTTTATGGTACCAAACGAGATATTCAGCATCGGTCTGGATTTTCGTGAGATCTCCCTCTATTCCTATCTGCTCCGGTGCGAGAATCGGAAGACCTACCAGTGCTACCCCAGTTACAAAACCATCGGTCATGCGATCGGCATGAGTGAAAATACGGTGGCAAAGTATGTGCGGCAGCTGGAGGAGAAAGGTCTCATCTACACGGAGCCGACCATCATGCAGAGCAAAGACGGAAAACCGCTGAACGGGAATCTGCTCTACACCATTCGTCCTATCCCGGGTGTACTCGAAGCGTTCTATGAGCGGCAGTTCCGGCAGGCAGAGGAGGCTGCCGCCCGCTATCGTGCGGCGCAGCTCCTCGAAAAGTCCAACGCCCAGGGCCGCCAGAACGCCTTGTGTGCGCCTTTCCGGGAAGAAGCGAGTCCCAGTCCCGACCAGGGGATTGAAGCCGGATGTGAGCCGTTTTCGGCAGACTTTTGCAGGACGAAAGAAAAAGCAGGATAAAGGCATGGCGTCGCAAGCGCCGCCGTAGCCGCCACTTCTGCCCGCAGTGCGGGCAGTTTCGGGAGCTTGAAGCTGGCGTCTTTGAGAGGCGAAAAAAGCGGCAATGGCGTCAGCTTTCCCGAAAAGCCCGTGTTGCAGGGCTTTTCAAGGATGTCTTACAGCAAAAAGGAGGAATTGAATGAGTAAAGAAACCAGAGATCGTATTGCATTCCGGATGCAGCCGGAAACCAGAAGAAGGATCGAACAGTGGTACGCCGCCGACAACTGCCAGAGCAAAAATGAGTTCATCGAGAAAGCCGTGAACTTCTATGTGGATCATCTGGAGATTCAGGACAACACAACGCTCTTGCCCATGGCGATCATGTCTGCCATCGACGGCAGGCTGAGCAGATTGGAGGACTATATCGCCCGCAGAGATTTTACCAGATGCGTGGAGCAGGACATGACCAACGGTATCGTCGCGGAAGCGTTCGAGATGGACAGGGAGGACTTGAAGCGTAGGCGCGCGCAGAGCGTCCAGAATGTGAAAGCCACAAACGGTATCATCTCTCTGGAGAAGTATGCGCGCTCCCGCCAGGAGCCGGACTGGGATGATGACGAATGGCAAGACTGATCCTGAAGAGTCCCTATATCAAAAGCACCGGCGGTGCCTCCGGATACCTTCGCTACATCGCGACCCGGGAGCGGGTGGAGCTTATCCCGGATGACCGTCCGCCCACACGAAAGCAGGAACAGCTCGTCGCAAAATTGGTCAAGGACTTCCCGGACAGCAAGACGCTCTATGAGTACGAGGACTACCTGACGAAACCCACTAAGGTCAACGCCTCTGCGTTCATCACGCTGGCTCTCGAAGCCAACTGGGATTCCATTCACGAGTCGGAACAGTACATGAAGTATATTGCCACCCGTCCTCGCGCGGAGCGCATCGGCGCTCACGGTCTGTTCGGTGATGAGGATGCAGTCTCTCTGGAGAAAGCCATGGAAGAACTGGAGAACTACACCGGAAATGTGTGGACGCATATCATCTCTCTCAAGCGGGAGGATGCGGTCCGGCTCGGCTTCGATAACGCCGCGGCGTGGCGAAATCTCATTC
>ERZ834769.3487-NODE-3487-length-10190-cov-3.041539_pt1 | contig 10190 bp, 7 predicted proteins | sample MGYA00519690_ERZ834769 | MGnify/ENA primary metagenome ERZ834769 (study PRJEB31850, sample SAMEA3708760) | human gut metagenome | biome: human gut; feature: human-associated habitat; material: faeces | place: China | collected 2014 ... | reverse complement strand
ATAATAAAAAATGGCATCAGAGAGAAGGTTTACCGCTTAAATGGATAAAGAATGCTGGCCATAATTCCAATACGGACCAGCCGGATGAAGTAAACAGGCTGATAGAAAAATTTATCAGCGGGGTAGATAGAAAAGGAGTGTCTGGATGAAATTAAATATACAGTGGAAAAAAGTATTGTATGGAATTATATTGATAGTTATCGGTATAATATTGGCTGCTCTTCATTTTATTGTGGCTGGAGATGGTATCAGAGATTTCATTTCCAGTATTATTGCAGTTATATCGGTATTGGTAATATTAGTAGGAACTTATATGACATTAAGTGAAATCAAAAACTGTAAATGAAAAATTTCAGAGGACAGGATAGCTCAGATTGAAGTATACGACGCTCGGCGGGGTTGCCTATCTTCCGGGAAAAGTCGGAGGAAAGATTACCGTGCAGGGGTATCACACAGCCAGAAAGCTCTATCAGTTTCAATAGACGGGAGCGGATTCCGCGTTCCTTCCCAGAAGCGGATTACATGATCGGAACGATAGACTGTACCGTGGAGGAGAAGGAACAGGTATAACCGGTCAGGAGTGAAACTGCGCGTACTTTTTCGGAGAGATGCCGACTGCTTTTGTGAAGGCACGCAGATAATTGCTGTAGTCGTTGAAGCCGCAGGCCTCGCAGGCTTCCGAGACGGAGCAGCCCTGATCGAGCAGCGATTTGGACAGGGTGATGCGCTTTGCGGTGATGTATTTGTTGATGGTGGTGCCGGTGGCCTCCTTGAAAATACGGCACAGATAGGACGTGCTCATAAAAAAATGCGCGGACAGACCGGCGAGCGTCAGCGGCTCGCCGATATTGGAGTTGATGTAGGATAAAATGGTGTCCACCTGGGCGTGGTAATTGGAAGATGGAGCCGGGGCGGGGGCTGCGGCGTCTGTGCAGCGGGTGGCGAAGGCTCTGTTTAAAAAGACCATCAGTTCCAGAAAGATCGCCTGATCCAAGAGGTCTTCCCCCATACCGCCATCGTCATGCAGCTCGTGGATAAAGTACATAAAGCGGTTCTGCTCCTTGGGGGAGAGGTGGATCTGGTGCGGCATTCTGGTGTCACGGAAAGAAAAACAATGGCTAAGATTCGTCACGCCGGTGGAGAGCTTCGATAAGTATTCCGGGTCGATGGAGAGGATGATCCGCTCGTGTGTCTGCTGATCGATCTGTGTCAGGTGGTGGCTTTCAAACTGGTTGATTAAGAAAAGATCGCCGGGGCGGATGTCGTACAGGCAGTGGTCGATCAGAAACTGTTTTCCGCCGGAAATCGAGTAATAGACTTCGCAGCAGTTGTGAATGTGCATGTCCATGATCTTCTCATCGCCGTAGAGATGGGCGAACGCGAATGTGTGGGTGCTCATGCAGTGTTCGATGGCTTCTTTGCAGGTTGTACAGCTATTCATAGGTTCTCCGTTCTTACGATTCCAGGCGGCAGTGCCGCCGTTTTTTAATGCGCCAGTGGCGCTATGTGCCTTGTGGCGCTATGTGTTCTGTAGCGCATGTCTCTCTACACAGCATAGGACAAAAGTTCAATATTTGCAAGATTTATAATACAATATTGCGGGAAATGGAATAACATATCTGATATACTAGGTGTAAGCAATGAGTAGTACCAGAGTAATAAGAGGGAAAAAGAAAGGACGGAAAACTATGGTTAATTTTTCATTAGAGGGAAAAGTAGCGCTTGTAACAGGCGCATCCTACGGCATCGGATTCGCAATCGCATCTGCATATGCGCAGGCGGGCGCAACGATCGTATTCAATGACATCAAGCAGGAGCTTGTCGACAAGGGACTTGCCGCTTATGAGGAGCTGGGCATCAAGGCGCACGGAGATGTCACAGATGAGGAGCAGGTAAACGCACTGGTTGCAAAGATCGAAAAAGAGGTCGGCGTGATCGACATTCTGGTAAACAATGCCGGCATCATCAAGCGTATTCCGATGTGCGAGATGTCCGCAGCAGAGTTCAGACAGGTCATCGATGTGGATCTGAACGCACCGTTTATCGTTTCCAAGGCGGTGATTCCGTCCATGATCAAAAAAGGACACGGCAAGATCATCAACATCTGCTCCATGATGTCCGAGCTTGGCCGTGAGACTGTATCCGCTTATGCAGCGGCAAAGGGCGGCTTAAAGATGCTGACCAGAAACATTGCATCGGAGTACGGCGAGTACAACATCCAGTGCAACGGTATCGGACCGGGCTATATCGCGACTCCGCAGACCGCACCGCTCCGCGAGATCCAGCCGGACGGAAGCAGACATCCGTTTGACCAGTTCATCATCGCAAAGACTCCGGCAGCAAGATGGGGAAGCACCGAGGATTTACAGGGACCGGCAGTATTCTTAGCTTCGGATGCATCTGATTTTGTCAACGGCCACGTACTGTATGTGGACGGCGGTATCCTTGCTTACATCGGAAAACAGCCGCAGTAAGTAATTTCAGGCAGCATAAAAATGACATAGAAATAGTGTATTTTTTCATAAGAAAGTCTATGGAAAAATGCACTATTTTTTTATACCATAATAAAAAATCAGGAAGCTGTCTGTAAGGGAATCTGTGCAGTACGACTGCCAAGAAGAAGGAATCAGGAAAGCTGCAGACAGAAGAACAAACGCCCGGAAAGGATGGCGGGATGACAGAAAAGATGAGCAGAGAAAAAGCGGAATGGAGTCCAGAGTGGCTTACGATCCGCGAATTTATACATATCACACCGGTTAATCTGTTCCACAAGGAGCAGGAGGAAGGGGAAAAACAACCGGGGGCAGAACAACAGCTGACAGCGGAATTCCGGCGGAATCTGCATGTTCTGGTGCGTGCGCGTTTTACGCTTGAGACGGCGCAGGAGAACCTGACGTTAAGACTGACAGCGGACGATCACTACAAGCTGTACGTGGAGTCCGGATTTGTGGCGGAGGGACCTGCGCCCGGTTATCCGGATCACTACTATTACAACGAGATTCCAATGGGGAAGATGGAGGCCGGAGAGCACTGCTTCGGACTGCATTTATATTATCAGGGGTTAATCAACCGTGTATACAACAGCGGCGACCTGCGCTTTGCGTTTGCTGCGGAGTTGATGGATGCGCAGGGCTGCCGGATACCGCTTCGTTTTTGCTATGAGAGGACGGATGCGTACAGCGGCGGAACGGTCGGATATGATACGCAGTTTCTGGAAAACTTTGACAGCAGAAAATTCCCGGAAGGATGGAGCAGTGCGGGATTTGATGATGCCGGATGGAAGACGCCGGCTGCGGCAGAGTGGGCGGATTACCGGTTGTATTTACAGCCGACGCGGATGCTTTGCGGGGAGCGCATCAAGCCGGAAAAAATCGAGATCTGTGAGGATGGCAGCATCCGGATCGATGTGGGAGAGGAAGTTGCCGGAAGCCTGTGCCTGACGGCGGAAGGAAGCGCCGGGGATACCGTGGAAATCTTCTGCGGAGAGGAACTGGATGAGAGCGGCAGCGTCCGCTGCGAGATGCGCTGCAACTGCTCCTACCACGAGATCTGGACGCTCTCAGACGGCTGCTGCAGTCTGGAACCGTATGATTACAAGGGATTCCGCTACGCAAAGCTGCTTCCGGGGAAGGGCGTGAACATTCGCGGGATTTTTGTGCAGACACGCCACTATCCGATGGAGGAGGGCGCAGAGGTGACGTCCTCCGAAAAGGGGCTGGAGCAGATTTTTTCCATCTGTAAGAACGCGGTAAAATACGGGACGCAGGAGGGCTATGTGGATTGCCCGACCAGAGAAAAAGGACAATATCTCGGGGATGCCGTTGTGACGGCGCATGCGCAGGTATTGCTGACCGGAGAGACGCAGATGCTTTTGAAATGCATCGATCAGTTCGCGCAGACAAGGGCAGTCTGCCCGGGGCTTCTGGCGGTTGCACCGGGAGGACTGATGCAGGAGATCGCCGATTATTCCCTGATGTATCCGCAGCTGCTGGCACTATACTACCGTTACACTGGCGACGTGGCGGCGCTGCTTCCATACTACGAGACGGCGCTTGGCATGATCCGGCATTTTGCGCAGTACGAGCGCGCGGATGGGCTGCTTGTGCAGGTGGCAGACAAGTGGAATCTGGTCGACTGGCCCGAAAATCTGCGGGATGATTATGATTTTGCGCTGACAAGACCCGTTGTGGGGGCGGGGTGCCACAACGTCATCAATGCCCTGTATCTCGGTGCGAAAAAAACGCTCAACGGGCTTGCCCGTGTGCTGGGAAGAGAGGAGCCGTATGAGCTGGAAGAACCGGTTTTCGCGTATCGCAGGGCGTTTTACCGGAAGGAGACGGGGCTTCTTGCAGACAGTGAAACAAGCAGCCACACATCGCTTCACTCCAACGTGTATGCCCTGTATTTCGGGCTTCTGGAGGAGGCAGAGGAAGCACCGGTCATTGAGTTTCTGGAAAAACGGGGCTTTTCCTGCGGCGTGATGTTAAGTTATTACCTGCTGCTTGCGCTAAGCCGGCGGGGGCGCTTTACGAGCGTGTACAGACTGCTGTTAAACGACAGCAATCACGGGTGGTGCAACATGCTGCGGGAGGGAGCGACGACCTGCTTTGAGGCGTGGGGAAAAGACCAGAAGTGGAACACGAGCCTGTGTCATCCGTGGGCGAGTGCGCCCGTGCCTGTGATCTTAGAGGAGATCGCCGGAATCCATCTGTCGCCGGAAGGCGGCTGCGATTTTGCACCGCATATTCCAAAGGAAGTGGATTACTTCCATGCGTCCGTGCGGGTGCGTGGAAAAATGTATACTGTCACGAAACAGGATGGGGAAATCCATGCTGCGATAGACGGCATAGAGCAGTCAAAAGAAATGTAAAATAAAAGAAATCCCAGACAAAAGCTATCGGGAAGAAATCAGCAGAAAAAATGGAGGAAGAAAAGATGTTGTATCCAAGAGAGAACAGAGTGCGCGGGGTGATAGATCTCGGCGGAGTATGGAATTTTAAACTGGGAGATGAGAAGGAGCCGGGAGATTCCTTTGTGATGGGGGAGGACACCGAACTGATGGCGGTGCCGGCATCGTACAACGATCAGAAGGACGACCCGAAATACCGGAACCATTACGGCTGGGCGTATTACGAGCGCAAGATCACGGTTCCGTCCTATCTGAAGGGACAGCGTCTCGTGCTCCGCTTTGACGCGGTTACACATGCTGCAAAGGTGTACTTAAATGGCAGATTTCTGACTGCGCATAAAGGCGGCTTTCTTCCGTTTGAGGTGGAGGTGACAGATCAGCTTGTGCCGGGAGAGACGGCGGAACTCGTCGTTGCGGCGGACAACCGGGTAAATCACAGCACGCTTCCGGTCGGAAATGAGGGCAGCACGGCATTTTTCGGATCGGACAATCCGGGCGTGCCGAGTGTTGAAGCGGCGAAGGTATGGAGAAAACCGCAGAATCTGCCGAATTTTGATTTCTTTAATTATGCGGGAATCAACCGTCCGGTCCGCATCTATACGACGCCGGCGGCTTATATTGATGACATTACGCTGGTGCCGGACATTGACGGCGATACCGGAGTGGTAAATTATGAGATTAAGACGGCGGGCAGCGTATGTGAGGATGAGGTGCGCATCCGTATTCTGGACGCGGACGGCAATGAGGTGGCAGCGGCGGATGGAGCGGGCGGAACAGTCAGAATCCCGGATGCCAGACTGTGGTGGCCGTGGCCGGGGGAGCCGTACCTCTATACGGCGAGTGTCACTTACGGGGAGGATCTCTACGAGGAGACATTCGGCATCCGCACGGTGGCGGTAGAGGGAACGCAGTTTTTGATCAATGGAAAACCGTTCTATTTTAAGGGCTTTGGAAAACACGAAGACGCGGCTTTCCGCGGAAGAGGACTCGATGTGTGCCTGGATGTCAAGGATATCAATCTGATCCACTGGCTGAATGCCAATTCTTTCCGTACCAGCCACTATCCGTATGCGGAGGAGATGTATCAGCTGTGCGACAGAGAGGGTATCGTCGTGATCGATGAGACGCCTGCGGTTGGAATCGGCGCGGGAGATAAGATCGACCCGTACAAGACCTTCCACATCAGAGAGCACCACGAGCAGGTGCTGCGCGAGATGATTGCAAGGGACAAGAATCATCCGTGCGTAGTCATGTGGTCGATGGGAAATGAACCGGACACCGAGCATTTTCCGGAGTCGGCGTACGATTACTGGCACTCGCTCTATGAGCTGACGCACAGTCTTGATCCGGCAGACCGTCCGGTAACCTTCGTGTGCTGCCAGAACAACTACGAGAGAGATCTCGTGACGAGGACGATGGACGTGGTGTGCGTGAACCGTTACTATGGCTGGTACAATCTGTCCGGCGATCTTGACGCGGCATGCTACGCATTAAATATGGAACTGGATTTCTGGGAAAAACAGAACAAGCCGGTGATGATTACAGAATATGGCGCGGATGCGGTTGCGGGGATCCACGAGAGCGTGCCGGAAATGTTCTCCGAGGAGTTCCAGAAGGAATATTACCGCAGACAGAATGCGGAATTTGACAAGCGCAGCTTCTTCATCGGCGAGCAGGTATGGAACTTTGCGGATTTCGCCACAATCCAGGGCTGCATGCGCGCCGACGGAAATAAAAAAGGTCTCTTTACCAGAGACCGGCGGCCGAAGATGGCGGCACACTATTTTAAGGAGCGCTGGGGACAGATTCCGAATTTTGAGTATAAATAAAGGACCTCCTGCCTGTATGTTAGCGGGAAAGGTCTTCCATTTCTCCATGGTCAGATTTGACCGTCTTGCGGTAGCTGCTGGGAGAAACTCCTGCTACTTTTTTAAAGGTCTGGGAAAAATAGCTGGAGGAGGAAAAACCACAGGTATGGCTGATGACAGAAAGAGAGTAATCTGTGGTTGCCAGCAGCTTTTCAGCTTTTTTTACGCGGGCATGCATGAGATAGTTGATGGGAGAAATCCCATACTCATCAGTAAAGGCATGTACCAGATAATATTTGTTTACATGGGAAAATTTTGCCAGATGCTCCAAGGAGAGTTCATCCCCGCAGTTCTGATCAATATAGCGCCGAACGGAATCGCAGAGGTGGGACGCTCTTTTGTTTGCGGGACTGAGAATCGTAGAAAAATTGGTCTGGCGTCCGAAAAGAACGATAAGGATTTCCATCAAATCCTGACAGACTGTTTCATAGCCGGCAGAGCGGGTTTCGATTTCACGGAGCATTACTTTTAAATAGAAGTTAACGGTATCTTTGATTTCCCTGAAATTTACAATGCAGAAGTTGGCGTTGTTATTTTCAACGGAAAGTTCCAGTCCTTCAATGCCCAAAACGATATATTTTAATGGATTGGCATTGAAACCAAGTTCCGTGTGGGACACATTGGGATTGATGACCACCAGATCATTGGCAGAAACCGGGAAGATATTGTCTTCTACCTGGAATTGTCCCACACCGTCAATTACATAGAAAAGCTCAGAACAGTAATGGGTGTGGGGCGTACTGATCCAGTCACCACCGTAGGTTGCAGAGGAAACATATAAAAGTCTTGCTTTATCTCTTGTTAAATATTCTTTTGGAATGGAGATGTCGAAACGTTCATTTCCCATAAAAACCTCCCCAAAAACTTATTTTCATGAATATCATTTTTGCGTTGTTTCTGCGCTGCCTTCTGCGCATCTGAAGTTACGTAGGAACTTCAGATATGAATCCGTCAGCATTCATTATATCACGAAAAGACAGCGGTGTATTGTGTTAAATTGTTGCTGAATATCAATATCTTGCTGAACAATATAATATAACATAAAAGTAGTGAATCGTCATTTTGCATATTAAAATTGGTGTAATAAAAAATACTACGTTAAAATGACGGAAAATAACAATGCTGAAAATGAAAAAGATGTCAAAATACTCATATTTTTAGTAAAAATAGCAAGATATTGATAGAATAGGACAACATAGAAATTGAATAGTAGGATATGGAAAGCTATAATGAAACCATCAACAAATGATGTATTGTTTCAAAGGAGGATTTAATATGAGAAAGAAATTAGTAGGCACACTGCTTATAGCAGCGATGACCGCTTCCACACTTGCAGGCTGCGGAAGCAGTAACAGCACAGCAGGCACTTCTGCATCCGGTGGCGCAGCTGAAACCAGCCCGGCAGAGTCTGCAACAGAAGCTGAAGGCACAGATGCAGCAGATGGCGAAGAAGTTCTTACTGTATGGTGCTGGGATCCAACCTTCAATGTATATGCAATGAAACAGGCTGAGGCAATTTACCAGAAAGATCATCCCAATTTTAAACTGGACATTCAGGAGAAGGTTTACACCGATATTGAGCAGAACATCATTACCGCTGCTGAGGCCGATAATTATGACACACTGCCGGACATTTTCCTGATGCAGGATAATTCTTTCCAGAAAAATATTGCAAACTATCCCGAGGTGTTCACAGAATTATCAGATTCCGGTATTAATTTTGACGATTTCTCCGGTGGTAAATTAGGAGATTCTACCGCAGAAGGAAAACACTACGGTATTCCTTTTGATAATGGAGCATCTATTATGGCAATCCGTTCCGATATGGTAGAGGCTGCCGGTCTTACCGTTGAAGATTTCAAGGACACAACCTGGTCTGAGTTCATGGAGCTGGCGAAAAAAGTTGTCGATGCAAACGGTGTTCCCATGCTGACAAGTTCCGGCGGTTCTGAAATTGTTATCGAGATGCTGCAGTCTGCAGGCGCATCTCCTATCGTTAATGGTGAAGTTCATCTGGCGGACAACGCAGCTTTGAAAAAAGCAATCGAGGTTTACAAGCAGTTAATCGATGAGGGGATTATGGTTGACTACACCGACTGGGATCAGTACATTGCATCCATGAACAAGGGTGAGGCTGCTGGTGTTATCCAGGGCTGCTGGATTATGTCATCCATTCAGTCGGCAGAAGACCAGTCTGGTAAGTGGGCTATTGTAAACATGCCTGCTTTAGACGGCATTGATGGTGCCACCAATTACGCAAACTGTGGTGGTGCAAGCTGGGCAGTATCTTCTAACTGTAAGAATACAGAACTTGCATTTGATTTCTTAAAATCTACATTTGGAAGCAGTGTGGAATTATATGATGATCTGTTGCCGAATGCAGGTGCGATTGCAAGCTACATTCCGGCTGCACAGTCTGATGTATATAATCAGGCATCAGATTTTTATGGTGGACAGGCAGTATATAAAGATATCGTTGGATATGCAGGTTCGGTTCCAGCATTTGACTGTGGTGCATACTATTCGGACATAAGAAGTGCATTGACAGATGCAATCACAAATGTTGTTCAGAATAATGCTGATATTGACGGTGAAATGAATAATGCACAGGAAACATTAGAATTTAATATTGAAAATTAAATATGTAAAGTGGTTTGTACCGGGAACAAATTTTATGTTCCCGGTATTACATTAGGAGAAAATATATGGAGAAAAAAAGAAAATTAAGTCTGGAAAGAAAACATAACCTCACTGGTTGGGCGTTTTTGCTTCCGGCAGCTATATTGATTTTTGTATTTTGTTTTTATCCCATGATACAGGCGCTTATGCTGTCATTTAAGAATGGTATGGGAGATTCTGTAAGGTGGGTTGGCTTTGCAAACTATGTCAGGATACTGAAGGACAAAACATTTTTGCAGTGCCTTTTCAATACAGTATTTTATTTTATCATACAGGTTCCAGTCATGTTGATCATTGCTCTTGTTCTTGCTCAATTACTGAACAATCCGAATATAAAGGGAAAAGGAATCTATCGAACTATGATTTTCCTGCCATGTGCAACATCACTGGTATCGTATTCTATGATTTTTAAGTCACTGTTTGCGCAGGATGGTCTGGTCAATCACGTTATTTCTGCGATTGGACTTCCGACCGTAGACTGGTTTCAGAATGCATGGGCTGCAAGATTTGTAATTATAATCGCGTTGGTCTGGAGATGGACCGGTTACAATATGGTGTTTTATCTTGCAGGGCTGCAGAATATTGATTATTCCGTCTATGAGGCGAGTCGTATTGATGGGGCATCACCGTTTCAACAGTTTACAAAGATCACCATTCCACTGTTAAAGCCTACCATATTACTGACGGCTATTATGTCAACGTCTGGAACACTGCAGTTGTTTGACGAGTCTGTA
>ERZ834769.3483-NODE-3483-length-10196-cov-34.832561_pt1 | contig 10196 bp, 14 predicted proteins | sample MGYA00519690_ERZ834769 | MGnify/ENA primary metagenome ERZ834769 (study PRJEB31850, sample SAMEA3708760) | human gut metagenome | biome: human gut; feature: human-associated habitat; material: faeces | place: China | collected 2014 ... | reverse complement strand
TACGTTTTCGACTTTGGAAAGGTACGTTTTCGACTTTGGAAAGGTACGTTTTCGACTTTGGAAAGGTACGTTTTCGACTTTGGAAAAATCAAGTTTAGAAGATGTCACTATTCTTTCCAATGCCGTAAAAGCTCTTTTAATGTTAACATAGCCTAATTCTATTATCATTTTTATACAGGTTGATTAACATTTAGAAGATATTCTTTCTCTTTCATTAATCGTCACAGAAAAAAACGTTTTCGTAAATTGCTTTTTTATACTTCTCCTAGTGTATTATAGAATAAAAGCATTATATTTGCGCCAAATACTATATAAGCGTTATGACAAAAGATTCAGTTGGAGAAAAGCAGGAGGATGCTGCTCTTGTTAAAAGGAACAATGAGGCTCCAAGCTTCTCATCATCTATTGTTGGCAATCGTAGCCAATTACTAATAGAGCGTTATATCCAATTAAAGAATATAGACGTTCAGGAATATATAGATACTGGCCGCGTATTGTCAATGACAATTCCCATACCTATTTTGCGAGAATGGTATCCTGGACCTAACTGGAAAAAAGATTTGGCGAAAGTCTGCTTTGGCGAAATGAGGAAAGTTCAAAAAGTCACTATGCCAAATGGTAACTTCAGAATTAACAATTTCTTCTCCTGGGCAGAGCTTTCCGATGAAGGCCTTGTGCTAGATGTAATACCCAAAGTTTTACAATACTACAAAATAGGAAGTGGTAGCCTTTTAAGTTCAATAGAGTACAATGTAACGAATTTGTTTAAATCCAAATTCACACATGAACTTTATTGGGAGGTTTGCAAAAATGATAATCCAAGATCTAATTATCGCTTCTTTCTAACTCCAAAGGATATCAACAAGAAATATCTTACAAAGTATAATGTTACTAACATTAGAGATGAAATATTAGAACCAGTCCAAGCTGAACTAAAGAAATTATATGATGACGGCCTTTCGACACGATTCTTTACATATGAGGAAAGAAGAGAAATTATAGGGAAATGTAAAAAGCTCGTCGGCTGGGAGTTTAAAATATATAATGAAATTAGAGATAAGAAGCAAGACATAAAAGCGCAGGAGGCTTACCGTAATATTGACAGCTTCTTACAAGAGAATTTACCTAAATATAGAATGAACATTTTGACTCAGGTTAAAGGTTTTGATAGCGATAAAATTATACTAATTTGGATGAGGTTTGAAAAATTCAAAACTGATGATACAAGTCACATACGGGATAAAGTTGCCTATCTCTGCTCTATTCTCCCACATTATGGTATTAACCCTCATAATGTACCTAAAAGTAAAACAAAAGGTACTGAAATACCTCCTTTATTTGAAAAAGAAGAAAGAGATATAGGAATTGGCATCCGCTGTTGGATGGAAACCATTAATCATATAAATGAAAGCGATACAGCAAGTAATGATGTAAAAAAACTTTTCAATCAAATCAAATTTGATTCATACACGGAAACAAAAGAATGTAATATTCTAACACTTAGAATGAACGAAGTTACTCGTAATTCTATAAAGATATATTTTGAGCGGATTTTTTTAGAGGTGCTTCAAAGATATTTTCCCGCTAATTTAACTTTAAGGTATTATGTCAGAGAGTAATATTGTTCAGCTGCAAAAGCTTTTTGATGAATGCATATATTCTACATTAGATGAAGAAAAGCTTAGGGATATCGCTTTTGCCAGTCAACTGGTGGAAAACAACCTGGAATGGGATAAAATTTATAAATATTTTCCTCAAAAAGAGGATTTCTATGCCAGCTTAAATGTGTATGGCGAAACTATCATACAATACAAAGATGGGCAAGATAATTTTGCCACATATCGGCTCTTATGTCGATGCAAAACCCTAGATGAAAAAAATCTCCTGATAAAGCATGAACCTGATGGCTTAAGACTATATCTTTATCGAGATCCGAATGCCATAATACACAATAGCTATTTCAAAGAAATCTTCATTAAAGCTTTTGAACGATATAGCATGAAAGGCGAGGTCTTATACTCAATACTCTCACAAGGATATGAATATAGTTGCACTCCGGATGAATTAAAAGGTTTATTAGGTGTAAACTATATTAATTCTATGCTTAAAGTAAGAGTTTTATCTCCAGCAGAAAATATCATTCGGGGATTATTCGATCAAGGTATAATACCATTCTTCATAGACATTACACTAGACCGTTCTGTTCTTGGCCGTGGAAGCAAAATAATAAAAATGAGATTCAATATTATAGACAATTTAGTTTTACTACGCCAAAAAAGGTGTAGAGCTGATCGAATGAAATTTATAATGTCTCAATTAACAGAGTTATTTCCTTTCGATTATCCTTTCCTGGAAGAAGATATCAAGAAAACAAGTGATAAGACAATAGAAGATATCTACCACATGATTAGATATATAGATAAAGATCCAGACTATCTTAAAATAGGAGTATCTACTCTGATCCGTTACAAGTTACAACAGGAGTATGGAATTAAAATAGCAATGGCGTAAATCAATAAGTAATAGGGAAAAATGCACCATTTTAAAGGAATTCAAACGAAACATTTCTTATTGGCATCTTTTTCCCTATTATTATCATATTTAGCCTTGATGCATTGATAAAATTGGATTAGTAAGGCCTTTATATTCTTCAAGATGCAAACCCTTCAATTCACTGGATATTAAATAGAGTAATCTATGGTCTTCCGGCTCTGCACTGCCTTCTAAAGTTACCTCTAATTGATATAGAAATTCATATTCATTTTCTATGAGTTCTGTTTCATTGGCCACAATCTGAAAGATCTCATGGTAAGCCTTCCATTTGGAAGTACCAAAAAGATGATTATTTATATATTGATCGACTTCTGAAGAACTTAAACTCTGATCCAGCTTAATACCGGAGAATCTATATATTGCTTCAATTTTGGCCTTTTTCCCAGTGAATTTACGTCGTTGCCTTGGTATTGCCTGGGGGGTTCCACGATATGATACTACCGGTACTGATTGGGGATCGGCCATTCTCCTATATACTTCATAATATATTTTCATAACATTTTCTTATTGGTAATAGAACCTTCAGCTCCGCACATCTTACCAGATCTCACTTTAGGAAAAGACCAGATCCAGACAGTGCCAAACAAATTTCTCTCCAAAGATACTAATTTTACATAAATAGCAGGTCGATGCCACAAAATTACGGGGCGTTTTGCAAACTACTTTTTCTTATTCCTGGAAGTAATCACGTTAAGCCCCTTCATACATCTAAGCTTTTCTAAAGAACACAATAGATCCTCAACACATTTATCTTGCTCTTTATACTTTTCCTTAAGAGAAGCTGACTTATTGATCTCATCAATATACCGCTCGTTTAGTGCTATGAAGTTTCTGATCACATAACGGATTGCACTTGTATTCGTAGAAAGAGCTGCCAGTTCCTTTATCCGAGCTAATTCTTGGAATTCGCTTTCATCAAGTCTCAATGTAAATCTTGTCTTGTTCATATCTTTACTGTTTTGAATCATTTTCCTAAAAATAAATTTCTCAACATAGCATTACTAACATTTACTTGTGTATCAATAAGAGTACCTAATCCTGGCAGATGAACTATTCCTCCTCTTATAGGATTAGTTAGACTGTAATTACAGTGGTGACAAGTTTTCCGTTCTTGCAAGTTGTATTTCAGACATGAGGGGCAAATAACATAACCAACTTTTCTATTATATCCGTATGGATGTATGACAGCGTTTTTCCCTTTTATTCCCCATTGCTCTCCGGCTTGTATTGGCGGCAAATCTCCTATAGCTTCTATCGTTTGAATCCAAGGTAAACCGTCTTTCCCATATTCTTTATCAATACTGAAGTTTTGCCAATACTTCATTTCTTTTCTATGGGCCAGAAATATTACCCTTTTACGCCTTTGCGGAACTCCATAATCAGCAGCATCATGTACTTGATAATTCATCTCATAACCTGCTTCATCAAAAGCCTCGCGAATCCAACGTACGAAAGGGCCCTCTTGCTCTCCTTTTTTCTTTCCAAGTGATAACAAACCCGGCACATTCTCCATAAAAACGACTTCCGGCTTACACACCTTGGCATAGTGAATATAACGCAAGGGTAATTGGTTTCTTTTGTCATATTCGCTTCTGGAAGTGTTAGCAGTACTAAACCCTTGACATGGTGGACCGCCAGCAAATATCCGGATGTCTCCAGGACGAATACCAATTATATCCATCCATTCTTCAGGTTCTAAATCCAAGATACTCCATAAGAAGAGATTCAAACATGGCATTGGTACAGATACAGACAACCAATTATCTGGAACTCCATTTTTGAAAAGCCAATTCCCGGTAGTACCATCTCCCATATATTTCGTGAACTTTTTAATTTGCTTTGGAGTAGATGTTTCTGGAACATATAAATGGCTCCAACCTTTATAGCAGAGATTATACCAATATGTGGATATAGCTTCATGGGAAATGTCCATAGCAGAGATACATTTAAGTCCGGCTTGAATGAACCCCAACGATAAGCCACCACAGCCACAGAAAAAATCCGCAAAGGTATGAGACATATCTGGAAACATTATGTCTGCCTGAGCTATATCGTATGTTTGCTTTTTATTCATTTCTTTTTACTATTGAATTAAAATTGTTCTATCAAATCTCTGTTCATCTATCAATTGAGGAACGCCGGAAGTTAAATCCCAAAGCCGATATTCCTCAAACATTTCGGTTTCCGGGTTCATCTTTAGCGTTAATCTTCCGATATTTATAGCCGTTTCTTTTTTGGGGAAATACACATCAGTGCCTTTAATGGAAAGCCCCCATCGGGTAATGGCTTTTGTTTTTGGCTCAAACATATTGGCTCCTTTCTATCTTTGTTATACTCAAAAAAAATGTCCGAACTTAGTTGCCACCCGGACACAAAAAAGGCGGTGAAGTGTTGAACTTACCGCCTTATGTTAGTTAAACTTGTTTAGGTAGATTTTCCTTCCCTTTTTCCAGCATCTCTTTAAAATCAATCCCTTCTTTTTTATCTTTCTCTGCAAAATACATGAACAAGTCAGCCCCACAGATATAACCTAAAAAGACATCTATCGTATAGTTTGTTATTCCTTCTTCTACGGCTTTAACTTGTTCTATTCTTATTTGTCCTTTTTGTGCCACTGCATACCTCGATAGACCTTTTGATTCTCTAAATGCTTGCAATGCTTGTCCTAAGACTTCTCTGTAATTTTGTTTATCCATATCACCTAATATTAAAGTATTTCTTTATATAACTTTGGGACACTCCAGTCTTTTCAGACAAGGCTTTAACTTCAGAATGCTTGGCAAACCGTGACAACGAATATTCCTTCAATTTTTCATCGTTGCTTGTACGGTACTGAGCAATCAGGTCAGGAACAACTTTACAGGGAGAATCATCATCCACTTCTTCATTAGCATTCTCGAAAGTATGCATATCATAAGTACCATCTTTCCAATCGTTTATTACTTCTTGAAAGTCAGAAATTTCATATCCCCTTTTCTCACACACAGCCTCTATTTGGCTTTCAATAGAAAGAAGCTCATTACATGCAGACCTTATATAAAGGTAGATGTCATTTGAACCTCTAAGAGAGGTATTCGGTTCATGATCTGAAACTCTTACTTTTAATCCGTTTATTTGATAATACTTGCTCATATTGTTTATTGCTTTATTTCTTATGATGCAAATATACTACAAATATTTGTACCATCAAAGAAGATACTACAAATATTTGTATGTTGTATAACATTAAGCGGTAAATCCAATACGTCAAAGATCAACTATCGATTCTATAAGGTTCGGTTTATCTCATTTCTTTACTGTTTAGAGGGTTATTCCTTCGGTGAATATCTGGAAGGATGCCATTGGCAGGTAGTGTCACTTTCCTTCTGACCAAATACATTGCAACAGGTATTACTTTTTATGCAATCAGAACACCTCTTACCATCAGGCAGTAGCATATCATATTGTGCCGGGAAATCTTCCGCAGCCGAATCATACATAGTTGCTACCCGTTCCGGATCTTTGTTGGGAACAAGAATTTTAGTGATCTTGTCATTTAGCCAAAACTTACGGTTTGTCTCCAAGTGTACAATATCCGAATCACAACCAAGTGAATCGCATTTTGGACACTGAGCATTTAGTTCATCGTGAGCATCGACGGGCTTTCTATAAGCCAAATAATACATATCACATACCGGACATTTACAGACAACAGGTTTACCAACTTCTTTAATAAATGCTTCTTTTGATGCTATAACAGTAGATACTCTCTTGCCTATCTTGGTGAATAGCACCTTTGCTTGTTTGTCGGGAGTGAATCCCCAAATGGTTCTGCCAATATATTCAAGTTGCGATTGAGTCATACAGTTGTCGGCATGAGTCATTTTTGCCTGTACTGAATCTTCATACAATTTTTGGGCTTGTTTTAATGTCATAATTTTGTTCCTTTCTTTCTTGTTATAAGGGTTATTGTTTCTTCATAAGTTGCTCTAATTCATCTATCCACAGATAGTCATATCCTTTGGGATTCTGTTGATGAGTGACATAGACATCTCCATGTTGGATGTAATGAATACCACGCCAATTCTTTTCTTCTGTCAAGGCAACTATAATTTTTTCATGGAAGCTGTCATTGTACTTAAAACAGAACCCACAGACTACACCTTTGTATTTGGGTGTTTCAATCTCCATTCCTCCATACTTTTGATACAGAGATTGCATTTTATCATAACTGCTATTGCTGCTCATTTCTATATTGTTATTAGTTATTCTTTGAAATCCAGTTATCAGTATCACAGTGAAAGCAATATCCACTTTTAGGATGTTCCGCACCGTCTTTAGCTCCACAAGTTCCACAATAATACTCCTTATCATATTCCGGGGAAAGACCTTTATTCCGTTCTTTGACGACTGCTTTTCTTTCTTCAAGCATCATCATTTTATTGGGATTACGACTCAAATAAAACTTTCTGACTTTATGTATTTGCTTTTCAAATAGTTCGTCAGATTCAGCTATTTGCTTTGCTGTATATTTGCTCATTTCTGATTTAGCTTTGATTATCTATTACTTAATCCTACAGCAGAGCAACACAGCTAAAATAAACCAGAGCGCGCAACTACCCATTACTAAATATCCAGCATACAGGGATCTTAATACCCAATAACCGGCCAACATAGCATGAGCGATAGAAAGCATTTTTGCATTTGTTATTATTATTCCTTCCATAAAAGCAGTAAGCAATGAATTTTCACGTAGAAGCCAATTGGTGATCCAGCTATTACTTTTTTGAGTAGCTGACTTTGATAAGGATGTTTCCATAATTATTTTTGCTATTATTTATTCTGCCAGCTAAAGCAGTTTTAAAAGATATTTCATGTTCTAATTAGACTATAAAGATAGTGATTTTCAATGATATATCCAAATTTAAAAACGCTTTATTTTATTGTATTTCAATATTTTTTCTTTATTTTCCCTACTACTAATATTTCAATATAGAGAAATTTAAAAGCTGTAAGTTATTGTTCTTATGATAAAAAAAATATCATGTTCAGACTAAACTTTTCAAAAGTTCATTAGTAACAGCAAATGAATACTAAGCAAAAGATAATATTACCATGCTTCTATGTTTGATATTATAAAGTGTACTATAACCACCTTCTTTAACCTAAAAAATAAAAATCCGGGCAACTATATATAATATTTCTTTGTTTATTTGCCAAAATGAAAAAGGATCTGCAAATACACAATATTGATATATCGACTTCCCTTCCTCTTCAATATGCGGATGAAGGAATTCGTGCTGGCTTTCCCTCTCCAGCCCAAGATTACCTTGAACAGGCTATTGACTTAAATAAAGAACTTATCAAGCATCCGGCCAGTACATTCTACGGTCGCGTTGTTGGCGACTCTATGCGTGATGAAGGGATTGAGGAAGGAGATATTCTTATCATAGATAAATCATTGGAATTGATAGATGATGATTTAGCAGTTTGCTTCATCGATGGTGAGTTCACTGTTAAGAGAGTTCGATTAGAGTCAGATATAGCTTGGCTAATACCTTCTAATCCGGATTATCCGTTAATCAAAGTCACTAAAGAAAATGAATTTATCGTTTGGGGAATAGTTACCTACACCATTAAAAAGAATCGAAGGAAAAGATAATGTTCGGCCTTGTAGACTGTAACAACTTCTATGCAAGTTGTGAAAGGGTATTCAATCCCTCTCTAAACGGGAAACCTATCGTTGTTTTATCAAACAATGATGGATGTGTAATCGCACGAAGTAATGAAGCCAAGCTTCTTGGTATTAAAATGGGAGTTCCAGCATACCAGATTAAAGAACTAGTAAAATCTCATGGTGTTACTGTATTCTCTTCAAACTATACCTTATATGGCGACATGTCCGGCCGAGTGATGTTAATGTTAGCAGAGTTGACACCCGAAATCGAAGTTTATAGCATTGACGAAGCTTTCCTAAACTTGGAAGGAATTCAGGATCTACAAACATTAGGCTCTAAAATCGTTAGACAAGTCACGCGAGGAACGGGTATTCCTGTTAGTACCGGTATAGCCCTTACAAAGACTCTCGCTAAAGTAGCCAATAAATTTGCGAAGAAATACCCGGCATATAATCGCCTTTGTATTATTGATACAGAAGATAAACGAACTAAGGCATTACAATTAACTAATATTGGTGACGTATGGGGGATTGGGCGTAGACAAGCTGCAAAGCTCGAAAAACAAGGAGTCAAGACCGCTTACGACTTTACGAAATTGCCGGGATCTTGGGTTCGCAAAAACATGACTGTTACTGGTGAGCGCACATGGAAAGAGCTACAAGGAATATCCTGTATCGACATGGAAACAGCGCCTCCGGCTAAAAAACAAATATGCACCAGCCGCTCCTTTGGTAAAATGGTAGAAGATATAGGTACTATGTCTGAGGCAATCGCCACGCATGCGTCTACATGCTCGAAGAAGCTCAGACAACAAAAGTCATACGCCATGTCTCTGATGGTATTCATCCACACGAATAACTTCCGGGAAGATCTACCCCAATATTGGAAGAACACAATAATCAAACTGCCTGTACCTACGAGTGATACTCTTGAAATAGTACATTATGCCCTTGAAGGACTAAAGAGTACATTTATGCCAGGTTTTCAATACAAGGAAGCCGGTATAATCATTACGGAGATAGTAACAAGTGCTCAACTTGGATTATTTGACTCAGTAAATCGGGAAAAGCGGGAAAAGCTGATGCAAGCCATAGACAAAGTGAATGGCGAACATAAACATCTTGTGAAATTAGCGGTTCAAGGTAACGGCAGAGACTGGAAGTTAAAACAAGAACAGCTTTCCATGCGTTATACAACTGATATAAATGAGATACTAACAATCAATTGTAAGTAAGTATGTGTTTTCATAATTCAATGTCAACTAAAGCAATCAAACTGGCTGCTCGATATGGCCGGAAATCGGATATCATTGAGATTGTCCAAGATATCATCAACGAGCAATACCATGTTAATGCCTTCAATTTTCCCCAATACCCAATTATCACAAATAGTGATGAAGTGCAGGTATTCAACTGGGGGCTTATTCCATTCTGGACAAAAAGCGAAGTGAATGCTGATGAGATCCGAAGAATGACGCTTAACGCACGAGCAGATACTATCTTTGAAAAACCCTCATTCCGGGAGTCTATTATGAAGAAACGTTGCATAGTCCCTTCAACCGGTTACTTTGAATGGCGACATGAAGGAAACAAGAAAATACCCTACTACATCTATCTGAAAGACGAGCCCATCTTTTCAATGGCCGGAATATATGATATCTGGCTAGATAAAGTGACTGGAGAGAAACATTCCACATTCTCCATTATAACTACTGAAGCAAACCCGCTAACTGACTATATACACAACACCAAACATCGGATGCCAGCTATCCTTTCTAAAGAAGATGAAGAAAAATGGCTATATACAGATTTGCCAAAAACTGATATAGCCTCTTTACTGAAACCGTATGATGCACAGCTGATGGAAGCCTATATTATAAAAAATGATTTTATAAGAAAAGCTCCAATAGACAAAACAATACTACAGAGAGCATGGAGATGTGTCAAAACTAAGGCACATCTCCTTTTTTTATATTTAAATGTTTTT
>ERZ834769.3479-NODE-3479-length-10205-cov-3.052118_pt1 | contig 10205 bp, 9 predicted proteins | sample MGYA00519690_ERZ834769 | MGnify/ENA primary metagenome ERZ834769 (study PRJEB31850, sample SAMEA3708760) | human gut metagenome | biome: human gut; feature: human-associated habitat; material: faeces | place: China | collected 2014 ... | reverse complement strand
GTGTTAGGTGTCGAACTGTCGCAGGAAAAGTTGGACAAGGTATATGAAGAGTTCCTGAAACTGGCCGACCGCAAGAAAGATATCAACGACGACGATGTCTTGATGCTTGCCGGTAAGGATCGTACGGCCATGCACCGCATCAAGTTGGAATATCTGCAGGTGACTTCTGGCGTCGGTTTGCAGTCCGTTGCCAGCGTTTGCCTGAATATCGCAGGCGAGAAGTTCGAAGCAGCCGCTTCCGGCAACGGCCCTGTCGATGCGGCTATTAAGGCGGTGAAATCCATTATCCACCGTACGATGACGATCCAGGAGTTCCTGATCCAGGCAATCAATAAAGGTAGCGACGACATGGGTAAAGTACACATGCAGGTCGAATACGAAGGAAACCGTTATTACGGTTTTGCAGCCAATACCGATATTATAGCGGCTTCTGTTGAGGCATTTATCGATGCAATTAATAAATTTGTGAAATAAACCAATAAATATGAATACATTATTCGACAAAATTTGGGATTCCCACGTGGTGACGATGATCGAAGAGGGACCCACACAGCTTTACATCGACAGGTTGTACTGTCATGAAGTGACCAGTCCGCAGGCTTTTGCCGGCATGCGGGAACGTGGTTTGAAACCGCTTCGCCCGGAACGTATCTATTGTATGCCGGATCATAACACCCCGACACACGATCAGGATAAACCGATCGAAGATCCTGTCTCGAAGAATCAGGTCGACACGCTGGCAAAGAACGCTGCCGATTTCGGTCTGACTCATTATGGAATGATGGATGAACGGAACGGCATCATCCATGTGGTAGGCCCGGAACGCGGTCTGACCTTGCCGGGAATGACTATCGTTTGCGGCGACTCGCATACTTCCACGCACGGAGCGGTCGGAGCGGTTGCCTTCGGTATCGGAACCAGCGAAGTGGAGATGGTGATGGCTTCGCAGTGCATCTTGCAGGCAAAACCGAAAACCATGCGCATCCGTGTGGAAGGCAATTTGGGAAAAGGGGTGACGGCAAAGGATGTCGCTCTCTATATCATGTCGAAAGTAACGACCAGCGGCGCCACCGGCTATTTCATAGAATATGGAGGTTCGGCTATCCGCAGCCTGACGATGGAAGGCCGCCTGACCTTGTGCAACCTGTCTATCGAAATGGGAGCACGCGGAGGGATGATCGCTCCCGACGAAACAACCTTTGCTTATCTCAAGGGACGTGAAAACGCTCCGGTGGGTGAAGAATGGGATAAAGCCGTCGCTTATTGGAAAACGTTGAAGAGCGGTGATGACGCCGTGTTTGATAAAGAAATCCTGTTTGATGCAGCCGATATCGAGCCGATGTTGACCTACGGAACCAACCCAGGTATGGGCATGGGTGTCACCGGACATATTCCGACTGTCGAAGGCATGGGTGAAGTGGCTAAAACTTCCTTTATGAAATCAATGGAGTATATGGGCTTCGAACCGGGCGAATCGTTGTTAGGCAAGAAGATCGACTATGTATTCTTAGGCTCTTGCACCAATGGACGTATCGAGGATTTCCGCGCTTTCGCTTCTATCGTAAAAGGAAAAAAGAAAGCGGAAGGCGTAACGGTATGGCTGGTTCCCGGTTCCTGGATGGTAGACGCGCAGATCCGCGAAGAAGGTCTGGACAAGATATTTGAAGAAGCTGGTTTCCAATTGCGTCAACCGGGATGTTCGGCTTGTCTGGCGATGAATGATGATAAGATTCCGGCTGGCAAATATTCGGTTTCGACAAGTAACCGTAACTTCGAAGGACGTCAGGGACCGGGCGCACGCACGATTCTGGCCGGACCGTTGGTTGCCGCCGCTGCCGCCGTAACGGGCGAGATTACCGATCCGCGAACATTAATCGGATAATGTAAGTTGTATTAAAACGATAAATAAGATAAAGAGATGAAACAGAAATTCAATATCATAACATCAACCTGTGTCCCTCTTCCTTTGGAGAATGTGGATACGGACCAGATTATCCCGGCCCGCTTTCTGAAAGCGACCGACAAGAAAGGGTTCGGCGAAAACCTGTTCCGTGACTGGCGGTATGACAAGCAAGGTAACAAAATCGAATCGTTTGTCTTGAACGATCCGACCTACAGCGGCCAGATACTGGTGGCAGGAAAGAACTTCGGTTCGGGTTCCAGCCGCGAACATGCTGCCTGGGCGATTGCCGACTATGGTTTCCGGGTTGTTGTTTCCAGTTTCTTTGCCGACATCCACAAAAACAACGAACTGAACAACTTCGTCCTTCCGGTTGTCGTAAGCGAACCGTTCCTGGCCGAGCTTTTCGACTCTATCTATGCCGATCCTGCAACAGAAGTCGAGGTCAATCTGCCCGCCCAAACCATCACCAACAAGGCTACCGGTAAGAGCGAGCACTTCGACATCAACGCCTATAAAAAGGATTGCTTAGTAAATGGCCTCGACGACATTGACTACCTGTTATCCAACAAAGCAAAGATCGAAGCATTCGAAGGGGGACGCAATAATAAATAATGATAAATGATGATTTATTTTAGGCACGGAATACACGGATTAACACGTTTTTTGTTTTAAATCGATATATTATCCGCGAAATCCGCGTAATCCGTGCCTAATCATTGTACGACAAATCATCTTTATGTGATATAAATAATTATGATAGAAATAATGGATACCACCCTGCGTGACGGGGAACAGACATCAGGGGTTTCCTTTGCGGCGCATGAGAAGCTGAGTATTGCACAGGCATTGCTCGACCTGGGCGTGAACCGTCTGGAGATCGCTTCCGCGCGTGTCTCGGACGGTGAATTTGAGGCCGTGAAGCGCGTGGCTTCCTGGGCGGAACGTACCGGAAACCTGCAAAAGCTCGAAGTGCTCGGCTTTGTAGATGGCAACGTCTCGCTCGACTGGATCGAAGCAGCCGGATGCCGTGTGGTAAACCTGCTCTGCAAAGGTTCTTACAAGCATGTGACGGAACAGCTTCGCAAAACTCCCGAACAGCATTTTGCCGATATACGTTCCGTCATCAACCTGGCGACCGAACGGGGGATCGCCGTGAACGTCTATCTGGAAGACTGGTCGAACGGTATCAAGAACTCGCCTGAATATGTCTTTCAGGCAGTCGATTCGCTTCGCGACCTACCGATCCGGCGTTTTATGCTGCCCGATACGCTCGGCATCCTGAACCCCGGCAACACCTACGAGTATTGTAAGGAAATGGTTACGCGTTATCCGGACCTGAAGTTTGATTTCCATGCCCATAACGACTACGACCTGGCGGTAGCGAATGTCTACTCCGCTGTCCGTGCCGGCATAGAAGGGCTTCATACCACGTTGAACGGATTGGGGGAGCGTGCCGGGAATGCCCCGCTTAGCAGTGTGCTTGCCGTGCTGAAAGACCAGTTGGGAGTGGAGACAACGCTCAGGGAGGAGCGGATCAATTACGCCAGCCGCCTGGTGGAAACCTTCTCAGGTGTTCATATCCCGCCCAACAAACCGATTATCGGGGAACATGTCTTTACGCAATGTGCCGGTGTCCATGCCGATGGCGACAGCAAAAACAATCTGTATTGCAATGACCTGCTGCCCGAACGCTTCGGTCGTGTCCGCGAATATGCCCTCGGCAAGACATCCGGCAAAGCGAATATCCGCAAGAACCTCGAATCGTTAGGGATCGATATCGATGAAAACTCCATGCGTAAGGTTACCGAACGGATTATCGAACTGGGTGATAAGAAAGAAATGGTTACGACGGAGGATCTCCCGTATATCATCAGCGATGTGCTCCATCACGATACGATGGCCGACCAGCGCATCCGTATACTGAATTATTCCCTGTCTTTGGCTCAAGGACTGAAACCGGTCGCTACCCTGAAGATAGAGATCAATGGCGAAGCCTACCAGGAGTCGGCTTCCGGCGACGGACAGTACGACGCCTTCGTTCGTGCCCTGCGGAAGATCTATACCGATCTGGGGCGTCCTTTCCCGATGCTGACCAACTACTCCGTTTCCATACCGCCCGGCGGACGGACCGATGCCTTTGTGCAGACCATCATCAGCTGGAATTATGCAGGAGTGGACTTTAAAACCCGCGGTCTCGATGCAGACCAGACAGAAGCTGCTATCAAGGCGACACTGAAGATGCTGAACAAGATAGAACAATAATAATGTACCGATGAATTGATATGACGGTTATGCGATGAACCAATTCCTGTTTACGCAGGTTTCTTTTATAGGATAATTCATATATCAAAGATTTGGCTAATTAATAAATTATTGAAGTCATGAAGAAGTTAACAATCGCGCTTGTTGCGCACGACAACCGGAAGGCTGACATGGTAGAATGGGCTGTTCACAATGCTGAATTTCTGTCCCATCATCACATTGTATGTACCGGAACAACCGGAAATCTGGTTCGGAAGGCAATGGAAGAAAAAGGTGTTCCGGCGGATATCGCCTGCATGCATTCCGGCCCGCTGGGTGGAGATGCCGAAATTGCAGCGATGGTAGTACGGAAGGAAATAGACCTTGCCGTATTCCTGATCGACGACCTGAACCCGCAGCCGCACGAGGCCGATATCCAAATGTTGCTTCGCCAGTGCCGTGTCCATAACGTGCCTATCGCTTGTAACCGGTATAGTGCCGACCTGATGATCACAAGTACGCTGTGGGATGATGAAAACTATGTCCCGACAGAACCTAAATACGTCTATTTTAAAAGAGAATAATAACATAACAAACGAATATGAAATTGAATATTGCTGTACTTCCCGGAGACGGGATCGGTCCTGAAATCTCTGCACAAGGTGTGGATGTGATGAGTGCCGTTTGTAAGAAATTCGGACATGAAGTCCGTTATGAGTATGCTCTTTGCGGGGCTGATGCTATCGACAAGGTGGGAGACCCTTTCCCCGAAGAAACGTACCGGATTTGTAAAGAAGCGGATGCCGTCCTCTTCTCTGCCGTAGGCGATCCGAAGTTCGACAACGATCCGACAGCCAAGGTGCGCCCTGAACAGGGATTGCTGGCTATGCGTAAGAAACTGGGGTTGTTTGCGAATATCCGGCCCGTACAAACCTTTAAGTGCCTGCTGCATAAATCTCCGCTTCGTGCCGACTTGGTGGACGGTGCGGATTTCCTGTGTATCCGTGAACTGACGGGAGGCATGTATTTCGGGGAGAAATATCAGGATAACGATAAGGCCTACGATACCAATATGTATACACGCCCTGAGATCGAGCGCATCTTGAAAGTCGGTTTCGAATACGCCATGAAACGGAAGAAGCATCTGACGGTGGTCGATAAGGCGAATGTCCTGGCCTCTTCGCGCCTGTGGCGCCAGATCGCACAAGAGATGGCTCCTTCTTATCCGGAAGTTCAGACCGACTATATGTATGTCGACAATGCTGCCATGCGTATGATCCAGGAACCCAAATTCTTTGATGTCATGGTAACGGAAAATACGTTTGGCGATATCCTTACCGACGAAGGTTCTTGCATCAGCGGTTCTATGGGCTTGCTCCCTTCTGCTTCGACGGGCGAAAGCACTCCTGTATTCGAACCGATTCATGGTTCATGGCCGCAGGCTAAAGGATTGAATATCGCCAACCCGTTGGCACAGATCCTTTCGGTTGCCATGCTGTTCGAATATTTCGGTTGCAAGGCGGAAGGCGCTTTGATCCGCGAGGCCGTGGATGCTTCTCTGGATGCTAATGTCCGTACCCCCGAAATCCAGGTGGAAGGCGGTGCAAGATATGGCACAAAAGAGGTCGGCGCATGGATTGTCGACTATATCGGGAAGAAGTAATTGCTGGAGAAACGGAAGTGTGTCAAAAATACCAAATGGCACACTTCCGATAAATATGGTTATCCGATTATGTATTTGCTCTTCGGAAGATAGGAGAGGGCTTTGATTACTAAATAAGAAGTAATGAAAGTACAGATTGCGATTACCGGAATCTTGATCATGGCACTGTCGAACAGATTATTCAACAAGTCATAGAACAGGTTCAGCAACATGATATGTACCAGGTAAATCCCATAGCTTTTAATCGATATATCCGTAACTGACTTTCCGCAGGCTGAATCCGGGTTCTTGATCCGGATATTCTTGATCAACAGAAAAATGCCCGTTGCCACCATTGCTACGTTGATAGTCTCGTATCCCCAGGTGATTTCCAGTTGCGGGACGTATTCGGCTGTCGATAACCGTTCGTGGAAACCATACCAGGTGATGAAATAGCCCACTGCCAATAAAGCGATGCCGACCGGCAGGTTCCAACTTTTCCGTTCCGAAGCATATGTCCGCAGATAATAAGCTAATACCATATATCCCAGCAGCCCGGAGAAATAGTATAACATCGGAGTCCCGTTCCAGAAACATTCCCCTAATATATCCGGAAATACCAGATGGATATAAGGCACGCACAAAGTAAACGCCCATATCCCAAGATATAGCTCGATGCTCTTTCGCGAAGCCGTTTTTAACCAAGGCGAAATGATAGGAGCGAAGAGATACAGTCCCATCAGCATATATACGTACCACAGATGCCCCACTTGTGTCCCGAAGTTTACCGGGATTTTGAGGATATTCATACAGGCGGTTGCAAAGTCCGCTTGTCCTCGGAAGAACTGATAGAAAGAATAAGCGATGCACCAGAATATAAAAGGTATGACTACACGCGTGAAGCGTTTGCGGAAGAATTGTGCCGGCTCGTCTTTTACCGGAAGAAGAAAATATCCGGTCAGCATCACGAACAGAGGAACAGCCGAGCGGCAGACCGAGTTATAAAGGTCTACCCAAAAAGCATTCTCCCCTTTTATCACGTCCCCGACAGGGCCGATATAATAAAACTCTCCGGTGTGTACCTGGATTACCATGTAGCAGGCCAGTACCCGCAGTACATCGAGCGCAAAATTGCGTTTAGTGTCTTTCTGCATAATAAGTAAGATGATTTAAGTATGTTAGAAAATATTTGTTAGCTTATTGTTGGGCGAGTTTCATCAATTCCTTGATTACTTCCTTATTATATCCCATTGATTCGGCTTTCTTGAAATCGAGGGCTGCCCGTTCCTTTTCGTATTGTGCCAGCTTGATCTTGCCTCTCAGCACATAGAGGTTGGCTGTCGGTTCGCTTTCGGTAAAGACCTTTTCTATATCCGCCATTGCCCGTGCGTTCTTTCCCATCATAAAATACAGGTCCGCCCGTCCTTCGTAGAGAACCCAGTCGCGGGGCATTTCGCTGATCAGGTAGTTGAATATCCGTTCGCTTTCGTCATAGTTCCCGCGCATCTTTTCCAGGATGGCATGGCCGAGGCGGGCGCGGACCGACTTCTCGTTTACTTCCAGGATCTTGTCGAAGTCCTGTTCCGCCCACATATAATTTTGTAACTGGATGTAGAGCAATCCGCGGCAATAGAGCGCTTCCTGATGTTCCGGATCTTCAATCAACAGCGTGTTATAGTCGTTCAATGCCTTTTCTGTTTCTCCCAGTTCGGTATAAAGGGAAGCCCGGTTTTCGAGAATGGTGATATTCTTTGTATGTCCGCTTAATGCGGAAGTGTAGGAGATAAGCGCGTCCTGCAACTTCCCCTGCCGGCGTTGTATGGTTCCGAGATTCGTGAGCAGGGCATAGTTCAGCGGGTTAGCGGGTTTTTTGCGCATGGCCGCTTTCAGGCTCTCTTCTGCGGACACCAAGTCGCCTTTATCTACGAAGTCGTAGCTCTTCTCTATTAATTCTTCGTATGATTGTGCAAAGCCATTCCCCATAAAAAGGAACACCCCTATAATAATCAAGAAAGTCCTCATTCTCTATCGTTTATATCTGTTATCTGACCGGTTGCAAAACTACATAATAAAATCGGTTCTTCATTCGAATAAAAAAACTTTATACCTTTGCTACAATTTCTAATACTTTTGGAACGGATAAGTGTTATGTAACAAATATGAATTTCCATAAATATAAATAATTATGATAGTAACAGCAATTGACCTTTCACATGGCCTGGAAGGTATTTTGAATTCCCTGATGACGCAAGGTGCGACATTGGGATGGACGCTTATCAAGGCGTTTTTGGTTTTTATAGTCGGGCGTCTCCTGATTAACCTGGTGAATAAACTGATAAAGCGGGTTTTGCTGAAGCGTGATATCGAGCCTTCGGTAAAGACTTTTGTCGGGAGTCTGGTAAATGTTGTCCTGACAATTTTATTGATCATTTCGGTTGTCGGTGCGTTGGGAGTACAGACGACTTCGTTTGCAGCCCTGCTGGCTTCTGCCGGTGTCGCTGTCGGTATGGCGTTGAGCGGTAATCTGGCGAACTTCGCGGGCGGATTGATTATTCTTTTGTTCAAGCCTTTCAAGGTCGGTGACTATGTTGAGGTACAGGGTACGGGCGGTACGGTGAAGGAAATCCAGATTTTCCACACGATCCTGGCGACACCCGATAATAAAATGGTGTATATCCCGAACGGCTCGTTGAGTAGTGGAGCGGTTACGAACTTCAGCCGGCAGGCTACCCGCCGCGTGGATTGGACGTTCGGCGTCGATTATGGCGAAGATTATGATAAAGTAAAGGCGGTGATCGAAACGATTCTTGCCCGCGACTCCCGCATTTTGACTGATCCGGCTCCTTTCATCGCCTTGCACGCGTTGGCTGACAGCAGTGTGAATATTGTTGTCCGTGTATGGGTGGAAAGCTCGGATTATTGGGATGTTTATTTCGGAATCAATCAGGCGGTTTATGCAACATTTAATGAAAAAGGCATCAACTTCCCGTTCCCGCAACTTACTGTGCATCGGGCTGATAACTGATTTGTCCTGAAAAGAAAAGGATTCGTTCAATAATCGGCAGGTTTTGTAAGGAGTCCTTTTGAAGGATAGAACTTTAAACAAAAAGATTTATCTTTGTCAATCATTATAATAATTAACAAAGAAAATATAAGTATAAGATATTAAGAACTTTATTTCATTACTTTAGTATTATTATTTGATTATAAGAGAAAATGATTCCCGGCTCGTCACTTTGGTGGCGAGCCTTTTTTTATTATAGCATGGATAATGGCGTTTTTGTACATTATGTCCGGACGTAAGTATCTTTTATAGTTGATTATAACTTTGTGAAATTGAACTTTTCTATCTTTGCCTCTGTTAAAGGACTGAATAATTAAACAATTTGCATATGAATAAAAAATTTACACTTTTGGCTGCGGCCTTGATGACGGTAGGAACTTTTACTGCGGCAAGTGCGGCAGTGGATTCTGATGAATGGACTGCTGGTAATTATTATTACTTAGTCAGTGATAATAATTATCTGTGTTTGGACGGAAATAAAGCTGATTCGGTAGTAGTGAAAGAAATCACTTCGTTTGAGAACGTAGATAAAGCTGCTCGTGATTCTGCATTGTGGGAAATTACGGGGATAACAGAAACAGCTGGAACAGTTTATCAATTTAAGAATAAAAAGACAAATGCTGTTTTATCTTTTGCTGCATCTCAAGAGGCTAAACCGATTTTAGTAGCAGGAGTAGATAAATGGACGTTTACTGATGGAGGAAGTTTAAGTGCTTCTATTGGTGATAATAAAACAATGACATTGGCTTTAGGAAGCGATAATGGTCTTGTTTTTAAGGATGGTTCAGCTTTAAGCTTAACTGTGACTAAACCTGACACAATGACCATGACCCCGCAGGATCTTGGTGATGGTTTCAGCACTTTTCAGTTGACATTCGGAGATCAATATGAAGGAAATATCTTTACAGGTGAAGACTTGATTGCTAATTCTATTGGAGATAAAGGCTTTATGACTTTACAGGTAAAAGGAGATGAAGCATATCCAAATGGGGTTAAAAAGTTTTTAGGTGTTGATACACTCAAAACAACAATTAATAATCAAGAAAATGTATTTGGTGCAGGGTTTGCTTTGGATTCAACACGTAAAGTTTTGCGTCCGAATGAACGTTGTCAACATTTTAAGTTTGTTGTCAATTTACAGAATGATTCTTTGGCAATGTTTGTTGCTGGAGCTCCTGACGTAAATGGAGATTTGGAACTTGTGGACGATACGGTTCGTGTTGTTTATGCTCAAACAGGTAGTACTAAGGTTTTAACGGTTTCTGAATTGAATGCGGATGCTCAGCCTTTGCAAGGTAAACTGCCTTTAATTAAAGTTTCAAAGGGCACTCCCGTTACAATCCCGACCGGTACAG
>ERZ834769.3465-NODE-3465-length-10235-cov-4.523379_pt1 | contig 10235 bp, 7 predicted proteins | sample MGYA00519690_ERZ834769 | MGnify/ENA primary metagenome ERZ834769 (study PRJEB31850, sample SAMEA3708760) | human gut metagenome | biome: human gut; feature: human-associated habitat; material: faeces | place: China | collected 2014 ... | reverse complement strand
GCCCGCGCCGCCCTGCATATGTGGGAGGAGCCGTGTATCAGCGGCAAGCGCGGTTCGGGCGCAATATTCTTCTGCGGCTGCAATCTGAAGTGCGTGTTCTGCCAGAACTACGATATCAGCAACGGCAGCGTAGGAAAGATGTACGATGCGGAGGGCATAGCCGAGTTCATGCTGCGCCTCCAGGGCAAGGGCGCTCACAACGTTAACCTCGTATCACCCGCGCCATTCGTGCCTGTGCTGGCGGACGCCATACGGGCGGCAAAAAACAGGGGGTTAAGCATACCCGTCGTGTACAACACCAACAGCTACGAAACGCTTGAAGCTCTGCGCATGCTGGATGGACTGGTGGATATATACCTGCCGGATCTTAAATACGTAAGCGGGAATATAGCAAGGAAATACTCCGGTGCGGAAAACTACTTTGAATATGCTGCCCCGGCGGTACAGGAGATGTTCCGCCAGACAGGCCTGCTGGAGCTGGACGGCGATGGCTTGGCCAATAAGGGCGTGATAATACGTCACCTTGTGCTGCCGGGTTCCGTTGACGAAACGCGGCGGGTGCTGAAATACATAGCGGAAAACTTCCCCAAGAATATAACGGTTTCACTTATGAGCCAGTATGTGCCCTGCTATAAGGCGGAGAAGATACCGCCTCTTAACAGGAAGCTGCTCAGGCGGGAATATGAAAGGGCGGTAGACTACTGCCTCTCACTGGGCCTTGAAAACGCGTTCATACAGAAAATGGACTCTGCAAAGCGGGAATATACCCCCGTTTTCGATGGCAAATGCGACTAAACTGTAAACAGTTGATTTATTGGGAAAAATAGTGTTGCATAATACAATATGTAGTGATAGTATAATAGCATAAAGCGAATATATTCGGTCGTCCGGGATAAAACAGGATTTCTTCATTGTTTTTTCCTCCAAAAATACAAACCGAACTTATGTCTTATAATTGCCGTGTCAGGGGCGTTTGCACGGTAATGATTTTCCGGACGATATATTTGCTAAGGGCTCTGAAGAAATTCAGAGCTCTTTTTTTCTCCTCTGACCGCATATGCTTATCATAAGGGGGTATTTGTATATGCAGAGCAGAGATAAGATAATATGCGCCGCAATGACGTTGGCAATTATCGCATTTATGGTGCTTTCGCCAGGATATATAGTCGCCCACAGGCGGAACCTTACACAGCAGTACCGGCAGCAGAGCACCGAGAGCTATCAGGGCATAATAAGCCTGTGGCATATAGTGGGCTTCAAATCTTATCAGGGAAGCATGGGAGCGTGGTTGGAAAAGGCCGCCGCGGCCCTCGAAAAGAAGCACAAGGGAGTGTATTTCGAGGTGGAAAGCATGACCTTCTCAGATTATGAGGCGCGGCGGGAGCGGGGCGAGAAGGCGGATATGTATTCGTTTCCACTTGGATGGGAGTATATAGAGGAGCTTCAGCCCATAGATATGACAATGCCGGAAATGCGGGGCAATATGGCGGATTCCTGCCGGTATCACGGCGGCGTGTATGGGTTGCCTTACGCCGCATCTGGATATGTGCTGGCTGTGAATTCACGAATAATACAGGAAAAAGGGCTGGATATGGATATGCTCTGCGGAATGATAAGGTCAGGCGAGGCGAAGGCGTCCGGAGATGAGATTATAGCGTGCATATACGGCGCCAAGGGTGAGCTTGGGGACGAGGAGGACTTTTCTAAGGAGAAAAGCTGGGCAGCATTTATTGACGCCAGAACAGCCGGCGACATGGCGCGGAAAGTACAATCCGGCAAGGGATTCCCGTTTGAAGCGTTTTCTTGCACGAATTATACAAATCTTGTGCAGTACCTGGGCATTGGCAGCGGCGCAGAGGAAGAAATGCGTAATTATATACTGGAATTCATGCAGTATGTTTTATCTGAGGATAAACAGCAAAGCCTGATGGATCTGGGCCTTATACCTGCGGTAGCTACAAAAAATCAGCCGGAGAGCGAAACGCCTGCAGTTGGCGCAATGTACGAAAATAGCAGCCAGCCGGCAGTGCCGCATTGCTTTTTGTACGCGACATATGAGGATCAGCTTTGTCAGAGTGCCGAGAAGGCGCTTTCCGGCGATGAAAATGCAAAAAAGGATCTGGATTTGAGACTTATGGAACTTGTGCAAGGGGCTGGTATCAAGTAAAATATAATATGCATATGTATCGGCTGGAGGAACCATGAAGTACGATAAAGAGAACCTGGCAAGGCTCGCGAAGGAGCTTGAGATATATAAGATAAAAGCAAACGCACCTATGGCGGAGTATACGTCATTCCGTATAGGCGGACCTGCTGATCTGCTGTTTATGCCATCAGACAGAGAACAGCTGGAATATGGCATAAAAAAGGCGAAAGAGCTTGACGTGCCGTATATGATAATAGGCAACGGCTCCAACCTTCTGGTAAGCGACAGCGGCATAGAAGGCCTTGTAATACGCATTGCCGGAGACTTTTCGGGCATTGAGTACAGCGGAAACAAGCTGAAGGCGCGCGCTGGCACGCTGATAAGCGCGGCGGCAAAGGATTCGGTCGAGCATGGCCTGATGGGTCTTGAATGGGCGGCGGGCATACCGGGAACCGTTGGCGGCGCGGTGGCTATGAACGCGGGCGCATACGGCGGCGAAATAAAGCAGGTGCTCACAAAGGTAGGATACATAGAGGATGGGGCGGTATGCTCCGTTGAGCCTGAGGATAGCGACCTTGGCTACAGGTTCAGTCGGTTTGCGGCGCCTGAGAGGATAGTCCTGAGCGCAGAATTCAGCCTTTCGCCTGATGACGGCATGACGAAGGAGCGCATGAAGGATTACTCTGAGCGCAGAAGGGCAAAGCAGCCGCTGACATACCCCAGCGCAGGCAGCACCTTTAAGCGCCCGGCAGGCTACTATGCAGGCGCACTTATCGAACAGGCGGACCTCAAGGGAGTGAGCGTAGGGGGCGCCGAGGTAAGCACACTGCATGCGGGATTCATCATAAACAAGGGCGGCGCTACCAGTGAGGACGTGAAAAGGCTTATCGAGCTGGTACAGGAAAGGGTATACGAAAACAGCGGCGTTACGCTGGAGACGGAAGTAAAGTTCATCGGAAGGTAAAGCCTATGCAGCTTATAATTCTTACCGGCATGTCCGGAGCGGGCAAGACGCAGGCCCTGAAAAAGTTCGAGGATTCGGGCTATTTCTGCGTGGACAACCTGCCCTGCGAAATGTGTGTGGGCCTTGTGGAGCTCTGCAAGAGGGCTACGCCGTCTGTAGAAAAGGCGGCGGTAGTAATGGACAGCCGTGAGCGCATATTCAAGCTGAACATGAAAAACACACTCGGCCGGCTGGACGAGGCAGGAGTGGATTACAGAATAGTATTCCTTGATTGCCGCGATGAGATACTTGAGCGGCGGTATAACGAGACGCGACGCCGCCACCCGCTTTCGGACGATATAGCGGCAGGCATACGTATGGAGCGTGAGATGCTTGCAGAACTTAGGGATAGGGCAAGCGTAATAATAGACACTACCAATATGCGTCCGCTGGAGCTGGGTACGGTTCTGGAACGCGAGCTGAATATGGGCAGCACCGGCTTTATGCTAAGAGTGATGAGCTTTGGCTATAAGCGGGGCGTGCCTTTTGAGGCGGATATCGTCCTGGACATGCGATTTTCATCAAACCCTTATTATGATAAAGAACTGAGACCGTTGTGCGGCAAGGATAAGGCGATACGGGATTACGTGATGGCGGATAGGGATGTGCGGGAATTTTTGGACAGCGTGGAGGCCATGCTGTACAAGCTGATACCACGCTTTATAGAGCAGGACAAGCGGCGGCTGGTGGTAGCGTTCGGCTGCACAGGGGGCAGGCATCGTTCGGTATGCGCGGCAGAGGAACTTTACAACAGGATAAAGGGCAGATATAACGCAGTGCTTACGCACCGGGATCTTACCATAGAGGGCAGCGATATAAAGGAACGTACAGGAGACAAGAGCTAATATGTCCTTTTCATCTCAGACAAAAGATGAGCTTGTGGAAAGCTGCAAACTGGGAAGCACAGAAGAGAAACGCTCCCTGCTTTGCGGAATAACCCATGCGGCCGGCTCCATGACGCTGGGGCGTGGCGGCATAGGCCTGCAATATATAACCGAAAACAGCAGCGTCGCGGCGCTTACGGTACGCCTCGGCCGGGAGCTTTACAGCGTCACCGCCGAAACCTCCATAAGTGAAAAGGAGAGGCTCAATGCGGTGAGCAACGTAGTGAAATTCACTGGCGATGGCGTGAGGAATCTTCTGAACGACGCGGGATACGGGGTAGACGGCGACGAGGATTTTGAGCTGGGATACATACCGCCGCGACTTACCGATGACGAAAGCAAGGCAAAGGCGTTTTTGAGAGGTGTGTTTCTGGGTGCAGGCTCGGTGAGCGATCCTAATAAGGGATACCATTTGGAGCTCGTGTGCAGATACGAAAAGTTTGCAGCGACACTGTGCGACATAATGGCGGGCCTTGGCATAAGCGCAAAGTTCTTGCCGAGAAAGTCCAGCTATATAGTATATCTCAAGGATGGGGAGCTGGTTTCCGACTTCATAACCCTAATAGGCGCCATGAACAGCACCATGGCCTTTGAGGAGGCGCGGGTAATGCGCAGCGTAAGCAACCATATAAACCGCCAACAGAACTTTGAGGACGCCAATATGAACAAGGCGGCAGCGGCAGCGGCGCAGCAGCTTTTGGATATTGAGTTCATACGGCTCAATGCCGGCCTGGACAGCCTGCCGCCAAAGCTCAGGGGAGCGGCAGAGCTTCGCATAAACAACCCGGAGGCCACATTATCCGACCTTGCGGAAATGGCCGAGATAAGCAAATCCGGCCTTAACCACAGGTTAGCCAAGCTTTCAACCATAGCGCAGGAGCTCAAGGACAAATAGGAGATAACTGATGAGCGGATTCACACATTTGCACGTACATACCCAGTACAGCCTGCTGGACGGCGCGGCCCGCATAAACGAGCTTGTGGCCAGGGCGAAGGAGCTTGGAATGGATTCCCTTGCCATAACCGACCACGGAGCCATGTACGGCGTTATAGACTTCTATAAGGAGTGCAAAAAGAACGGCATAAAGCCTATACTCGGCATGGAAGCCTATGTGGCGCCCCGCTCCCATCTCGAAAAGAGCGGAATGCGTGAAAACGCACACCTTATACTTCTTTCAAAGAACGAACAGGGCTATAAGAATCTCATGAAGCTTTCCACCATTGCATTCGTGGACGGCTTCTACTACAAACCCCGCATAGATTATGATTTGCTGGAGCAATATCATGAGGGACTCGTATGCCTTTCCGCATGCCTTGCGGGCGACATACCGCAGCTGCTCCTGCAGCGCCGTTATGAGGACGCAAAGGCACTTGCGGGGCGGCTAAAGGGGATATTCGGCGATGACTTCTATATAGAGATACAGAACCACGGCATACCGGAGCAGCTGGAGGTGCTTCCACAGCTTGTAAAGCTCGCGAAGGAGCTTGACATAAAATACGTCGCAACCAACGATATACACTACGTCAAAAAGGAGGACGCCGAAAGCCAGGACGTCCTGCTTTGCATACAGACAAACCGCGTGGTCACCGACGGAAACCGCATGAAGATGTCCGCCGATGAGTTTTATCTCAAGTCGGAGGACGAACTCAAGGCCATGCTGCCGGACTATCCGGAGGCATTTGAGACTACAAAAGAGATAGCGGACAAGTGCAGCGTAGAGATAAAATTCGGCGAACAGCACCTGCCTGGCTTTACCGCGCCCAGCGGCTTTACTAACATCGAATACCTTACAAAGATATGCCATGAGGGCCTTAATCGAAAAATGCCTGACGCCACGCGTGAGGTGAAGGACAGGCTTGAATACGAGATAAACGTGATAGCTCAGATGGGCTTCGTGGACTATTTCCTGATAGTGTGGGACTTCGTAAACTTTGCCCATGAAAACGGCATATTCGTAGGCCCTGGACGCGGCAGCGGCGCAGGCAGCCTTGCGGCATATGCCATGGGCATAACGGATACGGATCCCATAAAATATGACCTGATATTCGAGCGTTTCCTCAATCCCGAACGCATATCCATGCCGGATTTTGATATAGACTTCTGCATAGAGCGCAGGCAGGAGGTTATAGACTATGTCACCCGCAAATACGGAGCGGATCACGTATGCCAGATAATCACATTTGGCTCCATGGCGGCCCGCCTCGCGGTGCGAGACGTAGGCCGCGCGCTGGATATGTCATACGCCGAGGTGGACAGGATAGCGAAGCTCATACCCAACGCCCTCGGCATGACGCTTACAAAGGCGTTAGAGCTTTCGGTAGAACTTAAATCCCTCTACGACAGCGACCCGATGGTAAAGAAGCTCATTGACCTCTCATTGAAGCTTGAGGGACTTCCCCGGCATGCTTCAACGCACGCGGCAGGCGTGGTTATATGCGCTCAGCCCACCGTTGAATACGTTCCCTTACAGCGCAACGAGGACGCCATAACCACCCAGTTCACCAAGGATACGGTAGAGGAGCTGGGCCTTCTTAAGATGGACTTTTTGGGCCTGCGCAACCTGACGGTTATAAAGGATACGCTTGACTTCATAAGGCAGCAGGGCAAGGAGGTACCCGACCTTGAGCGCATGGAAAACGATGACCCGGCCATATTCAAGATGATATCCGAGGGGGATACGGACGGCGTGTTCCAGCTGGAGTCCAACGGCATGCGTCAGTTCATGATGCAGCTTCAGCCCGACTGCTTTGAAGATATAATTGCGGGTATTTCCCTTTTCCGCCCCGGCCCCATGGAGCAGATACCCCGTTATATCGCCGCCAGAAACGACAGAAAAAATATCAAGTACACCCACGAAAAGCTTAAGCCCATATTGGAAAAGACCTACGGTTGTATGGTATACCAGGAGCAGGTAATGCAGATAGTGCGCGACCTTGCGGGCTATTCCTGGGGCAGGAGCGATCTCGTGCGAAGAGCTATGGCCAAGAAAAAGCACGAGGTGATGGCTAAGGAACGGGAGTACTTCATAAACGGCATAGTCCAAGACGGCAAGGTGGTCGTACCGGGCGCGGTGCGAAACGGAGTTGACCGTGACACCGCAAACCGCATATTCGACGAGATGATGGACTTTGCGTCCTATGCCTTTAACAAGTCCCACGCCGCCGCATACGCAGTGCTGGCATACCGAACGGCGTATCTCAAAAAATACTACCCGGTGGAGTTCATGACAGCCCAGATGAACAGCTTCATAGGCAAGGACATGGGCAAGATATCCGAGTACGTGAACTACTGCCGCCAGCGGGGCATAAATGTGCTGCCGCCTGACGTAAACAGCAGCATGGCCAAATTTTCGGTGGAAAACGGCAGCATACGCTTCGGCTTTGCCGCAATAAAGAATGTAAGCGAGAGCATAACCGGCCAAATAGCCGCGGAGCGCGAGCAGAACGGCCCGTTTAAGGACTTTTTTGACTTTATTCGCAGGGGCGACCAGCTCAATAAGCGCATAGTTGAGGGTCTGATAAAAGCGGGCTGCTTTGACAGCATGAATGTACGGCGCGCTCAGCTTCTCGCCATATACGATCAGGCAATGTCCGCCGCGGGTAATGACAGAAAGCAGCGGGCTACCGGGCAGATGTCTCTTTTCGACATGGCGGGGGCAGACGATATTGCGGCAGACGCGGCAATACCCCTGCCCGATATACAGGAATTCGACAAGAACACACTGCTTTCCATGGAACGGGAAATAATGGGCATATACATAAGCGGCCACCCGCTGCTGGAATATGCGGACGAGCTAAATAAGCTTGCATCGTGCAGCGAGCTTTCAGCCTCGGACGGTTCGGGAAAATATACAGACAACCAGAAGGTACGTCTTGGCGGCATAATAACCTCCGTGCGCACAAAGCCTGTAAAGAGCGGCAACGGCCTCATGGCATATGCTGTTATAGAGGATCTTACCGGTACCATAGAGCTTGCCGCGTTCCCGACGGTATTCAACCGCTGCAGCAATAAGCTCATCATGGATAATAAGGTGATAGTATCCGGCAAGCTAAACATGCGCGAGGATCAGAACAATACCGTGCTGGTGGACGATATATTTCCGCTGGAAAGGACAGGCGCCTCCGGCAGGCTGTATCTCAGGCTGGACATGAATGATTCTGCAATGGTGGAGCGAATACAGACCATGCTCAGGCGTTACCCCGGCAATGTAACAGTAATACTGGTAGACGCAGCCACGAAGAAGGCCATGCAGGCTGACAGGGGCATGTCCATTAACCCGTCGCCTGCCTTTATGGCCATAATGAATGAAATGCTTGGCGAGGAGAATGTAAAGCTTAAATGATGCGTGAAATTCCGATAGAAAAAAACGACGATATAGAATTTACCATAGATGCTCTGGGTTCTGAGGGGCAGGGCATAGGCAGGGTAGACGGCTATACGGTATTCGTGCCCCTGGCTCTGCCCGGCGAAAAGATACGCGCCCACGTAATAAAGACTACCTCCGGCTACGGCGTGGCAAAGCTTACAGAGGTGATGGAACCGTCGAAGGATAGGGCTCAGCAGGATTGCCCGGCATATCCCCGCTGCGGCGGCTGCTCCATGCGGCACATGAGCTATGCGGCGCAGCTGGCCGCCAAGACAAAGCAGGTGAGGGACGCATTTATCCGTCTCGGCAGGTTTGATGGAAGCGAGATAAATGTACAGCCCTGTCACGGCATGGAACACCCGGATCGGTATCGCAACAAGGGCAGCTTCCCATATGGTTATGACGAAAACCACTGCATAGTGCCCGGCTTTTTTTCGCCCCGCAGCCACCGCATAGTACCTATAGCAGACTGCCCCATACAATCTGAGAATATTATGGCGGCGGTGCGGGTAGTCACCGATTGGGCGCGGGAGTATAACATTACGCCATATGATGAACAGAAACGCTGCGGCCTGCTGCGACACTGCATGGTGCGTGAATCCAGCAGCGGCGTGATAGTGATGGTCGTCACCGCCGGCAAGCTGCCACACGATATTGAGCTTGTAGAAATGCTCAGAGCAAGCATACCACACCTTATCGGAGTAGTACACAACCTCAATAAAGCCGACACGAACATCATACTTGGCAATAGATTTACTACTCTATGGGGCAACGAAAGACTGCCCGTCACAGTCTGCGGCCACAGCTTCCAAGTGTCCATGCCTTCGTTTTTGCAGGTCAACCCGGTTCAGACAGAGATACTGTACAGCTACGCGCTGGATTTCCTCGATCTGAATGGCGGTGAACGTGTGGCGGACGTTTACTGCGGCATAGGTACCATAACCCTTATGCTGGCTGAACACGCCAAAAAAGTAATCGGCATAGAGTGCGTGCCGGAGGCTATATCCGACGCAAACCGCAGCGCCTCCGAAAACGGCATAGCCAATGCAAAGTTTATATGCGGCAACGCCGAGGATGTGCTGCCAAGGTTGGTATCCGGCGGCACAAAGCTGGATTGTGCCGTAATAGATCCGCCCCGCAAGGGCTGCGATGAGGCAGTGCTGAAGGCTCTCGCCCAAAGCGGCGTAAGCAGGATAGTTTATATTTCCTGCAACCCTGCTACACTTGCACGTGACTGCCGCATGCTTGCGGACATGGGCTACTGTGTGGAAAAGATACAGCCTGTGGATATGTTCCCGTGGACTTATCACGTCGAGACGGTATGTTTATTGTCCAAACTTCAAAGCAAGGAACATATCGAGATCGAAGTGAAGATGGACGAGCTGGATTTGACTTCGGCGGAGAGTAAGGCAACCTACGAGGAAATCCGGGAATACATTTTCGAGCATACCGGACTGAAAGTCAGCTACCTCTATATCGCACAGGTGAAGCAGAAATACGGCATCATTGAGCGTGAAAACTACAATAAGCCGAAATCCGAAAACGCCAAGCAGCCCCAATGCCCGCCGGAGAAGGAAAGAGCCATTACGGAAGCACTGAAGCATTTTGAAATGATTTAGCTGATGATACAAAAGGACAAGCATCTAAAATGGATGCTTGTCCTTTTATATCCGATGTATTATGTTATTGCAGCATGACTTCCTGATACCTGCGATTTTCACTTAAAAGGCGCTGGCATTGCAGATCATCCAAGCCTTTATCTGCCGCAACCGTCAAACCGAATAGATTTTCACTCATAGCTTCTCCATTCCGCAGGGATAGGCGCTCCGCGCTGT
>ERZ834769.3464-NODE-3464-length-10236-cov-2.853944_pt1 | contig 10236 bp, 8 predicted proteins | sample MGYA00519690_ERZ834769 | MGnify/ENA primary metagenome ERZ834769 (study PRJEB31850, sample SAMEA3708760) | human gut metagenome | biome: human gut; feature: human-associated habitat; material: faeces | place: China | collected 2014 ... | reverse complement strand
TGAAACAAAAGTTCCATAGGCATGAAACAAAAGTTCCATAGGCATGAAACAAAAGAAATTTAAATATCTAATTCATATCGTATGCTAATAGAAGTAGTTAAATCAAAGATTCACCGGGTGACGGTAACGGAAGCCAATCTGAATTATATCGGGAGTATCACTGTCGACGAGGACTTGCTGGATGCCGCCAACCTGATTGCTAACGAAAAGGTCGCTATTGTAAATAATAATAACGGTGAACGTTTTGAGACGTATATTATTAAAGGTGAACGTGGTTCGGGAGTGGTTTGCCTGAACGGAGCTGCTGCACGCAAGGCGCAACCTGGCGATATCATCATTATTATGTCGTATGCCTTAATGGATTTTGAGGAGGCGAAAACTTTTAAGCCGTCGGTTGTGTTTCCTGATACGGTAACCAACAAACTGATATGAAGCATCGGTAGCTGAAAAATAAATGCGATAGCATATAAAGAAGAAGCTCGCCTGATGTGGCGGGCTTTTTTTATGAGTATGGATTTCCTTCGTAAATAATAGTATATGTACACAAACAAGCAAATTTGGAATGTTAGTTATCCAATCTTTTTGAGCCTTCTGGCACAGAATGTCATTAATGTAACGGACACCGCGTTCTTGGGCCGGGTCGGTGAAGTTGAGTTAGGCGCTTCGGCAATGGGAGGCTTGTATTATATATGTGCCTTTACGATCGCTTTCGGTTTTAGTACCGGATCGCAGATCATCATGGCACGCCGTAACGGGGAGCGGAATTACAAGGAAGTCGGGCCGGTGATGATACAAGGTGTCTTTTTCCTGCTTATGTTAGCTGTCGTCATGTTCACTTTGTCCCGCCTGTTTGCCGGGGATATTATGCGGGTGCTGATTTCTTCCGATACGATTCTGAACGCCACGGAAGAGTTCCTGGACTGGCGTGTGTTCGGGTTCTTTTTCTCTTTTGTGAATGTAATGTTCCGTGCGTTATTTATCGGTATTACGCGTACGAAGGTGCTGACGTTGAATGCAATTGTGATGGCGTTGACGAATGTGTTGCTGGATTATCTGCTGATATTCGGTAACTGCGGTTTCCCGGAATTGGGAATAAAAGGGGCGGCTATCGCTTCGGTGATGGCGGAGGCGGTGTCTATCGTGTTTTATATGGTCTATATCCGGATGACGGTAGATATCAAGAAGTACGCACTGAACCAGTTCCGGTCGTTCGATGTCAAACTGCTGAGGCGCGTGTTGGACATCTCGATATTTACGATGTTGCAATATTTTATTTCGCTCAGCACTTACTTTATGCTATTTGTGGCAGTGGAACATTTGGGACAGCGGGAACTGGCGGTTGCGAATATCGTCCGGAGCGTTTACATCGTTTTATTGATCCCCGTCAATTCTTTGTCGACGGCAACGAATACGTTTGTAAGTAACAGCATCGGGGCGGGGCATAAGGATCAGGTTATCCCGATCATCCGTCATATAACCTGGATATCGTTGGGGATCATGGCTGTTTTTGTGTCTGTCACTTGTCTGATTCCTTCTACGATATTATCGGTTTATACCAATGATGTGACTTTGATACAAGCCTCTATCCCTTCCCTTTATGTGATTTCCGGCGCCCTGCTGATCGGGGCGGTTGCCAATATCGTGTTCAACGGGGTGACGGGCACGGGAAATACCCGTTCGGCTTTTGTGATGGAGTTGGTTACCCTTGTTTTCTATACATTATTTATATATGTAGTCGGAATGCGCCTGCACATGCCGGTTGCTATCTGTTTCATGACAGAGGTGGTGTATTATACCGGTTTATTGGTCGCAAGTATTATTTATTTGAAGAAAGCATCCTGGCAAAATAAGAAAATCTGACTTTGTTTTGTCTGGATAGTAGTTTGTTTTGACCTGATAGATTGATAAAACGACCGGATAGTCCCGTTCGCGGCTGTTGCTGTTTTTGCATAATGCCTTGAATTTGTTTTTTTGTATATATAAAAAAGGCGAATTATGAGGTGTACTAATTGCGGTTGGGAGAATTCCGGTGACAGGTCAAATTGTGAGAAGTGTAATTCTCCGTTATCAAATTATGCCATGCGCGAACATGCTGTGACGGATGTTTACGCACGGCGTACAGTGAATGAAAGTATAGGGATAAATGTCGGAAGACCTACAGTCTGCGAGCAGGGCGAGAGTGAAAACTGTCCGGAATGCGGTTATCCCCTTTTGCCCGGTATGTCGGAATGTCCTAATTGCAGTCATCCCCGGCAGGCTTCGGCAGAAGCAGATTTCCGTCCTCAGAATTGTCCCAAGTGCAACCATGAAAATCGGAGGGATGCTTTCTATTGCTCGCATTGCGGTTTTGAATTGCAGAAGAAGGAACCGGCGAGCCAACCCCGGTCCGGTTATGGAAGGAAAACGATTACACCGTGGGAAATGCAGGCTCCGGTGTGTAGTTGCCGTCTTTCCATGATTCCTAACACGAACGAGGAAACCCCGGCTTCTCCCCTTGTGTTTTCAGGCGAGGAGATCATTCTGAACCGTGATAATACGGATGAAGGCAATATGACGATTACTTCCAAAGAACAGGCGATCCTGACCTACGAGAACAAGAAATGGTATCTTCAGGACAGGAGCGAACAAAAAACTACATTCGTATATACAACCGAGAAAATAGAGCTAAAGCCCGGAGATATTATCGTACTGGGAAACAGGAGATTTGAGTTTGACGAATAACCTCAAATGAAAAGCCATGTCCGGAGTTGTCGTTAACAGGTGTGATTTTACGGTTGGCCAATATATCGGCGGACTCTATCGGGTAGACCTTGTTTTGGGGGAAGGTTCTTTCGGGAAAGTGTTCAAAGTGACGGGAGCCAGTTCGCAGGTGTATGCGTTGAAGCTGTTGAAATTATGGGAAATAGTTCCTGAACTTCGCAAGCCTCTGATGGATCGTTTTGTCATGGAGTTTGAAACCGGATTGATCAAAAGCCGGTTCCTGGTACATTCCGTTGCCCACGGGCTGGAGTGTGGAAATCCCTTTATCGTTATGGACTATTGCCCGAAAGGGAACCTTACCCAATATATGGACCGTTATCCTGTCGACCTGGTCAAAGTCGGGCGGGAGATTCTTTACGGGCTGAACGATTTGCACAAAAGCGGCAAGGTGCACCGGGATCTTAAACCGGAAAACGTACTGATCAAGGAGGATGGAACAGCCGCTCTGACCGATTTCGGGATCAGTGGCGACCGGAATAAGCGGATGACGGAACGGAATATTTTAGGGCGGCCCCAGCAGATATTCGGTACTTATGCTTATATGCCCCCGGAGCAGGTAAACCGCTTGCGGGGAGACGCGACAGTTCTGCCGACAACCGATATCTTTTCCTTTGGCGTGATGATGTACCAATTGCTGACCGGTAAACTGCCTTTCGGCGAACTGAATGATCACAACGACTTGGTTGTCTATCAGCGAAACGGGAAGAATGGCGATTGGGACAGGCGGCTGCTTGAACAGACCGGGAAAGGGACTGTCTGGCAGCGGGTGATAGAAGGTTGCCTGATCCCGGATTTCAAGCAACGTTTGCAATCGGCTGCTGCCGTGCTTGAGCGAATGCCCCAGGGACAATTTGTATCGCATGTCCCGTTACCGGCCGGGCGGATGCCGGAACCAGGGAAGAAAGGACTATCCATGCGGGTCATGCAAGGATTGGAACATGGGAAAGTCTACGATTTGAGCCGTTTGTTCAGAGATCGGAAAAGGCTGGTCACGATAGGAAGGGAAGACTCGAATGTCGTGTGTATTCCGGAGAACGAAAGTCCCTATATCTCACGCCGGCATTGTACGATCGAAACAGACGGCAGGACGAACCGTTGGTTTATCCGCGACGGGCAATGGATCGCAGAGAAGGGACGGATGGGATATTGGAAAGAGTCGGTGAATGGAACTTATATAAACTCAACTCCGGTCACATCGGAAGGAAGCGAACTTCATCCCGGAGATATCATAACGATCGGTGATGTCACCTTTCGGATTGAAGATTATTAATTCTGATTTATTAATGAAAAAATAGTATAGACCTATGGTACAAAGACAAACAGAGCCATACAGACGGTCCTTTTCCGGATCGGTTGGCGCAGGAATGGGTGCACTGATGGGAGGTGCGCATAAGCAATATTACGTATTGGAGCATCGCATGTCTTCTAAATATCATCGTGCCGGTGAAACACAAAAGATCATTGTCGATCAAGTAGAAATGGGGCGCGATCCGCGTTGCCAGGTCCGTTTTGACGATTCGTTCACTTCGGTGAGCCGTCGCCATGCTGCAATTGTCCGGGATGGGGCAGGTTGGAAACTGGTTCATTTGTCCAAAGTCAATACAACGCTTTTGAATGGCCGTCCGGTGACGGATGAATGGTATCTGCAAAACGGAGATGAGATTCAACTTTCCTCTAATGGCCCGCGTATGGGATTTATCGTTCCTCAGGGCGACAGGAGCATGATCAAGAATATAAACTTTACGGAACGGTTCAGTCTGTTCCGCCAGCAGGCATTGAAACCCTATAAGCAGATGATGGTTTGGATGTCTGTCGTTTTCCTGCTGGTGATCGGCGGCTTTATCGCCTGGAGCATTCTGAACCAACAGCAGGCCCAGAAAACAAATGAAATGCTGGCAGGAAGTATCGCATCCGTAAGTGCCCGGCAGGATAGTGCCGGCGTGGAAGCCCAAAAACAGCTCGCCGCCGTTTCTACCCAGGCCCAGAATGCAGCCCAGGCCGCTATACAAGCCAGTCAGGCGAGCCAAACCAGCACTTCGCAGGGAATAAGCCAGCTCCGTAATGAATTGGTAGGACTGAAAAGTGATTTAAAAACGGTTCGTGAAGAAAAAGCGGAAAACGAATCGGCCAGGCAAGCGGCTGCCGTCAGCGAACCGGTCGCGGCTCCTGCTTCTGCCTCTGTTGCCCCGGCGGCAGGTGGCATGACTTCATACGAGAGTTGCTTCCCTTACATCTATTATATCCAGCTCGATAAAGTGGAACATACGAATAAAAAAGGCAAGACGGAAGTAATCAATATCATCCGTCGCTGGGCGGGAACCGGCTTCTTGTTGAGTGACGGACGTTTTGTTACGTCCCGCCGCATCATTGAAAGATGGTATTTCCAGGTAAATGGCAATCTGATGGACGAAGATATGCGCCCGTTGAACAAAGCTGTCTGCAATCTGGAAAAAGTGGTCGCTTATTTTACGGCCTATTCCTCAAGCGGAGACGCGTTGACCTTTACGAGCGACCAGTTCACCTGTGACCGCAGCGCCGATAACTATACGGTTCTTCGAGGACCGTTAGGTGGTCTTGTCAAGGGCGCCCGCCTGCGTATTGCACCGTCGAACGGAGGAAAAGACTGGGCTTATTTCCAGACAGCCAAGAAAGGCGGTTTGAAATTCGATCCCTCGAAATCGACCTCATTGGGCCGGGGCATTCCTCTGACCATTTTAGGATTCCCGGCAGAAGTAGGCATCAATTCGGCTTCCGGACCGGTTTACGGCAGTGGCGTAACGGCTAACAGCGGATTGGATCGTGGCGATATCATGACGACGAATACAAGTTTTGAAGTAGGCGGTTCCGGCGCACCTGTTTTCGCCGTTTCGGAAACCGGAGAATATGAAGTGGTCGGACTGATTTCTTCTATGGCCGAAGGACAGCGGGGTGTGGTCGTCCCGATTTCAGCCGTCCGGTAATGAAAAGTGAAAGAGTAGTCTATGGGAGAAACGAATAGTAATAGTCCTTTTAAGTTTAAGTTAGGGGCGCAGACGAATGTAGGATGTGTCCGTACGAATAACGAGGATAATTTTGTCGTGAGTACGGATCTTGCCGCGGGGGAGTGGTTGCTTCCCCGCGACTGCCATACTCTTTTTACGTTAGGCGATAAAGGGGCGATGCTGGTTGTCGCAGACGGTATGGGAGGACTGGACGCCGGCGAAATAGCCTCCAGGATAGCCGTCGATACGGTGAAAGAATTCTTTTCGGCCGATAAGATAACGGACGAGATTGCGAAAGACGATTCTGCGATCCGCAAATATATGCACGAAGCCGTGGTAGCCGCCGACAATGCGATCAAAAAAAGGAGTAAAGAAGAAGAAGGAGTCAAGTCGATGGGCACAACCCTTGTCGCGGCCTGGCTGTTTGAAGGATTTGCCAACATCGTTTGGTGTGGCGACAGCCGTGCCTATCTGTTCAACCCGGTTTCCGGCCTTGCGCAGGTGACAAAAGACCATTCCTATGTACAGGAGTTGGTCGACAGTGGCCGCCTTCTTCCTGAATATGCCTTTGACCATCCTGACAGCAACATCATAACCCGCAGCCTGGGCAATCCCCGGAAAGCGGCAAATCCCGATTTTATCCGTTTACCTTTGCAGGAAGGAGAGATACTGTTGCTTTGTACGGACGGGCTTAACTCGATGCTTCGGGACGAGGAGATCGAGGCTGTCATGCAAGAGACTTCGGACGATATCGATATGTGTACGAAATCGCTCATCCAAGGCGCACTGGACTTGGGAGGCCATGATAACGTGACGGTCGTCCTTTGCCAGGTCGCCCCGGAAGAAAACAAGACGCCTATGCCGGAGATGCAGCAAACCGTCTCGACGTTTACGGAAAAAGAGCGCAAAAAGCCGGTTCGGAAACTCGTTTTGTGGACGACCGGCATCTTTTTCATCCTTCTTTTATCCTGCCTGGCCTGGTTGCTTTCGGCAGAAGGAAACGGGCAACCCTGGAAAAATAAGATTATTCATTGGTATGAACAAACAGTCAAATAAACTATGCAGTTAGAAGAAAATATACTATTTGCAAACCGCTATAGATTGGAACGGCTCCTGGGACGTGGCGGATTTTCGGAAGTCTGGTTGGCTGACGACACCCTGACTTCCCTGAAAGTCGCTTTAAAAGTCTACGCTCCGGGAGGAGGCATGGATGAACACGGCGTACAACTGTTTTCAACCGAGTTTTCCCTTGTTTTCAATTTGAATCATAGCAATTTGCTTAAGCCGACCTATTACGATACCTTCGAGCGGATGCCTTATCTGGTTTTGCCCTATTGCAGGCAAGGCTCCGCAGCCAATCTGATTGGGCGGATGAGCGAGAAGGAGGCATGGCTTTTCCTGCGGGATATTGCGAGCGGGCTGGAATATTTGCATGAACAGGAGCCGCCTGTCATTCATCAGGACATTAAGCCGGACAATATACTGATCGATATATCCGGGCGTTACCTGCTGACCGATTTCGGTATCAGCATAAAAGCGCGGAATACGTTGCGTAAAAGTATTATGAAAACAGAAGGTTCCGTCGGTACATTGGCCTATATGGGACCGGAGCGTTTCAGTAAATATCCACTGCCGATCAAAGCGAGCGATGTTTTCTCTTTGGGAGCGACGCTTTACGAACTGCTCACAGGCATGGTCCCTTTCGGCGAGCACGGCGGCTTGCTGTTGCAGCATGGCGCAGAGATTCCGGTGCTGGAAGGGGAATGGTCAGCCGAATTGAAGGCCATTGTCGATTTATGTCTGCGGAAAGACACTTGGGAACGCCCTTCCGCAACCGAAATACGGATGTATTGCGAGCAATACCTGAACGGTGAAGTCCCGGTCCTGCCAGGTAAGCGGGCTGAAAAATTGTCTCCCGTAATAGAAGAAAAAGTACAGGAAACTCCTTTGGAGCCTGTACCGGAAAAGATCATTCCCGAAAATCAGGAACCGACGCCTGAGGGACGGCAGGAAGAAGTGCAGACGCCGGAAGATCCGCAGGAACTGAAAGAGGAGAAAAGCCCGGAAGAAACGAAAGAGCCGGAAATCGAAAAGATCGAAACACATGACCCCGAAATAGATAATATAGCAAACAAAGCTCTTCAGAATAGTTTACTCCCCAGGATACTGAAATGGGGCCTCCCTGTGATCGCCCTCGCCGGAATCCTGTTTTTCGTTTTTCATAGCTTGGAACAGAAACAAAAAGAGGAGGAGGCTGAGGCGAAAGCAATGGAAATCGAAGCCCGCTATAACGAATACCTCCAATATATCCATGCCGGTGACAGCCTGACCGACCTTGGCAATAAAAGCCAGGGAGGAGATTACGAGCAGTTCTATTTGGGGGCAGTCGGGCGTTATGACGCCGCTTTAAGGTTGGAAGATGAGTACCGGATCGAGTTCCCCGGTGTGGCAGGTGTTTCCGCCCGGAAGGACAGCGTGCAGAAAAAAATTGAAGAGATTTATAATTTATTCGTATCTATGGCGGCAGAGGCGGAACAAACCCAGGATTATGACATGGCCGAAATCTTTTATCAAAGGGCATCCGGCGTCAAACCCGAATCGGCCATCCTGAAAGATTTCCGTGCCCGCAAGGAAGCCGTTCAGGACTCTATCGCCAGTCAAACTAATAATTGAAGAAGATGAAAACAACGATAAGCAAATTTTACGTGAAAGGCTTTTGCAGCCTTTTGTCACTGTTCCTTTTTGTCGCATCTGCTTTTTCGCAGGATTGCAACGGGACGTACGAGAGCGGATTGGCCTTGTTAAAGAAGCGGACGGAGGCATCCGTCAAAGAGGCGGCCCGCAAATTCGAATCGGCAAAGAGATGCTATAAGGTGAACCGCGACCAGCAAGGCGTGCAGAATTGCGACGAGCAGATCGCCGCCTGCAATCAGGTCTTGAACTATTTCACGCAACAAACCGCTAAGGTGGCAGCCGAAGAAAGTTATGAGTTCACGGCAGCGGGAGGCGAACAAGTCATCCCGGTGAAAACGAAAAGAAGCTGGAGTTTCTCCGATGTCCACGACTGGTGTACGGCCACCAAGGAGAAAGAAGGATTGAAAGTCGTTGTCAATCCGAATCAGACGACCGTGCGCCGCTCGCAAACCATCACTTTGAAATGGTCGGGCAGGAAACAACTCGTCAAGATCGTGCAGGCAGGAGCGGAAGAGAAGTTGACGTTGAGTGAATCCGATCTCTTTTTCCTGGCCGACGATACGGAGAAAGCGATCGAAATAACTTCGAACTGCGATTGGGCGGTTGAGAGCAATGATGCCCCCTGGTGTTCTTGGCGTAAAGACAGCCTGCACCTGTACATCGAACCTTCCATCAACGAAGGGGCGGCAAGACGTACGGGGACGATCCGTATCGGAGCCGGTTCGCGCCATGCCGAAATTCATTTGATGCAAGAAATGGATAATTTCAAGATTTTCACCCCGAATGGAAACGATACGCTCGTCTTTATTCCGAAAGGCGGAACGGTGGATTTGCCCGTCGAATATACGGTTAGCCAAAATGAGACGCCTTGGGAAATCTATTCTTATCCGAACTGGTGCGCGGCAACCCGCGAAGGAAACGCCTCTTTGTCTCTGAAATGCCTGTCCAATAAAATGAAAGAAGACCGTGTTGGCACGATCTTCGTGAAGAAAGGACGCAGGCTTATTTCGATAACGGTCATCCAGTTGGCAAAAGGTTCGAAATACACGACCTTCCAACCGATTCTTGGCAAAAAGAAAAATGTGATGTCTCTCTACCAGCGGGCGGTTTTGTTTACGCCAAAAGAAGATTGACGTTTTCCTACAACATCAGAAACTTTTCCTGCAGCTTCTTCAGATACAGTTTGGAGATCTGCAGGTCGCGGACATTGTCGAACGGCGGATAGAACACGCATTTCTTATCCTTGATCATAATCAGGTAATTGATGTTGATGATATAGGATTGATGAATCTGTATGAACGAGGGAGAACTTGCTAATATCTGATCCGCCGCTATGTTTTTACGGATGGCGATGGGGGCCGCCGTATTGTTCAGGTATGCCTCCCATTGTTTTCTGTCTGAATTATATTTGAAAAAGCCCACGTTTTCGGGCCTGAGAAACTGCAGGTCGTTTGTCGGCGACGGGATGATGATCGTCTGCTCCAGTGGGGAAAGGCTCCTTAGCAGGATATGAAAAGGAACCGTTTGCAACTGCTGCTGCTCCTCCACCTTCTCGACGAAACGTTTCATCATATTTGACAATTCGCTTTTGTCGATCGGCTTCAACAAGTAGTCGAAAGCCGATTCGCGGATCGCGTCGAGCATATATTTATTGTAAGCCGTGTAAAAAACGACTTGCATATTCCAGGTGATCTCGTTGCGGATCAGGTTCAGCAGTTCGGGTCCCTGCATATCGGGCAACTCGACATCGAGGAATACCAGGTCAGGCATCGTTTTGAAAATCAACTTTTTCCCCATTGCC
>ERZ834769.3463-NODE-3463-length-10241-cov-3.441488_pt1 | contig 10241 bp, 9 predicted proteins | sample MGYA00519690_ERZ834769 | MGnify/ENA primary metagenome ERZ834769 (study PRJEB31850, sample SAMEA3708760) | human gut metagenome | biome: human gut; feature: human-associated habitat; material: faeces | place: China | collected 2014 ... | reverse complement strand
CGTGTAGCCGATCTTTCCGTCCACCACCGTAATCTTTCTGTGATCGCGGTTGTTCATGAAAATGTTTAGAATCGGAAGTACCGGATTGAATACCCGGCACTCTACACCGATGGCTTCCATGCGCTTGATAAAGCCCGGATCGATAAAGCCGATACTGCCGACGTCATCGTAAAACAGGCGTACCTCCACCCCGTGTGCCGCGCGCTCGGCAAGCACGTCCTTAATCCTGCCGAACGCCTCCGCTTCCTCGATCGCGTGATATTCCATAAAGATAAAATGTTCTGCCGACGCGAGATCGTGTAGCTGCGCCGCAAGTCCCTCCGCCGCATCCGGGTAAAATGTCACATCGGTATTCCGGTACACCGGATAATGCCCAAACCGCTTGATATAGCGGCACTGGTTCGCCACCGCAAAATCCTGCTCCTCCAGCCGCCCAAGCACTGCCTCATCCTGGGGAATCTGCTCAAACAGCACCGGTTCAATCGTCTCAAAGCGTCTGCGCATCGCCTTTGCGACCACATTCTTGTGTCCAAACACCAGATATATGCAGAGCCCCAGCACCGGAAACGCCAGAATCAGAATAATCCAGGGCATTTTAAACGCAGCGTTCTCGTGCTTGGCGTAAATGCTTAACGCCACAAGAAATGCTCCTACACTAAAGCATAAACTGATTGCCGTAGAATATGCATTCAACCGCAAAAACAGCAACAAAATCCACAAAACCTGCAAAAGCAGGGATAATCCTACAAACACAAGTCTTCCCACACTGTTTTTCACATTAGACTTCTGTTCCGTCCGCATCTTCTGTCTCTTCATTCCGCATCCTCTCCTTATCATATCAAAAAAGCTTTCATCTGCAAACCCGGATGAAAGCTCTTTTTTATTCTTATATTGATTTTCTTTTGTAACGCCATCCTAAGCCTCTGCAGACAGCTGTAATCTCGCCGTAATCTCCCGCACTTCTTTCATAATCGCGGCATACATTTCATACTCAAGTCCAACCGGCGACATATGCGGACATTCCTGCTTCATCCGATAGGCCTGTCTTAACAGGCTGCGTTTGTTCTCCTCAAGCTCCCAGATCTGCTCTCTGCTCATAACTTCTCCACTTTCCGCACACCGGCGTCCCCCGCCTTCTTCTGTGCTATTCTCTTCTTGGTGTATATATCTTGTACACACACCTCTACCATCATAGCATATATAGTGGAAAATGCATCAGGAAGTTGTTCGGCATTTTTACCAAATTTTGTGACCGGATTTGAGGACTTTGCCTATTTACAAAACGGCTTTTATCTATTTCTCACAACTGCATCAGCATTTCAAGAGCCTGCTTTTTCATGATACAAATTCCCTGCTCTCTGATATGTGCAATGTGCCCCTGATCGGAGTAATGCGCATCGTCATACTCGATCGTTCCGAACGCAAATGGACGCATCTCCTCCTTGGCAAATCCCGTAAAATCCAGAATCAGATAGTACGCGCCGTCCATCTTGTAGAGACTGCTCTTTGGAATCTTCCCGCGAAAAGCAAGCAGGCTCATCCTGCGCATATTCTCAAAGGAAGAAAAGCGCAGTGCACAGATCATCGGGTCGGTGCGCTTATGCGTTCCCGCAGCGGCTGCCGTATCCGCTGTATCTGCTGCGGCCTGTGCGTTCCCCTCCTCTGCCTTGGCCGTTTTCCCTGATGCAGCGTCCGGATCCAGCTGGCTGATCATATGACTGACCGTATTCACCAGATCCCTCAGTGACACCTCTTTGTCTGCGCCAAAAGTGATCGCCATGCTGTGATCCTGCAAAAGCTCCGCCTTCACCATCGGAGAGATGCCCTCCATCTGAATATGCTCCTGTTCCTCGACGAGTTCTAAGACAGTATGCATGAATTCCTGCGTGATCTCGCTGTTCGCAATGATCTCATCAATATCGTATCCGAGACTCTCGATCTCCTGTTCCGTCAGTGCACAGCGGATTTTGTTATCACCGATATGTTCTATTTCCATAAATGATCAATCCCATCTATTGTAAAATGTTGTTTTTAAGTGATACCATTATCCTATTTTTTGCACTATTTGTAAAGTGGCAATCCTTAGAATACCTTTTTTTGCATAATGCGGATACTGCCCGCAAAGGATACCGCCAATGTGGCCAGGGAAACCAGAAACACTACCGCAGTCACGGCCGCAGGATTTAACTGCGCAGACCACCTCAGCCCTCCCGCAAAATTCTCCGGCAGAAGCTTCCTTGCTGCAATTGCGGCCCCAAGCACCGCAAACCCCAGAATCATGGTTGCTGTCCTGCTTTTTTCCATACCGTATTTCAGGCTGACCGGAAGCATGACTGCCAGAAAAATTGTCATCTCTAATAAAATAAGGAACATGGGCATCAGCCATTCTAAAAGAGACACCACATCTCCACGGATATAATCCGCCACAAAACCGGCCGCTGCGGAAACTGCCCAGAAACCACCGCCGCACAGCAGCATAAATACATATTTTTCCAGCACATAATCTTTTCTGGTCACCGGAAGCGTGAACAGAAACAGATAGCCGTGATCAAATTCGTCATACGAGATCGTGTTTACTGTAAAAAGCATGCCGAACATGGTACAATATCCCACAATGATCTGCGCTGGCTGACCGCTGCAAAGAAAAATGAGCGCAATCAGAATGATAATCGTAAAATACCGCTTCTGCCCTGCCAGAATCCGAAAATCCTTCGTCAATAATCCTTTCATAGCTTCTCCCCCCTCGCTGTCAAAATCAGAATATCGTCAATGCTGCCTTTTTCCATCACAAGATCCGGGTAATTTTCCTGATAATACCGGCGTTCGTTCGTCAGCAGGCGATAACCGTACGCTTCCCGCATTCCGGCAAGCAGATATCTACGGTCCAGCGCCTGATACTGCCGTTCATCCACTTTTAAGATGCCATACGAGTCTAAAAGAACATCTGTCTCCTCGTGAAGCACAATCTTCCCCCGGTCAATCATATAGATATCGTCACAGAACTTTTCCAGATCGCTGGAGATGTGGGAGGATATCAGCACAGATCTCGGTGCTCCGCCGGTCCCCTCCGAATCCAGATATTCCTGCAGTTCTTCAAGCATCGCCTCTCTGGACATCACATCGAGTCCCAGCGTCGGTTCGTCCAGAATCAGCAGGTCGGCGTCATGCGACATCGCAATCAGCAATTTCAGCTTTGCCTGCATCCCGGTAGAAAAATCTTTGATTTTTTTGTTCGCCGGAAGTTCATACCGCTGACATTTTTCCAGGAACCTGGCCTCATCAAATCTGGTATACAGATTCCGCAGAATGGCGGTGACATCCCGGACGGTAAGGAACTGGCTGAAGCCCGAATCCGCAAGGGATACCCCGATCCGCTCCCGGTCTTTTGCAGTCAGTTCTGTATATGGTTTTCCGAAGATCCTTATCTCACCCGTCTCCGGCGGCACCAGCCCCAGCAGAATCTGAAATGTCGTCGTTTTTCCCGCTCCGTTCGCCCCGACAAATCCGGTTGCCATCCCGGGCTGCACTTCCATGGAGCAGTCCAGTTGAAACGACCCGTATGCCTTTGTTACTTTGTTCAGTTGCACCATCCCATCATTCATATGATTCTCCATTCCTGTGATTGCACTCCTATGCTTCCAAAAACAATTCCAGAACCGCCCGCAGTTCTTCGTCGCTCATGCCATACGCCCGCGCCTTCGCCACCAGCTGTTCCATCCACTGCTCGATCTTCTGTTCTTCCGCAAGCAGTGACGGATTCACCCCGAGCACAAAGCTGCCCTTGCCATGCACCGTTGCGATCAGCTGCTCCTCCTCAAGGGCATCATATGCCTTTTTTACGGTGAGAGCGCTCACCTTAAGATCTTTTGCAAGCATTCTCACACTGTCAAGTGGCGCTCCCTCCCGCAGGGTTCCCTGCAGGATCTGTTTTTTTATCTGCTCTACGATCTGCTCATAGATCGGCTGCATCGATGTGTGATCCACAATTATCTTCATTTTTTTGTATTCTCCTCCACCTCTGCGCAGTATGTAGGTTTTCCTTCGACAAACAGTATATAACAGTATAGAACTGTTGTCAACTGTTATATACTGTTTATTACAAAACAATGGTTGCTTTTATATAAAAAATCCCGGTCTTAAGACAGAACTGTCATTCTCTGTCCGCGAACCGGGATTTCCTCTCTCATCGTTCCTTTTTATCTCTTGTTCCTTTTTATCTCTTTATAGGGTTATCAGTCAATTCTGATATTTCTCACATCAAAAGCTTATTGTTTCTTAATTGCATCCGTCTCATTCGTCCAGTGCAAGAAATGCATCTTTTATTGCAGACACGTCCTCGTCGAAGCCCATAACATATAAAATCACATCCCCGATGCTCTCCACCGCAACACTCTCCGCCTCCACGCAGATCCATTTTGCAGGATTGGCATTGTCCAGAAGCGTCTGTTTTGCCTTTGGCACATCGGTTCCGTCCGACACGCGCAGCACAACGCACTGATATGCCACCGACGTCATCATCGGAGCAGAATACGCCGAGTCAGTATATGTGATCTCATCTGTGCCCAGCACATATTCTTCCATATCCGCATCGATCGTCGTCATCTCATAATCCTGCATGGCCTCCCGCATGGATTCATCCAGATCGGCCGTTTCGTAAACTTTGTTTAAAATGTCAATACAGCTTCCGCTCAGTGCCTCCGCTTCCTCAGAAGTGCTCGTCTTCCCGCAGGCGGCAAAAGAAAACAACATCACGAACATCATTCCCACCGCAGCCACGCGCTTCCCGTATCCTGCCCTGCCGTCCGTTTTACGGTTCTTTCCGGTTCTTTTTCCCATATTCTCTCTGTGATCTCCTTTTTCATTCAAGTTTTCTACTTTATATAGAGTAAAACAGGCTTTTGGAGATAGTCTGTCCAAAAGCCTGTGTCTTTATTGCTGTCGTTTTACGCTATTTTTCTTCCGGCATCTGAATGCGGATATGAACGTCGTCCAGCTGCTTCTGATCTACAGTCGCCGGTGCTCCCATCATGATATCCATCGCGTTCTTATTCATCGGGAACGGGATGATCTCACGAATGCTCTCCTCGCCGCAGATCAGCATAATCATACGGTCAACACCCGGAGCGATTCCTGCGTGTGGCGGTGCTCCGTAGCAGAATGCATTGTACATGGCAGGGAATTTTGCCTTCACATCCTCCTCGCCGAGACCAACCAGTTCAAATGCCTTGATCATGATCTCCGGGTCATGGTTACGAACCGCACCGGAGGAAAGCTCTACGCCGTTGCACACCAGATCGTACTGGTAAGCAAGGATGGAAAGCGGCTCCTCGTTGCAGAGTGCGTTCATACCGCCCTGCGGCATGGAAAACGGGTTGTGACAGAACTCCAGTTCTCCGGACTCCTCGCCGATCTCATACATCGGGAAATCTACGATCCAGCAGAATTCGTAGCAATCCTTTTTCATGTGCTTCTCGCTCGCAGCGCCAAGCAGTCTGCGGAGTACGCCTGCGGTCTTCTGCGCTGCCAGCTTCTTGCCTGCGGTCAGACCGATAAAGTCACCCGGCTTTAATCCGAGGGCAGCAATGACTGTCTCCTTGCGCTCCTGCAAGAACTTGGAAATACCTCCCACAAATTCGCCGTTCTCATCCAGCTTGAACCAGTAAGCCTTGTTGGCTGTCTGCACTTCCACCTCGGCATAGATTCCGTCGATCACTTTTCTGGTCGCAGTAAATCCGTCCACGACAACCGCTTTTACGGTCTGTCCCTCGAACGGACCGAATCCGCAGTCTGCCATGACGTCCGTCGCATCCTGCAATACCAGATCAATGCGGAGATCCGGCTTGTCGGTGCCGTACTTGTCCATGGACTCCAGATATGGAATACGCACAAACGGAGCCTTGGAAGCAGTCTTGTATACACCATACTTTTCAAATACCGGCGGCAGTACCTCCTCGACAACAGAGAACACATCCTCCTGGGAAGCAAATGCCATCTCCATATCGAGCTGATAGAACTCTCCCGGAGAACGGTCTGCTCTTGCGTCCTCATCACGGAAACACGGTGCAATCTGGAAATAGCGGTCGAATCCGGACGCCATTAAAATCTGCTTGAACTGCTGCGGTGCCTGCGGCAGTGCATAGAACTTGCCCGGATGATTTCTGGCCGGTACCAGATAATCTCTCGCGCCTTCCGGGGAAGAGCAGGTCAGAATCGGAGTCGTGATCTCTAAAAATCCCAGCTCGTTCATCTTATTGCGGAGCTCTGCCACGATGCGGCTTCTGAGCACGATCTTGCTCTTGACCGACGGATTTCTCAGATCCAGATAGCGATATTTTAATCTGGTGTTCTCATCCGCCTCTCTGGACTGGTTAATCTCAAACGGAAGTGCATTGTAGATACACTTTCCAAGGATCTCGATCCCTTCCGGCACGACTTCAATCTCTCCGGTCGGAAGCTCTGTATTCTTATTGGAGCGCTCTCTGACGGTTCCTGTTACGGAAATGGTGGACTCCTTGTTCACTCCGTCCAGCTTCTCCATCATCTCTTCTGTCTCAACGACAATCTGGGTCGTTCCATAGAAATCTCTTAAAATAAGAAATCCCAGGTTCTTGCTGACCTTGCGGAGATTCTCGTACCATCCGACGAGCGTTACTTTCTCTCCCGCATTGGAAAGACGCAGCTCATTACAGTTATGTGTTCTCGACTGTGTCATTTTCTTAACTCCCTTGTATCAATCTAAAAATGTTCTTCAAATCTGTCCGGGCAGCAGCCTGTCCGGCGCTTTTTTTATCTTACACCATGAAACGCGATTTTTCAACGGTTTTATCCGTTCTAAATAATTCTGACAAACACTCCGATAAGCACGAACACAAGGATCGTCAATCCAAATCCACGCAGCGTTATCTTTGTTCTCCGTAACGGATCTTTCAGTGCCTCCTCCAGACAAATCCTCTCAAGTTCATCCAGCACACGCCATAATTCCGGATAATCACGACTGTTAAACTCATATTTTATGTCTTCCACGCGTCTGCCTATGTAGCGGCATGCTTCCTCCGACCACTCCTGTGCCCTCACATGTTCACCAACTTGTCTCCAGAACTCTGGTTCTTTGTACAGGGTAATCGCCAACTCCGATTGCAGGAACTCTTCCCAGCGTTTCTTCTGGGTTCCTTCCCCCTGCAATGTGAGACCTCGCAGCCGCTCCGGCAGCTCCTCTGTCAGCATTTTCCTGCTTCTCTCCTGTCCGGCACGAATGCGTGCAAAATACTCCTGCCATTGTGCTTCTGTCTCATCGGTTTCAAGCTGTCCGTACTCCTTCTCCAGCGCCCTGTCCCGCTCTTTTAAGCCTTCCCGTGCCACCGGTTTCACCGGACTTGGAACCGTCCTGCTTCCGTTCAGATCACTTTCTTTCTCTTGTCTTTTCGCGTATTGAATGGCGCGCTGGTAAGCATCGTGAAGCACTGCCCACTCCTCTGGCTTTTCCTCCCTGTGACAGTTCTTTACTCTGGCAGCATACACTTTTTTGATCTGTTTTTGATCTGTAGTCTGGGAAATTCCCAGTATCTCCCATATTGTCATATTCTTCTAGCTGGTCAGATGTCCGCCCCTCCACAATTCATATTCCTGTTCCTCTTTGCGGTAATCCACCTGATCCTGCGCATCGACCGCCTGCTTACTACTCTCATACCACCGGGAAAAACCGTCTGCTGTTCCCTCAAATGCCGCCTCCTGCAGACACTGCTCCTCCACATAGTCCAGAAACAGATTCAGCTGTTTTCTGCCCTTGTTGATGGAGAGGACGTCCTGTCTTCCCAGATAATAGTTAAAATACTGTACACGACTGTCAATCTGTTCCCGGATATATCCCGTTGTCTCACGATGCAGCTTTTCAGCACGCGCAAGCACCAGCCGGTTTTCCTCAAGATCTCTCGGATGAATCTTCAGTTTATTCAACTGCTCCAGTCTTTTTTTCAGTTCCTTTTCTGATAATTTGATTTTATCATTCCGGATCACGAGCTGTTTTTCTTGTCCTGTCGATACGACGTGCACATCTACCACCAGAATTCCATTGATATCGTAGGTATAACGCACCCGCACCTTCTCTTTTCCTTCCGGTCCGACAGGAACCGGAACCGTGATGCTTCCCAACAGCAGATTGTCCTCCGCGTACATTGCTTCCCCCTGGTATACCTTGAACCTCATTTTGGTCTGCCTGTCATGTGCCGTCGTCATAATAGTCTCCCTGCTGACCGGGAGCGCCATGTTCCTCTCAATCAGCACATCACAGAGATCACGGTTCGGATCTGCTTCGTTGTATTGGGACACGCTGAGAGAAAACGGACAGATATCCGTAAGAAGCATATCGCGAATATCCGCATTGCGTTCCTTGATGCCTGCATACACTCCTGCGCCGAGCGCAATCATATAATCCGGGCTGACAACCGCAATATCCGTGCGCTGCAACAGATAATTCAAATACTTTTGCACCACCGGCATTTTACAGGACCCTCCAACAAGCACTACCGCATCTACTTCTCTGGCACTCTTCTGCCCGTCCGACAACACACGCCGGATCGGTTGTGCCATCCGTTCAAACAGCGGCTCCGCCTGCAGGATCAGCTCCTTTCTGGAGACCTCCATCCGATATTCTCTCCCAGCAAGTGTCACACACATCTGTGCAGTCTCCTGACCGGTCAGTTCAAACTTACAGTTTTCCGCACGTTCCAACACAATTGCCGCATCCTCAGCTGAGAAGCGGTTTTCAGAAAGTCCGCACGACTTCCAGAACATATCTGCAATCAACCGGTCAAAATCACTGCCGCCGAGATGATTGTCTCCGCTGACCGCCAGAATCTCCACAATGTTATCAAAACACTCTACTAATGACACATCGAGCGTTCCCCCTCCAAAATCAAACACCAGCATGACGGCATCCTCCATCTGGCTTCGGCACTGATAATATAACGATGCAGCCGAAGGTTCATTGATGATGCGCTCCACATGAAATCCTGCCAGTTCCCCCGCATTTTTTGTTGCATTTCTTGCAAGGTCGTTAAAATATGCCGGTACACTGATGACCGCTTCCGTAATCTCCTCCCCCAGATAATGCTCCGCGTCTTCCTTTAATCTTTTTAACACAAGCGCGGAAAGTTCCTCCGGACGGTATTTTTTTCCGGCGAGCGAATATATCTTTTCCGTTCCCATAAATCGTTTAAAAACGCTTACCGTATCCTCCGGGTGTGTAACCAGACGCTCCTTTGCAATTTTTCCCACGTACACCGTGCCATCTTTGCCTATACTAACTACGCTAGGCGTCAGATAGTCTCCAAACGCATTCGGAATCAGATGACTCTCTCCATTTTCCCACACTGCCGCCGCACTGTTTGTCGTTCCAAGATCAATACCGATAATTCTTCCCATATGCCCTCCATCTGCAAGCTGTTTCTCTTTTTTTACTTTATACCGTTCGTAATCTCCTTTAAGAAACGTGCACATCCACGCGAAGCTTTTTTATGTAATAGAAACGAAGTTTCCCATTATGTAAAAAACGCCATAGATCATCCTATGGCGTTCTCTGTCAGATCATTTCCGGATCAGTCTTTGTAAAACTCGACAATGTCCTTGTAGCCCTCGGCTGTCAGCTTCTCTTTCTGGAACTTCTTGTTCTTGTTCATGCGCACGACAAGCACCTGCTTCCCAGCAACACGCTCCTCCTGTGCCCTGGCGATCACTTTCGATACCTGCTCCGAGGTACAGCCTTTTTCAATGAGGTATGCCACCTTCGGGCGCTGCATCGGCACGGTGAAACCGCTCTCCATCAGAAGAAGAATGATGCGCTCAAAGCCGATGGAGAATCCGCACGCCGGAACGTCATTTCCGGTGAACTTGCCGACCATCTTGTCGTAACGTCCGCCGCCGCCGCACGCTGCTCCCAGCTCCGGCATTGCGATCTCAAAAATCGTTCCTGTATAATAGCTCATTCCGCGCACAAGCGTCGGATCAAATACCATCTTAAAGTCGGCTGTCTTCGCCGTCTCCACACTATCGATAATCTCCTGGAGATTCTGCTCCACCTCCGGCTCCAAAAAGCCCTGTAAGGTGTCTGCCAGATATTTGATACCGTTCTGTGCCCCGGATACGCCCTCAAACAGCGCCAGATACTTGTCAATCGACTCCTTCGCATAGCCTTCCTTTGCGAGTTCTTCCGCCACGCCGTCAAGACCGATCTTGTCCATCTTGTC
>ERZ834769.3460-NODE-3460-length-10249-cov-9.773887_pt1 | contig 10249 bp, 10 predicted proteins | sample MGYA00519690_ERZ834769 | MGnify/ENA primary metagenome ERZ834769 (study PRJEB31850, sample SAMEA3708760) | human gut metagenome | biome: human gut; feature: human-associated habitat; material: faeces | place: China | collected 2014 ... | reverse complement strand
TAGTTTTGAGCATACTTAGTTTAACATACGGCGATTTTGCGTTCAATAGCAAAACACTCCCAATTTTATTTCAATACTGTTTTATAAGGGGGGCAGTTCTTTTGTGTGAAGTGCCTAACATATTGTAAGGTTGTCTGAAATTGTCAAAGTTCTCAAAATGATCTTTGGCGAGGGACTGCTCGCCAAGAAGGAGATATGCAGCAGTAAGAATGTCATTAGGGGACGTTGGATCAATGATGAGATTGTATAAGAGTTTTCACTCTTCTGCATTTAATGACCGCTGGCGCTTTACACTCTGCAATTTGTTCAATAGCCGAATTATGTAAGGAAGTTCCGCCTCTGTGGCATCCATAATCCAGTCGGAGAATTCACTTGCTGTTCGGATATTTGAAAACCGCCGAGCTCTCCACGGAGCAGAACTGCAACATGATCGACGGCGTACCCAACAACACGCCTATCCCACCCACGCCCCCGGAGCTGGACGCAAAACCGCTGGATAAGGTAAAGGAGCCCAAAGAGCGCCGGAAAGGCCGGGAGCTGGAACGCTGATGGAGAACCGCAAGCGGAATGTCCATCTGCACGTCATGGTAACGCCGGACGAGCTGGCAGCCATCCATGAACGGATGGCTGAGGCGGGCATTTCCAACGCCGGGGCTTATGTGCGGAAAATGGCTCTGAATGGATATATCCTGCACATCGACCTTGCACCTGTAAAAGAGTTGATCTCTCTGCAACGGCGCTGTTCCAACAATCTCAATCAGGTTGCCATACACGCACATACCTACGGCGTGTACCCGGAGGAAATCGACGGATTGAAGCGGGACTATGAAAAGCTGTGGGGCGAGGTGTCAAAGGTGCTGCGGGAGCTTTCCGAGCTGGTGGCAAAGTAAGACGAGGGCGGCAGGCTTCCGTTGCGTGGGGCTTGCCGCCCTGCTCTTCTTTTACCACTTCGGGCCATGTTGGCGCTGTTGACAAAGTCTCGCTCCGCTCCGCCCTACCAACAAAAAAAGACGCCCTCTGCGGAAAACGAACCCTCGCACCAGACCTGCCGCAGTTTCAGCGCCTCCCGGTATTCCGGGCTGGAACGGCGTTCCGGGTTGCGCTGTCGGTCTGCCGCAAAGTAGCTGACGGACACTTTTCTTGCGCCGCGTTTGTCGCTCTCGCGCAGGCATTTTTCCCGCAGCGGACAGAGCGCACAGTCCCGCTTATCCGCCTGATACTCCCAAAACAGGCCACTGGCGCTGCGGGCCAGCCGCCTTAAACACAGCTCTTTTCCAATGGGACAGAGGTACATATCACGGTTCACGTCGCGGCAAAAATCGTCCCGCGTAAACTGGACAGACACCCGCGCGGCGGTCTTTTGCGGCCGCACGAAAAAGCCGATCCCCAGTTCACCCAGCGCCCGATGGGCCAGCGGAAAATCGTAGGCGGCGTCCGCCGTGGCAGCCTGAATTGGTACAACATTTTCGTGAATATGCTCGATCAGGCCAAAAACGGCACGGAATCGTTCACATCTCCGGCAGTCACGGTCTGGCCTACGATGATGCCGTAGTCGCTGTCCACCGCCTGATGGGAGAGGTAATACGGCCCCTCCGGTTTTCCCGGGCGCTTCATGTGCCCGGCTTCTGGATCTGTGCGGCTGATTCGCTTATGAGTCCGGCGGTTGTCCCGCTTGATCTGCTTTGTGCGCTTTTTCCGCCGTTTGCCGGTCTGTGCCGCCAACTGTTCCAATCCCTCCTCTTCGTAGGCGTCTAGTTTTTCCCAGTAGACGCCGGCTTCCTCAACGACCTCCACCAGCTCTTCCGATGCGCGGGAGGCATTGGCTCTGACATGGGTCGAATCCGTACCGATCACACGCCCGCTGACAAGACCTTTTTCAATATACTGGCGAACAACCTCTTTGAACAACCGCCGGAACACCTTGCGGAAGGACGGTTTCCGGCGGCGCAGCTGCGAGATCGTGCTGTGATCCGGCACGCGGTCGAAGAGGTCGAGACCAAGATACCAGCGTAAGGCAATATCCGTCTGGATGCGCTGTTCGATCTGCCGCTTTGACGGGATGCCGTACAGGAAACCCACCAGCAGATACTTCACAATGACCACCGGGTCAATGGGCGGACGGCCGTATTTTTTGCTGTAAAGCGGGGCTGTTTCCTCGTAAACGAAGGACAGATCCAGCGCTGCTTCCAACTTTCGGAGGAAGTGCTCCCGGGGGCATCAGATCCTCGATCGTTACCATGTGCATCGCCAGCTGTATCCCATCACCTCAGGTCGTTTTCCTCATTATAACATACCGCGAGGGCTGTTGCGAGACTTTGTCAACAGCGCCATGTTGACCCGAAAAAGAGAAGAACTGTAATAATTTCTTCAAAAAATAATACTGAAAAAATATTGTCCTCCATAAATAATCATGTTATGATATTAACAACATTGTTTATCATATTGTTTACAACAAGGAGGGGTTGTGATGGCAACAGCAAACGATCTTTTGACCCGAGCTATAGATGAAACAAAGCATTTGAATCATAACGAAATTTTTCTTGTGCGAGATTTGTTTAAAGGCTATGAATGGAACAGAATATCTCGTAGTGATCGGTTATTATTAGGTACTCTGTTTCTCAATTATGTGCATACTACTGGAACATATATAGAACCTATTGAAAAAACTTCCTCCCGACAACAAAAGTATAGAGTGAATAGGCCATGAACCGACTCTTGACGCAAATATGAAATGAGGGAGATTTTATGAAAGCAGAATTATATAAACGACTTTTTAAAGCTATATATACAGAAGATATAGTTTCTTTAAAAAAAATTGCCATTACAATTATTCAAGAGGAACGAAAACTTGGTCATAATGTACTGGCGGATTCATTAGAAAAGCTAACGATTACAGAAAAACCTAAATATACTTTATTTGATAGCCGCCGAAATGAAACAGGATTGGCTTCATTGCCTAAAAGCAAACGGAATAATTCACAGTTGGTTTCTTATATTCCTCGCGAGCAGTTGAAGCACCATATGGTTTTACCGGAAGGCGTGGAAGAACGACTGTTATCTATTGAACAGGAATACGCAGCACGTGAGAGGCTAAAAAGATACAACCTTGTTCCCAAAAGAAAAGTGCTGCTTTATGGCCCACCAGGATGTGGAAAAACTATGAGCGCAGAAAGAATTGCTTGGAATTTAGGACTGCCATTACTGAAAGTTAGATTTGATTCTTTGCTTTCTTCGTATTTTGGGGAATCCGCATCTAACCTTCGTATGGTTTTTGACTATTGTAAAAATGAACCTGTGGTCTTATTGCTTGATGAGTGTGATTTCATAGCAAAATCTAGAACAACAGCGCAAGATGTTGGTGAAGTCCCTAGAATCGTAAATATGCTCCTTACTTTGCTTGACGAGTATGATGCACCTGGTTTGGTAATTGCAACTACCAATTTGAAAGTATCTCTTGACGAAGCTCTTTTTCGGAGATTTGATGATGTAATTGAAATGGCGTTGCCCGGCAAGATTGAACGCAAACGTTTACTTGAAATGACATTATCCGCCATTCCCACTTCACCAGATATAGATTTGGATAGTATTGCGGAACAAATGGATGGTTTTTCTGCTGCCAATGTTGTTTTGATTGCTCAAAGGGCAGCCAAAATAAGTATTCTTTCAGGTAATAAAAAAGTATGTTACGAACATTTTTCTAAAGCTCTAAAAGAGAGTTTAAAGTTTTAAAGGTAAGGAGGTAATCTTATGCCCGAAAATAGAGATTTTTCTCATTTGCCACTTCCATTTTTATATAGAGGAAAACCAAAGCTACGCGGGTTTAATTCGCCTTCTGAACGAACCAACCGTAATCGTAATAATAGAGCACATCATGGCGAGTATTTGAAACGCCGTTCGTCTGAATTGTCTCAGTTTTGGAAAGAACGACGCATAAATCGTTTAGAAGAAGATCTGCCGGAGATACAAGTAGGTATCCCGATTCTACTAGAAATTGAGCCCTCCAGTAATATCGAATTTTTAAGAGGACTTGGGTTTGAAATCGTTTGTGAAATTGAAGATGGCTTTATTATAGTTGCATCAGAAGATATTGATCTAACTCGTTTTAACCAAAAAGCGAATGAATTTATTCAAAATATTTCTTTGCGCTGTAACACTCCTGCTAAGGTATATGCACTGTGCGAAGATAGCGACAGACTTAAGCGGATTTTGTCTGATGACCTCTATTCTAAATGGGCAACTATTTCCGCAGATTCAACGTACTTTATCGATATAGGCATAAGTTGTTGCGGGAATATACAATTACCTGATCGCCCTTCCAGAACAAAACAAGAAACAGATGAACATTACGCCAAGCGAGAGCAAAAATGGGAAGAGAATTTTAATGAAGCTTATCTCGAATGGGACGAGCTTAAAATGGAACGAGAAGAGGCGCTTCAAAGCTTTGTCAATGCTTATCATGGTGAAATTATGGAAATGTCTGATGGCACTTCAGAAGTATGTGATTTACCAGACAGTTTCTCTGCCAGATTAAAGATTAGCGGAAAGTGCTTACTTGACCTTGTAATGAATTTCCCATATATTTTTGAAGTATCTGAGAGTGAAGAAATTAACATTGGAGTACCTGTGTCTAATTGCACTGACTTAGCTGAAAACGTAAATATAGTACCTCCGTCAGAATCAGCCCCTATTGTCTGTGTAATAGATAGCGGCATTCAGGAGCAACATAAATACTTATCTGCCGCAATCATCAGCGAAGAGTCTGTAAGCTTAATTCCTGATAATCCCAGTCCCAGTGATCAGGTAGGCGGTGGAGGACATGGTACTCGAGTTGCCGGTGCTGTATTGTATCCTGATACTATCCCCACAAGCGGGAACTATCAACTCCCTTGTTGGATTAGAAATTTTAGAATTCTTGATGAACATAATGGGATGCCGCAAGAGGTTTATCCGCCTAAAGCTATATCAAAAGCCGTTGAAGTTTATTATAAAGATAATCCTATGCCGACTAGAATTTACAATCATTCCATTGGGAGTAGGAAACCATGTGCAATGAAGCACATGACGCCTTGGGCGGCTGAAATTGATAGCCAGTCTTACAATAATGATGTGCTATATATTCAAGCTGCTGGAAATGTATATTCTGATGTAATCGGTGCATATTGGCAAGCAGGTTATCCATATCCACTGTATCTAGAGAGAGAACTGTGCAGAATATCTGATCCAGCTCAAAGTCTGCAGGCTTTAACGGTTGGCTCTGTATCGGATTCTGATTTTGAGACAGAAGATATAGTTGCCCTAGGTAAATCTGGCAGCGTTTCTTCTTTCTCCCGATCTGGGCCAGGAATATGGGATGTATTAAAACCAGAGGTTGTGGAGTACGGAGGAACTCATGCGTATAATAAAGGTAGTAATCCTCCGATATTATCGACACCGCCGGAAGTATGCCCTGAGTTGATTCGTAAATCACCACAAGGCCCTGCTTTCGCAAGAGATGCAATAGGCACATCATTTGCTGCGCCAAAAGTTACATACATTGCCACTCAAATAGAGAAAAGTTTACCTGAAGCCCCGGCATTATTATACAGGGCTCTTATTGCACAGTCTGCACGTTGGCCCCAAAAAGCCAATGATCTCACAAAAGAAGATTGTGTTTCTATGCTTAGGCATATTGGTTATGGTATACCGGATGTTCATCGTGCAACAAGTAATGATGAGTATAGAATCACACTAATAACGCCCGTTCTTATGGAACTGGGAGATAACGAAGCACATATCTTCCAAATTCCAATTCCAGAAGAACTATCTTCGGTTGGTGAAGATTACGACATTTTGATTGAGATTACTTTGTCTTATGCTGCAAATCCCCGTAGAACACGACGCCATATTAAAGGGTACTTATCTACATGGTTAGATTGGTGCTGCAGCCGGATAGGCGAAAGCGCAGAAACTTTTGCACAACGAATTTTTGAAACTGGTTCTGTGATTGAGGACGACGGTGATTTTGATTGGGTATTGGGCGAGGCAACTAATCGTGGTTTTGCAGATGGATACTCAAGAAAAAAAGGGACACTACAGAAAGACTGGTGTATCATCAAATCTAACCAACTGAGTGATGCGTTTTGTGTTGCTGTGCGCGGTCATAAGGGATGGGGCGGATTGTTTAAAGCAAAGTACAGCTTAGCTGTTAGCTTTGAAGCGATCAATCAAGATATACCAATTTATGAACCTATTAGAACTGAAATTGAGACCACAATCGAAAACAAGGAAATTGAGGTTGAAATGCCTGATTCCAAATAACAGATTAAGGAGAGTCCATCGGACTCTCCTTAATCTGTTATTTGGAAAATAATGAGACATAATTCACTAATCTTTCGCAACATTTCTGTCCCCGGGCAGGCATGATAAAATAGAGGTAGGAAGGATAGATAAAGGAGGCTTTGAAGATGGAGATACTGCTGAAAATATTGGTTGCTCCCTTTGCTTTAGCGTTGTCCCTTCTGGCGGCTCTGCTGGTGTTCCTGTTTGATATTTGTGCCGTCCTGCTGACGATTGCCTCTATGATCCTGGCGGTGCTGGGTGTTGCTCTTTTTTTCACGCCGACGCCCATAGGCGGGATTGTATTTCTGTTTCTTGCCTTGCTTCCGCCTCGACTAAATAATTGGAAAAATTTGCACCTTTGCGGTCAAAAGGTATTGTTATCCCATCGTATGAAAAAGCACCGGCTTTGATATAAGACAACATAAATTCGGAATCAATGGTTCGCTGTCGCAAGTTATCAGATGACTTATAGTTTACGCTAAATGACTCGGAATGCCTGTGTGCAATTATTGAGAGACTGTCGCCAATTAGAGTTGCAATTTACTATAATACCTTACTTTAACATAATTATTATAGCATTTTGCAACTGCTATTTCAAATAATGTGGCGAAATCGCCCTTGATGTTTATCAAGTCAAATGGCTGGGGGGAAAGAATAATTCCAAGGTGTTTAGGGTATCTTGTGATGAAAATCCCCAGAGCACAGAGCTCAGCGCTATTACAGCCTCTTTCCGTAGCCGATAGTATGTGCTGGAACTGATGTCTCGAATATGAGGCCGGAGCACTTCGATAATCTCATCGACATTTTTTAGCTTTTGCGGAGACAAGAATGAGTAATACAGGATCCAGTAGTAGACCTCTCCGTTTTTGTGACGGGTACGAAGAAGATTGACGGCGTTTTCAAGCAGCGTCAGCATTTTGTAGCTACGCTCAATACACTTGGCGTGATCTTCGATGATGGTTCCACCCAGATCTGCCCCAGCCATATAAATAGAGTCTAAAAAATCTTCAATGCTGCAATCGTAGTCGATGCGAAACTGATTTTTTACTTGCCGAACAGAAACTTCCAGACTCCATGTTACATCCCGATACTTCTTGAGTAGCTTCCATGTATCGTGATAACGATTATCCTCCTCCGGACGCTTTTCATGCATCTTTCTTGCCATTGCCGCACGCTCCTTTCGCTTCAGCATTTGGGGTGATAGTCATTTCGAATCGATACAACGGACTGCCGGTACTGCAGCAGATCGCCAGGCCCGCTGAGATAGTGCCTTTCTCTATTTCTACCGTGCAGTCGTCGGATAATGGATATAACATATATTTGGATTTTGGGCATGAAAGGCAGGAAATGCCTTGCGCTTCAAGGGTTCGCAGCACTTTTCGAACGAAGTACAGCATGTGAGGTTTTGAAACGCTGGGAAGCTCTGTTGAAACGCAGATTTGCTCATCAGAAATTGGGCCGGACTCTGGCGGAATGGTATCCGGCACAGATACGCGAAGGTTCAGACACATAGCAACCTCCTCTTTGTCTATCATGACATCCGAAATTCGGAACATGGTTGAGAGATAATTCTTTAGGTAAATTACCGTTCCGCTGCGGCCTGGGAAAGTCAGCAGAGAAAGATAGTCAAAATCGGCCAGTTTTTTGAGCAGCCGCCCCACGCTGGAACGTGAGATTCCCCAGCGCGCGGATAATTCGCTGTAATTGACGAGCGGATTCCCGGTGCCGTTTCTGAAATACGCAACTGGCCCGATCTCAGAGCCGCGTACTTGCTGATCCTTATAAATCGCAGAGATCCAAAGATCCAGAATGACATCCATCTCAGATGCGCGTCCCGCGGAGATCAACTCCGTTGCCGTTGAAACAGGAATGAAGAAGAAACCGGAGTCTTTTTGGCATGGGCAGTTATAATCGAGCGCGGTGTTATTGCGCCGCCAGTCCGTAATGGAGAACTTTACGATATGCCCGCGGCCGAGGCGGGTAAATGTAATGAGCTGCCGATCCTGCAAGGATTTTAGGATTGCAAATGCCTGGTAGTGAAAGCGTACACGAAACCATTCCGTGATGTCAGTGATGGAGCAGATCCATTCGCCCGGATATACCGTGTATGAGATCCCGTCTATGCGCCGATAAGAGGTTCTGAAGTTGGCATAGGCGCAAAGAACGACATAATAAAAAAGACCGGAGCATCCGCCTGTGCGAATGCTCCGGTCTGTGAGTAGGTCCTGTACGAATTCTCGATAGATTCGGCAGCGAGGAAAATCTACAATCTGCCTGAGCTCAAGCTGGTAGTTTTTCATATAAAATCTCCTGTTATTTTTGATAGATGAAAAGAATCTCATCCTGTGCTAAAAGAATGTTTAGAAGTATTTAGATGCTAAAAACCCTGCTAAACGAATTAGGAAACACAACAGAACAGTTGGTGAAGCTCTGTGCACTTGGTGCAATAGAGAGCACTGAAAAAAGTGCGCTCTGGGGCACGGAGGCTGTTAAAATGCATCTATAACGGCTTATGTGATATTAGATTGGTGCTTTGGTAAGGATGAGGTCGGCAGTTCGAATCTGCCCAGCAGCTCCACAAAGCATCGAAAACTTCGGTTTTCGATGCTTTTTTGTTGCAAAAACGCCGAAAATGGTGTGAGTCAAAATGTGGGCAAACCGCCTGACCCACACCGTGACCCACACGCGAAAATGTGCGGATAGGTTCAAAGAGTACCGGAGAGGAGGTTTTGCCCCCTCTCCGGTATTTCGCATCCTTTTTCTGCTTACATCACTTGCGCCATGAAGCTGCCCATCGTTTGTGCGGCTTCGTCCTGCTTCTGCCTCGTAGCGTGGGTGTAGGTGCGGAGTGTGAATCCAGCGTCATAGTGGCCGAGCATACTGCTGACGGTTTTGACGTCCACCCCATTTTGCAGTGCCAGCGTTGCGAAGGTGTGTCTGAGGTCGTGAAATCTGATGTGCGGCAGCCCGGCGTCCTTCAGGATCTTCTTGTGCAGATTTACGACGGAGTCTGGGTAGTACATCTCACCAGTTACCGGCGAGGGGAACATGTAGGGATTCTCGGGATGCTTGCCGTGTTCCGCTATCAGCAGGTCTACGGCCTCCTGCGGGATAGATACTTTTCTGACTGATGTTTCCGTCTTAGGACGGGACAAGGTCAGTTCGCCGTTCGGATTCTTGACATACTGCTTGCTGACGGATATGGTGCGGTTCTGAATGTCGAGGTCAGACCAGAGAAGCGCGGTTAACTCGCCCTTGCGCAATCCGCTGACCAGCTCCAGATAAAACATGGGAAGGAGTCCGCGGGCATTTGCTGCATTGAGGTATTCTTTGATATGTTCCGGTTGGAGGATCTGCATTTCGAACTTCTGAATTTTGGGAGCGATGCAGTCTTCAGTTGGATTGCGCGGAATCAGGCGCTCTTTGACTGCCCGCTCGAAGGCATTGTGCAGCATCAGGTGAAGGCTTCGCACGGTCGTGCTGCTCAGCCCCGGATTGCCATGACCGCTCTTGCGGTCGATGCGACCGTTTTCCATCAGCTCTTTGTAGAGTTTTTGTAGATCATGGGCGGTCAGTTTGGTGAGCTTGATATTGCCGATGCGGGGAATCGTGTATTGCTCGACCATCAGTTGATAGCGGTTTGCTGTTGAGATGCGGATATTCGGCTTTGCGTAGATCTCATACCAGCTCCGCAGCCAAGTTGCTACCGTGTACTCATCAGCGCGGCTGACATCGATTCCTCTGGCAGCCTCCATTGCGGCACTGAGCTTTGCCTTGCATTCCGCCTGCGTCTTACCAAGTACATTTTTGATGATACGCTTTCCAGTCTCGGGATGATAGCCTGCGGTGTAGCGACCCTCCCAACGTCCATCTGACCGTTTGCGGATGTTGCCCTCGCCGTTGGCGCGCTTTTTAGCCATTCGTGATCATC
>ERZ834769.3458-NODE-3458-length-10252-cov-3.905953_pt1 | contig 10252 bp, 8 predicted proteins | sample MGYA00519690_ERZ834769 | MGnify/ENA primary metagenome ERZ834769 (study PRJEB31850, sample SAMEA3708760) | human gut metagenome | biome: human gut; feature: human-associated habitat; material: faeces | place: China | collected 2014 ... | reverse complement strand
CCGGTGCGTATCGTATCGGGTCTTCCGTAGAGTTTGACTGGTGCGGTGTGCAGGCTTTAAATACTATTCGTAAAGAAGGATGGCGCAGCGTGATGATTAACTATAATCCTGAAACTGTATCTACGGACTACGATATGTGCGATCGCTTGTACTTTGACGAATTGACTTTTGAACGTGTGATGGATATTCTGGAACTGGAGAATCCGCATGGGGTAATTGTATCTACCGGTGGTCAGATTCCGAATAACTTGGCTTTGCGTTTGGATGCACAGCATATCAATATCCTTGGCACAAGTGCCAAGAGCATTGACAACGCTGAAGACCGTGAGAAATTCTCTGCTATGCTCGACCGTATCGGTGTGGATCAGCCCCGTTGGCGTGAATTAACATCTATGGATGACATTCAGGAGTTTGTTGAAGAAGTAGGTTTTCCTGTACTTGTCCGTCCGTCATACGTGCTTTCGGGAGCTGCAATGAATGTTTGTTCCAATCAGGAAGAACTGGAACGTTTCCTGAAACTGGCAGCCAATGTCTCGAAAAAACATCCGGTAGTAGTAAGTCAGTTTATTGAACATGCCAAGGAAGTAGAAATGGATGCCGTGGCGCAGAATGGCGAAATTGTGGCATACGCTATTAGTGAGCATATCGAATTTGCGGGAGTACACTCCGGTGACGCGACTATTCAGTTCCCGCCACAGAAGCTATATGTAGAAACTGTTCGTCGTATTAAGCGTATCAGCCGTGAGATTGCCAAGGCTTTGAATATCTCCGGTCCGTTTAATATTCAGTATTTGGCAAAAGACAATGATATCAAGGTGATTGAATGTAACTTGCGTGCCAGTCGTTCTTTCCCATTTGTCAGCAAGGTACTGAAGATTAACTTTATTGAACTGGCAACCAAAGTTATGCTTGGCCTGCCTGTCGAAAAACCGGAAAAGAATCTTTTCGAACTGGACTATGTGGGAATCAAAGCTTCACAATTCTCCTTCAATCGTTTGCAGAAAGCCGACCCGGTGTTGGGAGTAGATATGGCTTCCACCGGTGAAGTAGGTTGTATTGGTATGGATACTTCTTGTGCCGTATTGAAAGCAATGCTTTCTGTAGGCTATCGTATTCCGAAGAAGAATATCTTGCTTTCCACGGGTACGATGAAGCAAAAAGCGGATATGATGGATGCAGCCCGTATGTTGGTGAATAAGGGATATAAACTCTTTGCGACGGGCGGTACACATAAAGCGCTTGCCGAGAGCGGTATTGAGAGTACTCATGTTTATTGGCCGAGTGAAGAGGGACATCCGCAGGCGTTGGAGATGCTTCATAGTAAGGAAATAGATATGGTAGTCAATATACCAAAGAACTTGACTGCCGGAGAATTAAGTAATGGGTATAAAATCCGTCGCGCTGCCATTGATTTGAATGTACCATTGATTACGAACGCTCGTCTGGCTAGTGCATTTATCAATGCATTCTGTACGATGAGTGTGGATGATATAGCTATCAAGAGCTGGGCAGAATATAAATAAGATGATTATATTCTATTGAAATGAAAAGACAAAGGTCGTTCTTATTATTCGAGAGCGGCCTTTGTCTATTATTGTAGAAATACAATTATTCGATTATTCAGTTGGAAAATTAAATACTCTTGGTCTTTATTTGCTGTTTTGGACATTTTAATGTAACTTGCGCACTTATTTAAATAACATTTTTTTTACAGGAGAATGATAGGTATGGATAATCATGTTGTAATAATGGCTGGTGGCATAGGGAGCCGTTTCTGGCCGATGAGCACTCCGGAATGTCCTAAACAATTTATTGATGTAATGGGATGTGGCCGGTCACTGATTCAATTGACGGCAGACCGGTTTGATGGTGTTTGCCCCAGGGAAAATATGTGGGTGGTAACTTCTGAAAAATACATTGATATTGTTCGGGAGCAGTTGCCGGAAATTCCGGAAAGTAATATTTTAGCGGAACCTTGTGCACGAAATACTGCACCTTGTATCGCATTTGCTTGTTGGAAAATCAAAAAGAAGCATCCCCGTGCTAATATTGTAGTAACTCCTTCGGATGCATTAGTCATCGATACGGGCGAGTTCCGTAGAGTGATGGAGAAAGCACTTCGTTTTACGGATGATAGCAGTGCTATTGTCACAATAGGTATTCGGCCGACTCGTCCGGAGACAGGCTACGGATATATTGCTGCTGCCAACCAGCTTCAAACAGATAAAGAAATTTATACAGTAGACGCATTCAAGGAAAAACCCGATAAAGAGACAGCTGAAAAGTATTTGGCGGAAGGTAATTACTTCTGGAATGCGGGAATCTTTGTGTGGAACGTGCGTACTATCACTTCCGTGATGCGTGTATATGCTCCGGGTATCGCACAGATTTTTGACCGTATTTTCCCGGATTTCTATACGGAAAAAGAAAATGAAACAATCAAAAAGTTATTCCCGACTTGCGAAAGTATTTCTATCGACTATGCGGTGATGGAAAAAGCAGAAGCGATTTACGTGTTACCGGCTTCTTTCGGCTGGTCGGATTTAGGCACATGGGGAGCACTTCGCGGTCTTTTGCCACAGGATAAATCGGGAAATGCTACTGTAGGAACCGATATACGTTTGTATGACAGTAAGAATTGTATTGTGCATGCCAGCGAAGAAAAACGAGTTGTCGTTCAAGGACTGGATGGATATATCATCGCGGAGAAAGATAATACATTACTGATTTGTAAATTGGAAGAGGAACAACGGATTAAAGAGTTCTCGAAATAAAGATTATTTCGTTTGCTGATATTCGTGTGGTGTCATTCCTGTCATTCGTTTGATATTCAATTGAAAGCCGGAGTTAAGCACTCCGGCATTATTTTTATAATTGCACTTCGATATTTAATTTTCCACCAAGTCCACGTTCTACAATATCAAATAATGTTTTGAGAGTAATATTTTCTCCATCGTTTTCAACTTTTGATATGAATGTACGTTTCTTGTCAATGCGACTTGCAAGCTCTGCTTGTGTCATCTCTAATTTTTCTCTGGCACTTCGTATCTTAAAGCCAATGCGCAAAGCCTCAAGTTCTCGCTCAAGCCTGTCTCGTTCCGGTGCTCCAACTTCACCGTAATACTCATTTTTAATTTGGTCTAATGTCTTTGTATTCATTCTAAAATCTCCTTTTCTTTTTCTTTATAATAGTCGGTCATAAGCCGTTCTGCTCTTTTTATTTCTTCTGGTGGTGTTTTTTGTGTCTTTTTCTGAAAGCCACTTAACAAAACAACCAATTTATTACCGTCAAAGAAACAAAAAATGCGGAAGATATTATTGCCTAGTTGCACGCGAACCTCAAATAGTCCATTAGTACCTTCTATGTATTTTAGATATGTCGTTGGGATTCGGTCTATCTGCTCGATAATATCTAGCACTTTGATGATTTTATCGCGAACCTTCTGTGGTTGTTTCTTGAAAAAATCATCAAAATATTCTTTATATGTTATGACTTCTCTTACTTTCATTTTACAAAGGTAACTTATAAATTACATAAAAGCAATTTTAGGCTACTTTTTCTTTAATTTTTCTCATCATTTTATCCATTATCTCTTCAGAACATTTTGCCAACTCATAGAGAGTGACTGTATTCAGGAAATCCCTATCTTTGTCTTTCGAAGAAACCAAAGAAATAATGGATATGAAAAGAATGATTTTCAGTTTCTCCTTTTTACTGTATGTAGCAGGAGCGTATGCGCAGATAACATTGGAAGAATGTCAGCGGAAGACGCAGGACAATTATCCGCTGGTACATCAGTATGGTTTAGTGGAGAAGACAAAGGAATATAATCTGGAAAATGCAGCCAAGGGATATTTACCTCAATTTGCTCTTTCGGCTAAGGCCTCTTATCAAAGTGATGTCACAGAAATTCCGGTAAAACTTCCCGGAGTAGATTTAAAAGGATTGCCCAAAGACCAATATCAGGTCATGTTGGAGTTGCAACAGAAGATATGGGACGGGGGAGGAATCCGTATGCAGAAGAAGCAGACGATTGCAGAGGCTGAAGTGGAGAAAGAAAAACTGAATGTAGATATGTATGCGCTGAATGACCGCGTGAATGATCTTTATTTTGGAATTCTCCTGCTGGACGAGCAAATCAAACAGAATACATTGTTACAAGATGAGTTAGAGAGAAATTATCGTCAGATTACTGCTTATGTGGAAAATGGAATAGCCAATCAAGCTGATTTGGATGCAGTGAAAGTGGAGCAGTTGAATACAAAACAGAAAAGAATTGATTTAGTATCATCACGGGCAGCTTATTTGAAAATGCTTTCGCTGTTGGTAGGAGAAGCACTGTCTCCGGAGACGGTGCTGGAGAAACCTGTACCTCAAAGTATGGTTTCGGCTGTCAGTGAGATTCGTCGGCCGGAGTTGGCTTTGTTTGATGCACAGGGAGCCGGACTGCAAGTGCAGGAGAAGGCTTTGAATGTGCGTCATCTTCCGCAGTTCGGACTGTTTGTACAGGGAGCATACGGGAATCCCGGATTGAATATGCTGAAGAATGAATTCTCTCCTTATTATATGGCAGGTGTCCGGCTTTCATGGAATTTCGGTAGTCTGTATACTTTGAAAAATGACCGTCGGGTGATCGAGAAGAAAAGGCAGCAACTGGATAATAACCGGGATGTATTCCTTTTCAATACAAGACTGGAAATGACGCAGCAGGATCAGGCTATCCATTCTTTGGAGAAGCAAATGCGGGATGATGACGAAATAATCCGGTTGCGTACAAATATCCGTAAAGCTGCCGAAGCAAAGGTGGCAAATGGAACATTGACCGTGACTGAAATGTTACGTGAACTGACTAATGAGAGCTTGGCGCGTCAGTCGAAAGCCATGCATGAGATTCAACGGTTAATGGGAATTTATCAATTGAAATATACAATAAATGATTAATATAACTTCTCCGGATATGAAAAGAATAACAAAAATAGGAATGTGGGGGATAACGCTGATGATGTTATCTGCCTGTGGAAATGGAACACCTGATTATGACGCAACCGGTACATTTGAAGCTACGGAAGTAATAGTGTCCGCCGAGGCTGCCGGAAAATTGCTACGACTGGAAGTAGAAGAGGGAACAAAGCTGGAAGCGGGTGAGGAGATCGGGTTGGTAGATACGGTACAATTGTATTTAAAAAAACTGCAATTGGAAGCCAGTATGAAATCGGTAGAAAACCAGCGTCCTGATCTTGCCAAACAGATTGCCGCTACCAAACAGCAAATTGTCACGGCAGAGCGTGAGAGGAAACGGGTGGAAAACTTGCTTGCTGCAGGTGCGGCCAATCAAAAACAACTGGATGATTGGGACGCGCAAGTCAAATTACTCGAACGGCAGCTCGTTGCACAGGAATCATCGTTGCGTAATAGTACGAATAGCCTTACAGAACAAGGCAATTCGGTTGCTATACAGGTAGCGCAAGTGGAGGATCAGTTAGTTAAATGTCATGTTCAGTCACCTATCGCAGGTATAGTATTGGCTAAATATGCGGAAGCCGGTGAATTGGCGGCTATCGGCAAGCCTTTATTTAAGGTGGGCGAAGTGGATCGTATGTATTTGAGGGCTTACATCACTTCCGAACAGTTATCAAAAGTGAAACTGGGAGATCAAGTGACTGTGTATGCTGACTATGGCAACTCGGAGCAGAAAGCTTATCCGGGGGAAGTGACTTGGATTTCCGATCGTTCGGAATTCACTCCAAAAACAATTCTGACGAAGAATGAACGTGCTAATCTGGTATATGCAGTGAAGATTGCGGTGAAGAACGACGGAGCGTTGAAGATTGGTATGTATGGCGGAGTGAAATTAAAGAATGAAGATTAAAAATTAAAGTCAGGGAAATGGAGAAGGATGTACCCATAGTGGTTGTGAAAGAAGTCGGCAAGAGCTATGGAACGGTGGAAGCGCTGAAAGAGGTTTCTTTTGTGGTAGAACGGGGAGAGATCTTTGGGCTGATAGGTCCTGACGGTGCCGGTAAGAGTACCTTATTCCGTATTCTGACTACTTTGCTGCTGGCAGATAAGGGAACGGCCACGATTGGCGGACTGGATGTGGCAACAGAATATAAACAGATTCGTACGAAGGTTGGATATATGCCCGGTCGTTTTTCACTTTACCAGGATCTTTCAGTAGAGGAGAATCTGGAGTTTTTCGCTACCGTATTCCATACGACTGTTCAGGAGAACTATGATTTAATTAAAGATATCTATCAGCAGATAGAACCGTTCAGGAAAAGAAGGGCAGGGGCTTTGTCGGGGGGTATGAAGCAGAAACTGGCATTGAGTTGTGCTTTGATCCATAAACCGGATATTTTATTTCTGGATGAACCCACTACCGGAGTGGATCCTGTGTCGCGCAAGGAATTTTGGCAAATGCTTCGTAACTTGCGGGAACAGGGTATTACCATTGTTGTTTCTACTCCCATCATGGATGAAGCCCGGCAATGTGACCGGATTGCTTTTATCAATCATGGAAAGATTCATGGCATTGATACCCCCGAGCGTATTCTTCAGCAATTTGCATCCATCCTTTGTCCTCCTTCTTTGGAACGGGAGGAGGTGAGGCATGAAACCGCTCCGGTCATTGAAGTGGAGCAGCTGACAAAGTGTTTTGGCAATTTTACAGCGGTAGATCATATCTCCTTTCAGGTGAACCGGGGAGAGATATTTGGCTTTCTGGGTGCTAATGGAGCCGGAAAGACTACGGCCATGCGCATGCTTTGCGGATTGAGCAAACCGACATCAGGCATAGGAAAGGTGGCAGGATATGATATTTTCCGGGAAGCTGAACAAGTAAAGAAGCATATCGGCTATATGAGCCAGAAATTTTCGCTGTATGAAGATTTGAAAGTGTGGGAGAATATCCGTCTGTTTGCCGGAATTTATGGGATGAAAGAGCAAGAGATAGAACGGAAGACAGAAGAATTGTTGGATCGCCTGGGGCTTGCTGCCGAGCGGGATACTCTGGTGAAGAGTCTTCCGGTGGGGTGGAAGCAGAAATTAGCTTTTTCAGTTTCAATCTTCCATGAGCCGAGAATTGTTTTTCTGGATGAGCCGACGGGTGGAGTAGATCCCGCTACGAGAAGGCAGTTCTGGGAATTGATTTATCAGGCAGCAGATCAGAGAATCACCATATTTGTCACTACCCATTATATGGATGAAGCGGAATATTGTAACCGGATATCTATCATGGTGGACGGTCAGATTAAAGCTCTTGATACACCTGCCCGTCTGAAGCAACAATTCGGTGCGGAAACGATGGATGATGTTTTTCAGCAATTAGCCCGCGGTGCGGTGCGCAAAGCAGATTGATTATGAGACAGTTTATAGCTTTTGTAAAGAAAGAATTTTATCATATTTTCCGTGACCGGCGAACCATGCTGATTTTATTGGGGATGCCGGTTGTACAAATTATACTATTCGGTTTTGCCATCAGTACAGAGGTGAAAAATGTCCGGTTGGCGGTGCTCGATCCTTCTAATGATGTGGTGACACGAAAAATAATTGATCGTTTGGACGCCAGTGAATATTTCACTGTTACCGCGCGTTTTCATTCGCCCCAGGAAATGGAAGCTGCTTTTCTGAAGAATAAGGTTGATATGGCGATTGTTTTTAGCGAACGTTTTGTTGATGATCTCTATACGGGTGATGCTCATGTGCAGCTGGTAGTAGATGCAACAGATCCGAATATGTCGACTTCGCAGGTTAATTATGCGACGGGAATTGTTTCTATGGTAGGTCAGGAAATGATGCCGCCCAATATGTCGGCTGCCCGTTTAACGTCGGATATAAAACTGTTGTATAACCCGCAAATGAAGAGTGCTTATAACTTTGTTCCGGGGGTAATGGGGTTGATCCTGATGCTGATTTGCGCTATGATGACCTCGATTTCCATTGTTCGTGAAAAAGAGACGGGGACCATGGAGGTATTACTGGTTTCGCCTGTGAAGCCACTATTTATTATTTTGGCAAAGGCTGTGCCTTATTTTGTGTTGTCGTTTGTCAATCTGATAACAATTCTTTTACTTTCGGTCTTTGTGCTGGATGTTCCGGTAGTAGGAAGTTTATTCTGGTTGATAACCGTCTCTTTGTTGTTTATCTTCGTATCCTTGGCGTTGGGCTTATTGATTTCATCAGTCACGCGTACACAGGTTGCGGCCATGCTGGTTTCCGGTTTGATGTTGATGATGCCCACGATGCTTTTATCGGGGATGATTTTCCCTATTGAGAGTATGCCGTTGATACTTCAGTGGATTTCGGATATACTTCCGGCACGTTGGTATATTCAGGCTGTGCGAAAGTTGATGATTGAAGGAGTACCTGTTGTATTGGTATATAAGGAGATTGGTATCTTATTATTAATGGCGACGGTACTTATTACGATCAGTATCAAGAAATTCAAGTATAGATTGGAGTAGATAAGAATAATATGTTAATGTGCCAATTGGCTGTGTTATACTACATGGCATTGACATATAAACATATCAGCAAATTGAAGAATTATTTATGATAAAGTTCCTGATAGAAAAAGAGTTTAAACAATTGCTTCGCAATTCGTTTCTTCCAAAATTGATTCTTGTATTTCCATGCATGATTATGCTATTGATGCCTTGGGCGGTAAATCTGGAAATCAAGAATATACAGCTGAATATTGTGGATAATGACCATTCGGCTATTTCACAACGTTTAGTCAATAAGATTGCCGCCTCTACCTATTTCCGTCTGGTGGAAGTGCCGGCTTCGTATGAAGAAGGCCTACGGAATATTGAAATTGGAACGGCGGATATTGTGATGGAAATTCCAAGGCATTTGGAACGGGATTGGATGAATGGAGAGGATGCTCATGTATTGATAGCAGCCAATGCCGTGAATGGAACGAAAGGCGGTCTGGGTAGTTCTTATTTGTCTTCTATCATTAATGATTATGCAGCCGAACTACGTTCGGAACATCCCGAAGCAGCTACCGTTTCCGGCACTTTCCCTTCCATACAGGTTGATACGCAGGGATTGTTTAATCCGAATCTGAACTATAAGCTTTTTATGGTACCGGCACTTATGGTAATGTTGCTTACTCTGATCTGTGGCTTTTTACCGGCCCTTAATATTGTAGGAGAGAAAGAAGCAGGAACTATTGAGCAGATAAATGTCACTCCGGTTGGTAAATTTACTTTTATTCTGGCAAAGCTGCTTCCATATTGGCTGATTGGTTTTGTTGTTCTTACTATTTGCTTTATTCTGGCATGGGTACTTTACGGCATTACTCCGGTAGGTCATTTTCTGATAATCTACTTTTTTGCGGTTTTGTTTGTATTGTCTATGTCCGGTTTGGGATTGGTTATTTCTAACCATTCTGCCACTATGCAGCAGTCCATGTTCGTTATGTGGTTTTGCATGTTAGTCCTTATTTTAATGAGTGGTTTGTTTACTCCCATCAGTAGTATGCCCGAGTGGGCACAAGTGATTACCGTATTCAATCCGTTGAAATACCTGATGCAGGTGATGCGTATGGTTTATTTGAAGGGTAGTGGCATGGCCGATTTGTTGCCGCAGTTGGGAGCCTTGCTTGCTTTTGCATTGGTGCTGAATATTTGGGCCGTAAAGAGTTTTAAGAAAGTCGAGGGATAGAGGTACGTTTTTTCGCTTTTTATAAAAAATCACCCGCGTCACAAATTATCTGAACTAACATTCCCAAAACGTTGTGTTCAACTTTGGGGGTACAGTTGGTCTGTGACGCGGGTGGATCTTATGAAAAAAGGGGAGTTTTATTATCCCCTTTTTACTGTTTATTCTATCGGTAAGATGATTCTTGTCCTTAGAACTTTTTATTTAATTTCAATCGTTCTCTCCGGTTTTTTTATCTCCTCTTCGCTAAGTTTGGGAAGATCAATAGTCAAAACACCGTTTTCAACCTGAGCAGCGATTTTTTCCTTGTCTACATTGTCCGGCAAGATCATGGTTTGTTGGAACTTGGAGTATGAGAACTCACGGCGCAGATAGCGACCGTCTTTTTTCTCTTCCTTGTTTTCAACTTTTTTCTCCATAGAAATCACGAGATTGTTATCTTCATCGATACGGATGTTGAAATCTTCCTTTGTCATACCCGGAGCAGCTACTTCCACTTTATATTCTTTTTCCGATTCAATTACATTGATGGCAGGTGCTGTGGCGTTTGCTTTTGCCATCCATTCGTTATCAAAGAAATCATTA
>ERZ834769.3454-NODE-3454-length-10258-cov-2.941880_pt1 | contig 10258 bp, 8 predicted proteins | sample MGYA00519690_ERZ834769 | MGnify/ENA primary metagenome ERZ834769 (study PRJEB31850, sample SAMEA3708760) | human gut metagenome | biome: human gut; feature: human-associated habitat; material: faeces | place: China | collected 2014 ... | reverse complement strand
GACGCTGCAGGAGCTGGCGGACGCTGCGCTGTCCGAGGAGACGGAAGCGCCCGAATCGGGCGAGCAGTTTGTGACCGCCGAGGACCCGGAGGTCACACAGACCGCCGACACGGTCGGCGAGCACGGGTATTATTACGACGCGGAGCACGTCGTTCTGTATCTCGACGCCTACGGCCATCTGCCGGACAACTACATGACCAAGGAGGAAGCCCGTGCGCTCGGCTGGGAGGGCGGCAGCGTGGAAGCGTATCAGGCCGGAGCCGCCATCGGCGGCGACCGCTTCGGCAACCGCGAGGGGCTTCTGCCGGAGGAAACAGGAAGAACCTATACCGAATGCGATATCAACACGCTCGGCGGGGACCCTGCGGCTCGGCATTCCTATCGCCCTGCAGGACGTGCTGGTCGGCATATCGTTTCTGGTCATTCTCGCCATCGTCAATTCACTGGGTCTTCTGCAGTCGGCGGGCATGGGCATCGCGGAGAAGGTCTGCGCGTTTGTCATGCTGCTGCCGTCGGCATTTTCGCAGTCCGTGTCTGCGTTCGTCGCGCAGAATACGGGCGCAGGCAAGCCGGAGCGCGCAAAAAAAGCACTGCGTTACAGCGTCGCTGTCTCGCTGTGCATCAGCGTATTCGTGTTCTATTTTAATTTCTTCCACGGCGATCTGCTCGCCGGGATCTTCGCAAACGACCGGGCCGTCATCCTCGAAGCGGCGGACTATCTCAAAGCCTACGCCATCGCCTGTCTGCTGACCTCGTTCCTGTTCTGCTTTGTGGGCTTTTTCAACGGCTGCGGGCAGACGCTGTTCGTCATGGCGCAAGGAATGGTCGGGGCCCTGGGGGTCCGGCTGCCGGTGGCGCTGCTGGTGAGCCGGGCGGCGGTGGTGCTGACAGTGGTGCTGTGCGTCCTTGCGGAAAAGCTGTGCGCCGGCATGAAGAACGGCTGATCGGCTGACCGAACAATAAATGACCGGCGGATACGTGTATGCGTATCCGCCGGTTTTGCTGTGTGTGATTTGTAGGTTTTTCCCTTGCCCTCCGGCCGGTTCCGTGGTACACTTTCTTCCTGTACGAGCATTGACCGAAGGGAAAGGATAACCATGAATCAAAAAGAACTCAACGAGATCCGCCGGCGCTTCAAGCTGGATAAAAACAGCATTTCCAAGATTTTTGGCTGCTATGTCAACAGCAATAAGGAGATCATTTCCTGGATCGACGCCTCTATGGGCCTCATGCAGCAGGAGGAGCAGGAAATGTATCTGGGCCTCCTGAAAAAGGCCCTCTCCGGGGCCTTGGGCAAAAATCTGGTGGATATCACGTTTTCCACGGCGCAGGTAGCGGACAGTGACGAGCATCGCCTGCTGCAGACCATGCGGCAGACAGAACTGAAGGACCCTGCCTCCCGGGAGAATTTCTGCCGTCGGCTGATCGACGCGCTGAACATGGGAGAGACCAACTACCTGATCCTGCTGGCTGCGGACACCTACGATGTGCCCCACAAGAGCCGGGACGATGAATTTCAGGCGGACGCGGGGGACACGGTGTATCGCTACTTTGTCTGCGCCGTCTGCCCGGTAAAGGCCCCTACTCTGGAGCTGCGGTACGATCATGACCTGAACGAATTCCATCCCGGCTCCACCGGCCATATCGCGCTGGCCCCGGAGCTTGGCTTCCTGTACCCCGCCTTTGACAGCCGCGCCGCCAACATCTATGACCTGCTGTTCTACGCCAAGAACCCGGCGGAGCTGCATCAGGAGGTCATTGACGCACTGTTCCGGGTGGAGCCGCCCATGTCTGCGGCAGAACAGAAAAACGTTTTTGATACGGCGCTGACGGAGGCGCTGGATGAGGCTTGCAGCTATGACGTGGTGCAGTCCGTCCATGAGCAGATCCGGGCAAAGATCGAGGACCACAAGGAAAGCCACGATCCGGAGCCGCTGGAGCTGACGGTTTCCGACGTGGGCTGCATACTGGCCAACAGCGGCGTGGACACCGAAAAGGTGGAAGCGTTCAAAGCAAACTGCGAAAAGCAGTACGGCGAAAACGCCGCACTGAATCCGGTGAATATCATCGAGAGCCGCAAGTTTCAGGTCACCACCCCAGAGGTGAAGATCTCCATCGCCCCGGAAAACAGCTATCTCATCGAGACCCGGATCATCGACGGCCGCAAGTATCTCCTGATCCCCGCCGATGACGGCGTGGAGGTCAACGGCATCGGCGTGAACATCGCCGCCGACCAGCCGCAGGAATAAGCGCAGAGCCTTTCCTACATGATAAAAGCCCCGCCGGATTCCTTTTGGAATCCGGCGGGGCTGTATTTATTCGGAACATATTACGGGCGGAAGGGAACTCAGCCCTCCTCCGCGATCTTGCGGCCCATGAGGACACCCATGACGGAGGCCATCATCAAGCCACGGGTCCAGCCGGAGCTGTCGCCCAGACAGTGAAGGCCCTGAAGGCTGGTGTTGAAATCCGTGTCCATCTTCACCCGGTTGGAGTAGAACTTCAGCTCCGGGGAATACAGCAGGGTCTCGTAGGCGGCGAAGCCGGGCACCACATAATCCATGGCCTGAATGAAGTTGATGATGTTGGTCATGGCCCGGTAGGGCATGGCGGCGGTGATGTCGCCGGCCACGGCGTCCGGCAGAGTGGGGCGGATGTTGGACTGGGCCAGCTCCTTCTGCCAGGTGCGTTTGCCGTCCAGAATGTCACCGAAGCGCTGCACCAGGATCTGGCCGTTGGCCAGCATGTTGGTCAGCTCGCCCACCTTCTGGGCGTAGGCAATGGGCTGGTTGAAGGGCACGGAGAAGTTGTGGGAGCAGAGAATGGACAGGTTGGTGTTGTCGCTCTTCTTCTCCTTGTAGGAGTGGCCGTTGACCACCGCCAGGTTGTTGTCGTAGTTTTCCTGACTGACAAAGCCGCCGGGGTTTTGGCAGAAGGTACGGACCTTGTTCTTGAAGGGCCGGGGATAGCCTACCAGCTTGGACTCGTACAGGACCCGGTTTACGGTCTCCATGACCTCATTGCGGACCTCCACACGAACACCGATATCCACAGTGCCGGGGGCGTGAGCGATGTTGTGCTCCGCGCAGAGCTTTTCCAGCCAGTCGGCACCCCGGCGGCCGGTAGCGACCACGGTGTGCTTGGCGTAGATCTCCATGTCCACCTTGCCGTTGGACACGGAAACGCCCTTGCAGACGTCATTTTCCAGAATCAAGTTGCTGCACTCGTAGCCAAAGTACATCTCTACGCCGTGCTCCTGTAAATACTTCTCGATGGCGTAGTAGATACCCTGAGCCTTTTCCGTGCCCATGTGGCGGATGGGGCAGTCCACCAGCTTTAAGCCTGCCTGAATGGCGTGCTTGCGGATCTCCTTGCGCTCCTCGTCATTACCGAGACCCTCAATGTGCGCGTCCGCACCGAAATCCAGATAGATCTGGTCAGCGTAGTTGATGGTCTCCTGCGCCAGCTCCGGGGTGATGAGGGTGGGCAGATCGCCGCCCACTTCATAGCTGAGGGACAGCTTGCCGTCGGAAAAAGCGCCGGCACCGGAGAAGCCGGTGGTGATGTGGCAGTAGGGCTTGCAGTTGACACACTTCTTCGTCTTGTCCTTGGGGCAGTGGCGGTTTTCTACCGCCTGGCCCTTTTCTACCATGATGATTTTCTGCTTGCTGCCCTTCTTGACCATTTCCAGGGCGGTGAAGATGCCGGCAGGGCCGGCGCCGATGATCACAACATCTGCGTTCATAATATCTCCTATCTCTTTATTTGGCTGACAATTCTACCTGATGGCGTACCAGAGTCATAGGCGGCACCGGATGGGGTAGCCTGAGCTTCAGCAGCATCTGGGGATTTCGGGGTTCTTCAATCACGGTTCCGGTCTCATCCCGCATTTCCGGGACCGTCATGGAAAAGGGCCGCAGGTCCGGCCCTACCAGCTCCACCGTGTCACCGGTGCGGAATTTGTTCCGCAGGGAAATGACAGCGTTGCCGTCGGAGTCACATTCCGTGACCAGCGCCACCACCTGCCATTCCCGGATGTAGCGGGAATTTTCGTAGTACTGGCCGGGGTAGCCGTAGTAAAAGCCGGTGGCGTAGGGCCGGTGGCTGACGTGCTCCACCTCATCCCGCCACACCGGGTCAATGGGGCGGCCCGCGGCGGCGTCATCCAGACAGTGCCGGTAAGCGCCGGTGACGATAGCGGCATAATAGGCGGATTTGGCCCGGCCCTCGATCTTCAGACTGGACAGCCCCACATCCAGCAGGTCATCCAGATGGTCGATCATGCACATATCACGGGAATTCAGAATATAGCTGCCCTTTTCGTCCTCCTCAATGGGGAAATATTCGCCGGGGCGTTTTTCCTCCAGCAGGGCGTAATGATAGCGGCAGGGCTGGGCGCAGGCACCGCGGCTGGCATCCCGGCCCGTCATATAATTGCTCAGCAGACACCGCCCGGAATAGCTGACGCACATGGCCCCGTGAACAAAGGCCTCGATCTCCAGCTCTGCCGGGGTGTTCTCCCGGATGGCCCGAATTTCTTCAAGGCTCAGCTCCCGGGCTAAAATCACCCGGGAAGCGCCCAGATCATACCAGGCGTTGGCAGTGACATAGTTGGAAATGCTGGCCTGAGTGGAGATGTGGCGCTGGCAGTTGGGGGCATATTTCCCCGCCAGCGTAAAGGCACCCAGGTCCGCCACGATCACCGCATCCACACCGGCGTCATTCAGCCGTTCCAGATGCGCCGGCAGGCGGACGATCTCATCCCCCCGGGGCATGGTGTTGATGGTGCAGTGGACCCGTACATTGTGCGCATGGGCATAGGCTACCGCCGCCTTCAGCTCATCCGGGTCAAAGTTTCCGGCGAAGGCCCGCATACCGAAGTCGGTGCCCGCCAGATATACGGCGTCCGCGCCGTAGAGCACGGCCATTTTCAGCCGTTCCATATCTCCTGCCGGAGCCAGCAGCTCCGGCAGCTTTCTCTGTTTATCCACCATAGGAGCTGCTCCCCACAAAGGCATTGTGCTCAGACAGGGTCTTGGAGAAGTGGTGCTTCCCGTCGGTGCCCAATGCGTAGTAATAATAATCCGTGTCATTGGGATCCATAGCCGCTTTCAGAGCCGCGCTGCCGGGGTTGGCAATGGCCGTAGGCGGCAGTCCCTTATGGAGATACAGGTTGTAGGGGGTATCGACCGCCTTGTCCGCGTTGGTGATGGCGCCGGTGTGATCCGGCAGACCATAGAGCAGGGAAGCGTCGATCTGCAGCAGCCCTGCGGTCTCGCCGGGCTTTTGCAGGCGGTTATAGATGACGGAGGCGATATCCCGCTGATCCGTACCGTCCGTCTCCTTTTCAATGAGGGAGGCGATGATGACCACGTCCTTCATGCTGTAACCCATGGATTTGGCCTTGGAGGAGGCGAACGCATCCTCGTCGATATGGTCGGCAAAGGCATCGATCAGCTTACCCAGAGCGTTCTTGGCGTTGTGATTCTTGTAGAACTCATAGGTGTCCGGGAACAGGTAGCCCTCCAGACGGCTGGGGTCTTCGGAATTGTTGTTGATGAAGCTGTAATCATACGTGGCGGTCCTGGCGGCCTCCAGCAGATTTTCTTCCGTATTGACGCCCTTTTCCGCCAACAGACGGATGGTCTGCCGCACGGTATAGCCCTCGGGGATGGTGACGGTGACAGTCTCCGCCGTCAGGTTGCCGGAGGAGTTGTGCATTCCCAGGATCAGCGCCCGGTAATCCATCTCCGTATTCAGCGTATAGGTACCGATGCCGATCTTTTTATCGGCATGGGAGATCCCGGCGTAGAGCTTGAAAAACCACTTGTACTTGATGAGCCCCGCATCCTGGAGTTTATTCGCCACGGTGGATACGCTGTCCTCTGCCGTCACCTCCACCGAGGTCTCCCGCAGAGCACCCCGGTTGAAGGCACAGAAATCCGAGCCCAGCATCCAGCCCATACCCGCCAGAATGGCGGAAGCCAGCAGGACAAAGATCAGGTAACCGACCAGCACCGCCAGCGGATTCTGTCTCCGTCTGCGGGGACGGCTTTTGCTGTGGTGGGCAGACGCCGCTTCACGCCGCGCCCCCTGCGCCTGCCGGACCTCCTGTGCGTCCCAGCTGGCAGTATCATCTCTTCTGAATTCAGACATTGGTTCCTCCTTGCTTTCCCGGTCCCCGGCAGGGAAGGGGAATACAATTTCCGGATTTTTGTCCGGTCCAAGCCCGGTTTCCGGTGACAGCGGCATAAGATAGCCTATCAAACAGAAAGCGGGGTAGTGGTATGTGCTGCAACAACAATGACAGCTCCTGGCTCTGGATCATTCTCGTTCTGATCGTGGTACTGGTATGCTGCGGCAGCGGGTGCAGCTGTGGAAACGGCTGTGTCCACAACGGCTGCGATTGCTGCTGAACCGGCGGGGACGCACCGCGTCCCGCTGGGGGGACAGGCATTACAGCAGCGACTTGACAGTCTTGTACACCTCGTTGTGGATGTCCTCCACGGTTCGGGGAGCATCGCCCTTGGCACAGTGGATCACGGTCCAGCCGCAGTCCTTCACGATCTCCCGGGCGGCTGCCCGGCAGCTTTTCAGATAAGCCTCGTCCTGCTCGTGAATGTCGGCATGGGTGCCGGTGGCGGCCTCCCGGCTGCGCATCATCTGCTCCGTGATCTCCGTGGGCATATCCAGATAGAGCACCAGATCCGGCTTCGGCAGGCCCAGCTTGCCGTATTCCAGCTCAAAGAGCCAGTTCAAAAAGACCGTCCGTTCCTCCGGTGGCAGCTTGGACGCCTGATGGACGGCGTTGGACGTGGTGTAGCGGTCCGCGATCACCAGCCCACCGGCTTTGTAGAAAGCCCCCCAGTCCTGCTTGTAGGAGGCATAGCGATCCATGGAAAACATCAGCGACGCTGCGTAGGCGTTCACATCGCCGGGGCGCCTGCCTAAATTGCCATCCAGATACTCCTGCACCATGGCGGCGGAGGGCTTGCCGTACCGGGGAAAAGTGATGTTTTTATAGGGGATGCTTTCTCGCTGTAAATGCTCGCACAGCAGCCGGGACTGGGTGGCTTTGCCAGAACCGTCGGTCCCTTCGAATACGATCAAACGTCCGTTCATTTCCGTTTTCCCTTCTCCTGCCGCACATGGACCAGAAACAGCGGCAGCTTCATCATCCGGCCGATGCGCTTCGGCTCCTTACACAGGCGGTAAAACCATTCCAGACCGTGATCGGACCAGAATTTCGGCGCACGCTCCACGGTGCCCGCGAATACGTCCAGACTTCCGCCGAGGCCGCACAGCAAATGGGCGCCGGTGGCGGGGCCGTTCCGCGCCATCCACAGCTCCTGCTTGGGGGCTCCCAGACAGACGAACACGCAGTCCGCGCCGCTTTCCCGGATGGCTTCCACCACAGGGGCGTCCTCCTTGAAGTAGCCATCATGAGTTCCGGCGATCTTCAATCCGGGGTACTGCTTTTGCAGCCGTTCCGCCGCCATGTCCGCCACGCCGGGCTTGGCGCCCAGCAGATAGAGGGATCTCCCGCGCTCGGCCATCTTTTCCATCAGCCCCGCGGCAAATTCGATGCCGGGGGTCTTTTCCTTCAGGGGCGTTCCCAGCATAGCCGCTCCCTTTACCACGCCGATGCCGTCCGGCAGCACCAGATCCGCGCCGTTGACCGCCTGCATGGCCGTCGGGTTTTCCCGGCAGACTTCTACGATCTCCGGGTTCGGGGTCACTACATAGTGGCACCCCGGTTCCTCCAGCAGCGCCGCTCCGCGGGACACGGCTTCCGTCATGGTCAGATTATCAAAACCAACGCCTAATACGTCGATCCGCATATTTTTCACCTCGGTTATGGATTCCATACTCATACAGACTAAAGTATAGCACATACCTTTGCGAATGTCCACGAAAAAAGCGGAGCCAACAGGCTCCGCTTCCGAAAAAACACGCAGGGCTTATGCTTTTTTTCTGTCCGGCAGCTGTGCCAGCACCACCGCTGCCAGCATCAGGGCGCAGCCGAAATATTCCCGCCCGCTGAGGCGGTCTCCCAAGATCGCCGCGCCGGAAATGGTGGCGAACACGGATTCCAGACTCAGCAGCAGAGAGATCACCGTGGGGTTGGAGCCTTTCTGAGCCAGAATTTGCAGCGTATAGCCCACGCCGCTGGAAAGGAGACCCGCATACAGGATAGCTCCCGCCGCCATGGTCAGTCCCGTCCAGGTGGGATGCTCGAAAAGCAGGGAGCCGATCAGGGAAAACGCCGTGACAAAGAAGAACTGACAGCAGGACAGCTCCACGCCGTCCACCACGGTGACAAAGTGATCCACCAGAAGGATCTGTGCTGTAAACACAAAGGCGCACAGCATCACGCAGAGGTCGCCGGGGGCGACGGTAAAGCTCTCCGTGATGCACAGGCAGTACAGTCCCGTCACCGCCAGCAGCACACTGACCCACACCGCCTTGGGTACTCGCTTCTTCAGGAAAATGCCGAAAATGGGCACCAGCACGATGTAAAGGGCGGTGATGAAGCCCGCCTTGCCGGGGGAGGTGGTGTCCAGACCCTTTTGCTGAAGGAAGGAGGCCAGTCCCAGCGTCAGGCCGCACCAGAAGCCGCCCAGCAGCAGATCCTTCCGGGAGCGGGTGACGGAGGCAGCCTGCCCCTTCCGGCGGCGGCCGGCCCGCATGACGGCGCACAGCACCAGCAAAAACACAAAGGCGATCACCGACCGGGCGGCATTAAAGGCCAGCGGCGGGACATGTTCCGCGCCCACGCTCTGGGCTACAAAGGCGGTGCCCCAGATCAAAGCCGTCAGAACCGCATAGGCGGACGAACGCAGAGAACCCTGCTTCATATACTTGCTCCTCCCCACCGGATGTGGTATGATGATAAAAATTTCTCCCGCCGGTTTTGGACGGCAGGCAGCGTGGATCAACGCATCGAATCAGCCCTGCGCGAAGGTTGGCGCAGAGACAGCGAATGTAGCGATTATAGTGGAAAACTGCCGCCGCCGCAAGAGGGGCTGGCCGACTTCTCCGAAGGCCGCAAAGGAAGTTCTGAAAACGCGGCTGTTTTTGTGGATTTTTACTGCTTTTCTGCGAAATTCTGCATATTTGATAAAGGAGGCCCTATGGCGAAGCTGACCCATGATTTCTTCAACGGCGACACCGTTGCCATCGCGCAGGCGCTGCTGGGAAAGTATCTGGTGCGGAACCGGAACGGCGAGCTGCTGGCGGGCCGCATTACGGAAACGGAGGCCTACGTGGGCCGGTGCGACAAGGCCTGCCACGCCTATAACTACCGCCGCACGCCCCGGACGGAAACGCTGTTCATGGCTCCGGGCCATGCCTACATCTATTTCATCTACGGGATGTACCACTGTCTGAACTTCGTCACGGAGCCGGAGGGAGAACCTTCTGCCGTGCTGCTGCGGGGACTGGAACCGACGGCGGGGGCAGAGACCATGAAGCACCTGCGGTTCGGGGATGCGCCCATGAACGCCTACCGGCGGAAAAACTTTCTCAACGGTCCCGGCAAGGTCTGTAAGGCGCTGGACCTCACCACGGCCCAGAATAAGCTGGATCTGGAGGGGGACGTTCTGTTTCTCTGCGATTCCATGGCGGATGTGGGGCTGACGGACCCGGTGACCGGACCGGAGCACATCTGCGCCGGCCCACGGATCGGCGTGGACTATGCGGAGGAGGCCAAGGACTTCCCGTGGCGATTCTGGCTGGAAAAGGAGAACTGATATGTATTTATTTGATATGGACGGCACCCTCATTGATTCCAACGATGTCTGGAAGGACGTGGACAGGGAATTTCTGGCCCGGAGGGGTCTGCCCTACACAAAAGCCTATTACGAGGGGGTGGCCCACACCATTTTCCCCTTGGCGGCTAAGTTCACCAAGGAGTTCTGTAATCTGCCCGACAGCGAGGAAGACATCATGGCGGAGTGGATGGAGCTGGCCAAGGACGCCTACGCCCATGTGACGGTGAAGCCCGGCGTCCGGGCGTTTTTAAAGCAGTGCAAGGCGGAGAACCGGCGGATGGCGCTGGTGACCTCCAGCGTGCCGGTGCACTGCCGCACCGCGATGGAAAAGCTGGATCTGATGAAGTACTTCGAATCCGTTACCTTTGCTCAGGAGTTGGGTATTGAGAAAAAGGACAAGCGCCTGTGGCTGGGGGTGGCGGAGCGGTACGGCGTGGAGCCGGAAACCTGTACCCTGTTTGACGACAGCCTTGCCGTCTGCAAGG
>ERZ834769.3452-NODE-3452-length-10260-cov-2.601764_pt1 | contig 10260 bp, 7 predicted proteins | sample MGYA00519690_ERZ834769 | MGnify/ENA primary metagenome ERZ834769 (study PRJEB31850, sample SAMEA3708760) | human gut metagenome | biome: human gut; feature: human-associated habitat; material: faeces | place: China | collected 2014 ... | reverse complement strand
ATAGTCCCGCAGATCGTCCTCCCACTCCATGCGATAGTCCAGCCGGGAAAGCTGGTCCTTGGAGTTGGGGGTGTAGCAGCACACCAGATAGAATTCCGGGTATTCCGCCGTAATGACCCGTCCCTCGTGGCGGTGGACCTCCTTGCCGAAGTCATAGGTAACAGAGAGGGGCGTCTGCCGGGTAAACACGGCGGTGCCGGAATAGCCCGCCTTGTCGGCGCTGTTCCAGTAGCGCTCATAGCCCGGCAGGTCGAATTCCGCCTGTTCCGGGCGCATCTTCGTCTCCTGCAGGCAGATCACATCTGCGTCCGCAAAGGCGCAGAAGTCCAGAAAGCCCTTGCCGAGACAGGCCCGCAGGCCGTTGACGTTCCAAGATACCAGTTTCATAGAGGCTCCTTCCCCGCCGCCCGGTCCCGGCGGCGGTTTTTGACGGTTTTCCCCCATTTTACCCGGTTTTCGACGGGAAATCAACTTGCCCTTTCCGGCGAAAAGGAGTACAGTAAAATAAAAATGATTAGAGGTGTATCGTGGGGACGGAAAGCGGAATCCGGAATATGACGGTGGGCAGTCCCTTCCGCCATATTCTGATGTTTACCCTGCCGCTGCTGGCGGGGAATTTTTTGCAGCAGTTCTACAATATGGTGGATAGCTGGGTGGTGGGCAACTTTGTCAGCGACGGAGCCTTGGCCGCCGTGGGCGTTGGCTTTCCGGCGATTTTCCTGTTCACCTCCCTGTTCTCCGGCATCGCCACCGGCGGCACCGTGGTCATCGCCCAGGCCTTCGGCGGTGGGAGCCCGGACCGAGTCCGGAGCGCCATCGACAGCCTGTATACCGCCTTTATCCGCAGTATTCTGCCCATCACTGCCGCCGCACTGCTGCTGGTGAATCCCCTGATGACTGTTTTACGGGTGGACCCCGCCGCCTGGGCAGAGACCCGGACCTATCTGCTGGTGGTCTGTGCGGGGCTTGTCGGCAGCATCGGCTATAATCTCAACGCCGGCATTTTAGGGGGCATGGGCAACAGCTCCACCACACTGCTGTTTCTGGCGGTGTCCACGATTTTGAACATCTTTCTGGATCTGGCACTGGTGCTGGCGGTACCGCTGGGGGTGCTGGGTGTAGCGCTGGGCACCGTCATCGCCCAATTGTGCAGTTGGCTGTTCGGTATCTGGTATATCAACCGCAGGTATCCGCAGCTGGCCATCCATCCCTTCAACGGGATCTTCGACCGCAAACTGTTCTGTGAGATCATCCGCATTGGCCTGCCCAGCGGTATCCAGATGTCTCTGGTGGCCCTGGGCGCCATGGGCGTACTCTCCAAGGTCAACAGCTACGGAAAGGCCTTCACTGCTGGCTTCAACGTGGGCAATAAACTGGATACCCTGTCCTTTCTGCCGGTCCAAAGCCTGTCCGCCGCCGTGATCTCCTTCGTGGGGCAGAATATGGGGGCAAACCGGGAGGACCGGGTCCGTCAGGGTGTCCGAATCACCGTGACCATGGCCGTTGTGTGGACAGTTCTCAGTTCCGCCCTTGTGGTGTGGCTGTCCGTCCCTCTGTCCCGGATCTTCTCCCCGGACCCGGCGGTCATCGCCGCCAGCGCCCGGTATCTGCAATGTGTGATGCCGCCCTACGTGCTGTTTTCCATTCTGTTCGTACTGAACTCCGCCATGCGGGGCGCGGGCGACAGCCTGTATCCCATGGTGAACGTGGTGGCCTCTGTGATCCTGCTGCGGGTCCCCTTCCTGTACCTGCTGGCAAACCGCTTCGGCCCGGACGCTATGTATTGGAGCTACGGCATCGGCTGGGCCGTGGCCTGCGCTCTGTCGGTCCATCACTATGCTGCCGGAAAATGGCGGGGAAAGTACCACAGCGAATAAAAACAGCGGAAATCGGAAATATTTTTGACCGGATGATTGACTAATCGTTTAAAATATGGTATAAGTGAGTGCAATCGAGAATGCAATGAAGGGGAGAGTACGTCCTCGCGGCATGGTTCAGAGAGTCCCGGCAGCTGAAAAGGGACCCATGCGGTGGGCAGAACATGGCCCCGGAGCCGCGCGGCTCAGCGCTTTGGCGCAGGCTGCGATGGGTGCGCCCATTACAGCGTCAGGGTATCGCGTGCCGGTTTCGGCAGGCTTGTACCCGCAGAGGCTCACGCCGCGAGGTGTGGGTGAATCAAGGTGGTAACACGGCTTTCTTCGCCGTCCTTGAGCGTATGCTCAGGGACGGCGTTTTTATTTGCGATCACTCAAAATTTATCATAAAGAAGAAAAGAGGAACCGGATATGGAAAAGGACACTTTTTATATCACAACCCCCATCTACTACCCCTCAGATAAGCTGCACATCGGCCACACCTACTGCACCGTGGCCACCGACACTCTGGCCCGGTATCACCGGCTGAAGGGTGAGGACGTCATGTTCCTCACCGGTACCGACGAGCACGGCCAGAAGATCGAGCAGAAGGCTGACGAGGCCGGCGTCACTCCCCAGGAGTTCGTGGACCGCATCGTGGACGGTCCCCGTGGCGTCCGGGATCTGTGGAAGCTGATGAACATCTCCAATGACCGCTTCATCCGCACCACGGACGATTACCATGTGAAGGCCATCCAGCGGATCTTCAAGCGGATGTATGACAAGGGCGACATCTATAAGGGCACCTACAAGGGCAAATACTGCACTCCCTGTGAGTCCTTCTGGACGGAGAGCCAGCTGAAGGACGGCTGCTGCCCCGACTGCGGCCGCCCCGTTGTGGACGCTGAGGAGGAAGCCTACTTCTTCCGTCTGAGCAAATATGCCGACCGTATCCGGGACCTGCTGGAAAACACTGACTTCCTCCAGCCCCGTTCCCGTGTCAACGAGATGGTGAAAAACTTCATCGACCCCGGTCTGGAGGATCTGTGCGTTTCCCGTACCAGCTTCTCCTGGGGCATCCCCGTGGACTTTGACCCCAAGCACGTGGTCTATGTGTGGGTGGACGCTCTGAGCAACTATATCACTGCGCTGGGCTATGAGAATGACCGCTATAATGACTACAAGAAATACTGGCCCGGCATCAACATCGTCGGCAAGGAAATCGTCCGCTTCCACTCCATCATCTGGCCTGCCATGCTGATGAGTCTGGAGGAGCCTCTGCCCAAGCACGTTTTCGGCCACGGCTGGCTGCTGCTGGACGGCGGCAAAATGTCCAAGTCCAAGGGCAACGTGGTGGACCCCTACCTGCTGGCGGAGCAGTTCGGTGTGGATGCCCTCCGCTTCTTCCTGATGCGGACCTTCCCCTTCGGCTCCGACGGCAACTTCTCCAATGAGCTGCTGATCCAGACCATCAATACCGATCTGGCCAATGATCTGGGCAACCTTCTCAGCCGCACTACCGCCATGGTGAACAAGTACTTCGGCGGCTCCCTGCCTGCAGGCTGCGGTGCCACGGAGGACGAGCAGCGTCTGGCCGCCATGGTCCGCATGGGCAGCAGCGTGGAGCTGGCCGCCAACGGCGACACTGTGGACCCCGTGCTGTACGATGCCCAGCTGGTGGCACAGGCCGCCGGTCTGAAGAAGGCCTACGCTCATGAGATGGACACCTTCGCCCCTCACAACGCCCTGTCTGAGACCTTCAAGCTGATCCAGCGGGCTAACAAGTATATCGACGAGAACGCCCCTTGGGCACTGGCCAAGGATATGGAAGCCAACGGTGCCCGGCTGGCTCATGTGCTCTATAACCTGCTGGAAGCCACCCGCATCTGCGGTATCCTGCTGACCCCCTTCATGCCGGAGAGCATGGAAAAGCTCTTCGCCCAGATCGGCGTAGGTGCGGAGGCCCGGACCTGGGAGTCTGCGGACCTCTGGGGCGAGCTGCCTGAGACCGTTGCCGTGGTCAAGGGTGAAAACCTGTTCCCCCGTCTGGATCTGGACAAGGCCCTCGCGGAACTGGAAGCCGCCGAAGCCGCCGCTAAGAAGGCAGAGCAGCCTGACGTGGAGGTGGAGCCTCAGCTCACCGAAACGGTGGACTTCGACACCTTCTGCAAGTCCGATTTCCGGGTGGTGAAGGTCAAGGCCTGCGAAGCCGTGAAAAAGTCCGATAAGCTGCTGCGCTTCACGCTGGATGACGGCACCGGCACCGACCGGCAGATCCTCTCCGGCGTCCACAAATACTATGAGCCGGAGGAGCTGGTGGGCAAGACCCTGGCCGCCATCGTGAATCTGCCTCCCCGGAAGATGATGGGTTTTGAGAGCAACGGTATGCTGCTTTCCGCCGTCCGCACGGAAAAGGGCGAGGAAAAGCTGAACCTCATCATGCTGGACGATCAGATCCCGGCGGGTTCCAAGCTGTGCTGATTACTTAGGAGGGGGACTTGTCCCCCTCCTAACCACCTCCCACCAGTCTGCGGACTGGTGAACGTGCCCAAGGCACTTAGATCAAAGTATTTTTGTCAGGCACATGTCCTGACAAAAATGATTTCAATTTTTCCATGCGGGACACAAAGTATCTTCATCAGAGTATCATTCGTCAGGCAAAAAAGTCCCTTGCCCCGCGCGGGCAAGGGAAGTCCCCCAGGGATGCCCTGACAAACATAACTGAATTTTAAAGGATATTTCTTTGATGAAAAACAAAATAAAGCGGGCGGTTATTTCGGTAGTTGTATTTGCAGTGATTTATATATTATCTGGTTTTATCATTGGTTGGCATAGCTATGATATGTATCTCAAGGCAATTGAATTTTTAGCTGCTATCATAGGTGCAGGGTGCTATTGGATCGGCAGTAACGAACAATAAAATACCAGTTTTTTCATCTGCGCTCTATCGGCGCATATGCTGTAAGTTTCAAAATTTACGGAGATCGAGGTCATCAATGCGGTTACAAAGCGCGATTTTTGATATGGACGGGACCCTGCTGGACTCCATGCCCACCTGGCGGGAGCTGGGGCCCACGTTCTTAAAGGAGGCGGGTATTTCCGCCACACCGGAGCAGGACCGGATGCTCCACACCTTAGCGGACTGCGACGTGATCCCCTATCTGCGGGAGGTCTGCGGTCTGCCGTGGTCCCAGCAGGAGATCATCGACCAGATCATTCAGCGGATGGAGACGTTTTATTCCAGCCAGGTCCGGCCCAAGCCGGGTCTGGAAAAATTTCTCTCCATTTTGAAAATGGAGGGCGTATGGATGTATGTGGCCACCGCCACCCATCGGCGGCTGACGGAAAAGGCCCTGAAAACGGCAGGCATCGACCACTATTTCCGGGGGATCGTCACCTCCGCCGACGCGGGAAATCACAAATCTGAAAGCGCCGACATCTACGAGATGGCCATGCGGCGGCTCCAGTCCAACAAGCGGGACACCGTGGTATTTGAGGACGCCCTCCACGCCATCCGCACCGCCAAGGCAGCAGGCTTCCGGGTGGCCGGGGTCTATGAGGCCACGGCGGAGCAGGATCAACCGGAGATTCAGCGTCTGTGCGACTATTACATCCGTTCCTACGAGGAACTGGTCCAGTCTGAAACCTTCTGAGCATCGCAAAAGGAGCCGTATGGCTCCTTTTTTTCAAAATCTTTTTCCAACGCTGTAACGAACCGCGCCCCAAACGGATATAGCAGATGAAAACACCGCTGAAAGGGGGAGAAACTCCGTGAAGGATCTGGATACCGTCTACCGCCAGCACGCGCAGACGGTCTACAAATTTCTGCTCTCCCAATGCCGGGACCCCCAGACGGCGGAGGAACTGACCCAAGAGACTTTTTATCAGGCAGTGCGGTCCATCGACCGGTTTGACGGCAGCTGCAAGGTGTCCGTCTGGCTGTGCCAGATCGCCAAGCACCTGTGGTATCAGCATTTGCGGAAGGCCAACCGGGAAACGGAGCTTCCTGAGGAAGCAGAGCTGCCGCTGGTGCCCTCCGCCGAGGAGGAGGCCGTCAGCCGCTCCGGGCAGTTAGATATGCTGCGGCGGGTCCATGAATTACCGGAGCCGGGACGTGAGGTGGTCTACCTCCGGGCCTTCGGTGGACTGTCCTTCCGGGAGATTGGAGACGTTTTAGGCAAAACGGAGACCTGGGCCAGAGTGACCTTTTACCGGGGCAAGGAACGATTGAAGCAAGGAGGCTGCGACGATGAAAAATGATCTGACCTGCGGTGTGGTGCGGGATTTGCTCCCCTCCTATGTGGAGGGCCTCACCTCCCCAGAGAGCAACGCTGCGGTGGAGCGTCATCTGTCCGGGTGCCCGGAATGCGCCCAGCTTCGGACGGCGCTGGCAGGCGCGCCGGAGCAGGCGGCCCCGGAGGACGCAAAAGAGGTAGACTATCTGAAAAAAGTAAAGCGCCGGGGCTGGCGGCGGGTGGCGGCGGCGGTAGCCGTCACGGCTCTGCTGTTCGCTGTGGGCGTCGCGGCAAAGCTGTTTGTCATCGGGGAGCCTGCTAACTGGGATTACCAGGAGAATCTCAACTGGACGGCTCACACAAATGTGCCGGGACAGTTGGATCTGCATTTCTATTCCGAATGGTCTGCCATTGCCTACAGTCACTGGATGGTGGAAAACAAAAACGGCATCGTTCATGTCAGCGCAAGGCAGACCCTGCCGTCATTCCTTCATGACACTTCCGACCATTGGGAGCATATTTCGCTGGATGGTGTGCGGGAAGTTTGGGTGGCCGATCAACTGATCTGGCAGGGTGGTGTTGAGATCTCGCCGCAGATCGACAGAATCTATCAGGCCCAAACCCTCTATGTGGGGAACGCCCCCGCCGTGGGACAGGTACTCAGTGCCGGGCGATTCGACTGGATCGGTGATTACACTATAGAATTGCAAACCTCTACCCAGCCCTACCGCCTGACGCTGAATTTCTCCGCTCCCCACACACCTGGTGGAATAAGGCTATCTGAAACGGGCCTCTATCAGGACATGGCGGCGGTGCTGGCAATCATCGGCAATCTGGACGAGATAGAATGTGCGTTCCGGGACGAAAACGGCCAGCCCTGGTCCCGTGTGCTGACGGTGGAGGAATTGAACCAAGACCTGCCCCGGATCATCGCTGACTATAATGAGCGGTTTTCCCACGGCAAGCCCTGTCCCCTCTATGACGATGTGAAGGATTACGCCGGCTCCTGCGCCGATCTTGAGCAGTTGTATGATGCCATGTGGTGGGCTGGTGAAGGCGGGATCTACGCGGAAACCAAATAAAAGCATCAGCGCCCACGGCTTTCGCCGTGGGCACTGTTCATTTATCCCATCCGCAGGGTCGCTCGAACGTCCGCGTCGAAATAGGCCGTGGGATTCTGAGGAACACCGTCCTGCCGGACCTCAAAATGAAGGTGCGGACCGGTGGACCTTCCTGCGCTGCCCACAGCGGCGATCGGCGTCCCCGCCTTTACAGGATCGCCCTCGTTCACATCCACCTTGCTGCACGCGGCGTACAGTGTGGTGAGTCCATCGCCGTGGTCGATCATCAGGTAATTCCCGCGTTCCGTGTCAAAGCCGGTCTCCGTCACGGTGCCGTCCGCAGCCGCCAGCACCGGGGTTCCCCGTTCGGCTGGAATGTCGATCCCATTGTGGACGGTTTTCCCCTGTCCGCCGGGATTCCATCTGGCTCCGAAGGGGTTGCTGAGGCTGATGGTATTGCTGCCCTCCACCGGCCATTGAAACCAGCGGCTCTCCTCTTCGCTGACGGCATAAATACCGTAAACGTACGCCTCCTCGTCCCCGGCCAGCTGGGGCAGGACCGTCCATGTCCCGTTTTCATACCGATCCAGCCGCAGACGGCCGGTGGAGAGGGTGTAGGTCCGACTTTCTGTTTTGCCGTCCAGAAAAGTGGCCTCCACCGTCAGATGCGCTCCGTCAAAGGTGTCGATGCTGTCCCACGTATCCTGCTTCATGTCATCGCTCGCCGTTGGCAGCTCCTCCGGGGGCACCCAGAAGCCATAGCTGGCCGAAGAATCATAGTCCACGGTCACATCGCTGCCCAAAGCCGTCATGACATCGGCATTCATGGGGGCGCCCTCGTCTGCGCCATAGACGCTGCACACCAGTTCCCCGTTCTCTTCCGCCTGCCAGAGTGCCTGCGCCTCATCATTAGACAAAGCCTTTCGGGTCTCGCTGCGGTACAGTCCACCCCGGTCCACAGACAAAGTCACCTTTTGAAGATTTTCTCCGGTCACCTGAAACAGGCAGCCGGTAAAATACCCCTGCAGTGGGTCCCAGATCCCGGTGCCGCTGCGCAGAGCCAACCCGCCGTTGGCATTGGGGACGATGGTCTCCCCGATGTCGGCGGCATAGGCCGTCAGACCAAAGCTGTAGGTAAGCTGGGGCAGTCCGGGTTCCTCTGCCGAACGGGGTGCCAGCCGCACTGTCCCCAGCACCAGAGCCAGCGCACAGGCAGCGCAAACCGCCGCCCGCAGCGCCGTCCGTTTCCACCGCGTTCCGACACCGGCCGCCTCCTGCCGGATCGTTTGCAGCACCCGGTCATTCAGCCCGCTGGGGACCGAAATTTGTTCCATCAGACCGTGATACGCACGTTTCATTGTCAATACCTCCCAGAAGTTCTTTCAGCTGCTTGCGGGCCCGGTGGAGCCGGGTTCGGACCGTGGCGGCGGGAATGTGCATCAGTTGGCTGATCTCCTCCGCCGAATACCCCTCAGCGTAATAAAGATGCACCGCCGTCCGGGCCTTTTCCGGCAGGCGGCTCACCGCTTCCCACAGTTCCCGGCTCTCGTCCTCCGGCTGCGCCAGATCCGGTATCTCCGCGAAAGAAAGTACCGGCCGCCGCAGATGGAACCGGTGCAGATCCGCGCAGCGGTTCAGCGTTGTGCGGATAAGCCATGCCTTGGCGCGGTCTCCGTCCCAGTCCTCCGCCGCCTGCTTCCACAGCCGGAGGAACACCTCCTGATACACGTCCTCCGCGTCGGCGATATTCTGCATCCGGGTCAGGGCCAGCCTGTAAACCGTGGAGCCATAAGCATCCATGGCATTGCTGAGCTGTGCTTCCGTCATGCAATGCCTCCTATTACAATAAATTTGGACAGGAAAGCCGGGCAGCCAGTCCGGCTTTCTTTCCATCTCATGCCTAAGCTACAATAAGGGGAGCAACTGGCTGACCAATGCCTCCTTGGGCTTCTATGTCCGTAACAAAGACTGTCAGCCATGGTCTTAGCTTTCATAGTACATTGGTCTCACCGCCAATCCGGAGTGTTTATAATAAGGTCGAATACTGTCTGGCATTCAACTCTTATCCCAAGGGGATACATCCCCTTGGGTCTGCATATGCAGACCCAACTTTGCCCTTCTTCACGGGCAGGTTGACGTAGTTGAAACGGATGATCTTTTTGCTCCGTTGATGGAATAAGTCAGTGTAAGCGTATAGGTCTTGCCGCTCTTCACTGTGCTATTTCCAGAAACTGAAATTCGTCCTTTCCCCGAGCCGCTCCATGAATCAATATAGTTTGACCCTTGATAAAGTGTTAGTGTTGCATCTACTTGATCACTGCCACCTTCTCCGGTGCATACCGTAGAGCAGTAAGCAGTCATCCCACTAAAAGATAAATTGGGCTTGTTGTTGATTGTCCGCGTTTCTAATGCCTGAACACTCACGGTAAGCACCAAAACGATCATGGCGATCAATAGAAATACTCGTTTCTTCACAAAATCACCTCCTCCCACATTTCATGCAGAACTTTCTAGTTCCTATCATGTAAATGTGGAAGGAGGTATGAATCTCACATCAATTTTGACAATTTTTTTAGTTCTCCGTTTTTACTAAAGAAACGCTCTCAGCCATGTGCAAAATGACGTCTCGATTGACATTCGCATCGATCTCAAACTGCAGATTTCTTTCAGCGTCAATCCAAGTAATCGTATTCCATTTGTTTTCCCAGTCATCTGTCAAAAACAACTGTCCGCTAAGCCCATTCACTGTGACGGGCACAACTTCTACACCGTCTGTTACGTAATCCGATGCAGAGCCTTGCTGCATATAAGTGCAATCCAAATAAATCGTTTTGCCGGTATCTTTGTTTTGATATACAACGCTTACATAGGAAGGCCAATTTACACGCTCATCTTCAATATAGCCCTCTGGCAAATCCGTGATTTCATACTGCGGCATTTCGCCAATGATTTGTTCTCCCGAATATCTATAAACGATATGTGTCTCATACCATTCCGTGACCCAACGCACAACTGCTGCCCGGACCGTGGGGCTGACTGCCATCAGGCTCCCCAAACTGAGCGAGAACACCAGCAGGATCACAGCGGCCTTTTGCGCCACATTCTTCCACA
>ERZ834769.3440-NODE-3440-length-10284-cov-4.747971_pt1 | contig 10284 bp, 8 predicted proteins | sample MGYA00519690_ERZ834769 | MGnify/ENA primary metagenome ERZ834769 (study PRJEB31850, sample SAMEA3708760) | human gut metagenome | biome: human gut; feature: human-associated habitat; material: faeces | place: China | collected 2014 ... | reverse complement strand
TTCCGCCACGGCGGCACTGGGCTTTGGCACGGCGCTGCGCAGGGACCTGTACCGTCATATTGACACGCTGAGCTACAGCGAACTGGACGGTATCGGCACCCCCACGCTGGTCACGCGGATGACCAGTGATATCAATCAGGTCCAGAACGGTGTGAACCTGACCCTGCGTTTGCTGCTGCGCTCGCCGTTCATTGTTATTGGCGCGCTTATCATGGCATTTTCAATCAGCCCCAAGCTGACGCTGCTTTTCCTCGGCGTTACCGTTGCGGTCTCGCTGATCATCTGGGCAATCATGCGGGTCACGGTGCCGATTTACCATGAGGCGCAGAACGGTCTTGACCGTGTGACGCTGCTGACCCGTGAAAACTATGTGGGTGCCCGTGTGGTGCGCGCCTTTGCCCGGCAGGCCGATGAATTGGCCGCCTTTGTCGAGACGAACGATCATTTGAAATCTCTGCAGTTCGCAGCGGGCCGCATCTCCGCCCTGATGAATCCCCTGACCTATCTGGTAGTCAACCTCGCCGTGGTAGCGTTGCTGCTGCGCGGCGGCATGGAGGTCGATGCCGGTGCGCTGACTCAGGGTGAGGTTATCGCGCTGATCAACTATATGAGCCAGATCCTTCTGAGCCTGCTGCGTCTGGCAGACCTGGTCGTCTCTGTAACGCGCGCGTTGGCCAGCGGTATGCGTGTGAATGAGATTCTGAACACCCGCACCACGATGGAGGACCCCGGCACGGCACCGCTCGCGGTTGACGGTGCTGCCGAGGCGGTCCGGTTTGAGCATGTGGATTTCACCTATCATGGTGCGGGCGCACCCAGCCTGACCGATATTTCCTTTGCGGCCGGCTGCGGCGAAACCATCGGCGTGATCGGCGGTACCGGCAGCGGCAAATCGACCCTGATCGATCTGATCTGCCGCTTTTACGATGCCGACCGCGGCACGGTGACACTGTTCGGCCATGATGTAAAGCAGTACAGCTTTGCACAGCTTCGCAGCCTTGTAGGCATCGTACCCCAGCAGGCGGTGCTGTTTACCGGCACCATCCGCGACAATATGCAGTGGGCCGCCCCAAATGCCACCGATGCACAGATCTGGGAGGCGCTTGAAATCGCACAGGCTGCAGACTTTGTCCGCAGCAAGCCCGGCATGCTGGATGCACCGGTGGAAACAGCCGGGCGCAACTTTTCCGGCGGGCAGCGCCAGCGGTTGACGATTGCACGCGCACTGGTACCGAAGCCGAAAATTTTGATTCTCGATGACAGTGCCTCCGCGCTGGATTTCGCCACCGATGCAGCCCTGCGCAAGGCCATTAAAGAAAAAACGCAGGGTATGACGGTCTTTATCGTCTCCCAGCGCGCGGCGAGCGTGCAGCGCGCCGACCACATTCTTGTTCTGGATGACGGCACTTTGGCCGGTGATGCCCCCCATGCCGCACTGCTGCAGAGCTGTGAGGTCTATAAGGAAATCTGCCTGAGCCAGCTGAGCAAGGAGGAGGTGGCCAAAACACTATGAGCAAGACATCTAAGAAGCTTGACCGCAATACGATCCAACGCGTTCTGCAGCTGATCCGCCCCTACAAGGGCATGGTCATTCTTACGCTTACATTGGCGCTCATCACCGTTGTCACCACCCTGCTTGCACCGGTGCTGGCCGGCAGGGCGGTCGATAAGATCGTGGGGCCCGGGCAGGTAGATTATCAGAGGCTTGGCCGCATCGCATTGGCTATGGCTGCCACGATCGCCTGCACGGCGCTCTCCCAATGGCTGATGAATGTTGTCAACAACCGCATCACCTTTCAGGTCGTGCGGGATATGCGGGTGCGCGTGTTTGAGCAGCTCGAGATTCTGCCACTGAAATATATGGACGCCCACCGCCCCGGCGATGCGATCAGCCGCATCACGACCGATGTGGAGCAGTTCAGTGACGGCCTGCTGATGGGATTTACCCAGCTGTTTACCGGTGTGCTGACCATTCTGGGTACCCTGGGGGTCATGCTCTATATAGACTGGCGCATCGCGCTGGTGGTCGTGGCGCTGACACCGCTCTCCATTTTTGTGGCGCGCTTTATTGCGACACACACCTATTCTATGTTCCGGGTGCAGAGCGAGACCCGCGCCGAGATGACCAGCCTTGTGGAGGAGCTGATCGGCAACGAGCATCTGGTTCGCGCCTTCGGCTATGAGGCGCGCGCTGAGGAGCGCTTTGACCGCATCAACCGCGACCTGCAGCGCTGTGGTGTGCGGGCAACCTTCTTTTCTTCGACCACGAATCCCTGCACCCGCTTTGTAAATTCACTGGTTTACGCCTCGGTAGGCATACTGGGCGCCTTTGTGGCGATTGCCGGCGGCATCACGGTCGGCGAGCTGAGCGTCTTTTTGAACTATGCCAACCAGTACACAAAGCCCTTCAATGACATCTCCGATGTCATGACCGAGCTGCAGAATGCGCTGGCCTGTGCGCAGCGGGTGTTTGATCTGATCGATGAGACACCAATCACCCCTGATGCCCCCGATGCCGTGAGCCTGCCCCACGGTGCCGGCAGCGTGGCCTTTGAGCATGTGCGGTTCCGCTATCAGGACGATGTACCCCTGATCGAGGATATGAACCTCAAGGTCGAGCCGGGGCAGCGCATCGCGCTGGTCGGTCCGACCGGCTGCGGCAAGACCACCCTTGTAAATCTGCTGATGCGGTTCTATGAGATCAACAGCGGCACGCTGCGGGTGGATGGACACCCCATCGACACGGTGACGCGGGACAGCCTGCGCGCCAATCTGGGCATGGTGCTGCAGGAAACATGGCTCAAAGCCGGTACGATTGCAGAGAACATCGCCTACGGAAAACCGGACGCCACCCGCGAGGAGATCATAGCCGCAGCCAAGAAGGCACGCGCCCACAGCTTTATCTGCCGTCTGCCGAATGGATACGACACACAGGTTGCCGAGGACGGCGGCAATATCAGTCAGGGGCAGCGGCAGCTGCTCTGCATTGCGCGGGTCATGCTGCGGCGTCCGCCGATTCTGATTTTGGACGAGGCTACCTCCAGCATTGACACCCGCACCGAGGTGCTGGTGCAGGATGCCTTTGAGGAATTGATGAAGGGTCGCACAAGCTTTATTGTGGCCCATCGCCTGTCCACCATCAAAAATGCTGACCAGATTCTGGTGATGAAGGCCGGCAACATTATCGAGCGCGGTACGCATGATGAACTACTGGCGCAGGGCGGCTTTTATAAGCAGCTCTACGAAAGTCAGTTTGCCAAGGCGTAAGCATAGGGTCAAAATCTGGGAAAGAAAAGGAGATTTTACTATGAGCAGTATTATCATTCCGGAAGGGTACCAAAGCCTGCTGGGGCTGTATGACACCCAGAAGGCCATCGGCCTGATCAAAACGATCTTTCAGGAAAAGCTTTGCATGGCACTGCATCTCAAGCGCGTCACGGCTCCCCTGTTTGTCATGCAGGGCAGCGGCCTGAACGATGACCTGAACGGTGTGGAGCGCCCCGTTGCGTTCGATGTGCCCAGCCTGAACGAACAGGCCGAGGTCGTCCACAGTCTGGCGAAGTGGAAGCGCTATGCCCTGTACAAGTACGGCTTCCGCCCCGGTCAGGGCATTGTGACCGATATGAACGCCATCCGCCGTGATGAGGAGCTGGACAACCTGCACAGCATCTATGTTGACCAGTGGGACTGGGAGCGTGTTATTACCGCTGAACAGCGCACGCTGGATTTTCTGCGGGAGACCGTCCGCGACATCGTGGATGCGGTCTGCGCGACCTCTGACGAGCTGCGCTGGAAGTTTCCGGAGCTGAAGAACATTCATCTCGGCCGTGATGTAGCTTTTATCACGACACAAGAGCTGGAGGACCTCTACCCCGAGCTTACCGCCAAGCAGCGCGAAAACGCCTTTGCCAAGGAGCATGGCACGATTTGCATTATGCAGATCGGCGGCAGGCTTCGCAGCGGCAAGCCCCACGACGGCCGTGCCCCCGACTACGATGATTGGGCGCTGAACTGCGATATTCTGTTCTGGCACAAGCCTCTTGGCTGCGCACTGGAGCTGTCCAGCATGGGTATCCGCGTGGATGCTGAATCGCTGCGCCGCCAGCTGGACGAGGCAGGCTGCCCCGAGCGCGCAGAGCTGCCCTTCCACAAGATGCTGTTAGACGGCACGCTGCCCTTGACGATGGGCGGCGGCATTGGCCAGAGCCGCCTTTGCATGCTGCTGCTTGGCAAAGCCCATGTAGGTGAGGTTCAGGTCAGCCTTTGGGATGATGCCACGGTAAAAACCTGCCGTGATTCCGGTGTAGAATTGCTGTAAGTCTTGACAAAGCGCTGCTGTTTGTGGTATTATTATCTAGTACCCGCTAGTATAGCACAATTGGCAGTGCAGCTGATTTGTAATCAGCAGGTTGCAGGTTCGATTCCTGTTACTAGCTCCAAACGAAAGAGCGCTGCAAGGTTTAATTTTACCTTGCAGCGCTCTTTTTAGTTATTAAATTATGCCTTTTCCGGGGTCATACATTTTCAGTAAAAACTCCCGGCTGCAATCAAGCGACCGGGAGTTTGTTTAGTATGGCATCGTTGAGGAATTATTTTGTATGCAGCGCGTTCTGCAGGGCACAATACTCCTCCAGCGTAAGCTGTTCGGGGCGTGCGCGTTCATCAAGACCGGCTGACTGCAGCGCGGTCAGGACCTGTGCCTTGGGCAGGTGCAGGCCGTTGGCAATGGCGTTGGCTGCGGTCTTGCGGCGCTGCGAGAAGGCAGCGCGGATCAACGCAAAGAAGGCGGCCTCGTCACCGTTCGGAACCTGTACGGCGGGAGTCTTGCGCACATCCAAGCGAATAACGGCGCTTGTCACCTTGGGGGCGGGGTAAAAGCTGCCGGGCTGCACGCTGAACAACAATTTCGGCTCCGCATAATAGGCCACCGCGTAGCTGATCGCACCCGCATCGCGGGTGCCAGGGGCGGCGCACAGGCGCTGTGCGGCCTCCTTTTGCACCATGACGGTGATGTTCCGGATAGGCAGCTTTTCCTCCAGCAGGCGCATCAGGATCGGGCTGGTGATATAGTACGGCAGGTTGGCACAGACAGCCACCGGCTTATCGCCAAACTCCTCAGCCAGCAGCGCTTTCAAATCTACCTTGAGGACATCGTTCAGTACCAGCTTGAAGTTATCATACCCGGCCATCGTCTCTTCAAGAAGCGGCGGCAGACGCTTATCTACCTCAATGGAAACGACCTTATCCGCGCGCTTGCAGAGCTGTTCGGTCAGTACACCGATGCCGGGGCCGACCTCAAGGGCACCCCAGCCGGAGCCGATGCCGGCGGCTTCAGCAATGCGGGGACATATACCCGGGTTAATGATAAAATTCTGGCCAAACCCTTTGGAAAGGGCAAAATCGTACCGCGCACAAAGGTCACGGATGGTAGACAAGTCGGTCAATGTGGGCACGGCGGCTTCCTTTCAGCGTACATCAGTTCTGGCCGGTCAGCGACATGGCCGCGTTGACGGCCTTGCTGATCTGCGGGTCAGTGTCGATCGTGTAGTCGTAGTAGGAGTTCTGTTCATCAACGGAGAGTGTCGCGTCAATATCGGGCTTCAGACCCTCGTTGTTCCAGCTCTGATCCTCGTTGTCGAGCAGCAGGCCGGAGGTAATATAGGCGGCAGAGCCGTCCGAGAAGCTCTGCACATCGCTGAGTACAACGCCCATACCGGCCGTTTTGGTGCCGACGATCGTGGCGCCGCCCATCTTGCGCAGGGCATTGGCAAACAGCTCGGCACTGCTGGAGGTAGCGCCGTTGACGAGGCAGACCATCGGAACATTGATCTCGTTCTCATCAGACATGCGCAGCACGGTCACATTGCCGTCCTTATCCTGCTGCTTGGCAATCTCACCGGAGGGTACGCAGTAATCCGCTGCGACAAGCCCTGCATTGAGGTTTTCACCGGCGTTGTCGCGCAGGTCAAACACCAGACAGGTGGCTCCCTGCTGCAGCAGGTTGTCCACGGCAGTTTTAAACTCGCTGGCGGTGCTTGCGGTAAAGGCGTCAATGCGCAGATAGCCGCAGGTGCCGGCGGTCAGCTGGCTTGTTGAGATGGTGGGGGTCTTATAGTTGGAGTGTACAAGGCTCAGCTGCTGCTCCTGACGGTCGGGCGTCAGGTAGGTGATGACTGTGGTAGTGCCTTCCTCACCCAGCAGGCGGGAGGTCAAACGCGCAGTAGAGCCGATGTTCTTGGTGGATTCCTCGCCAATCGCAGTGATAAAGCCGCCGACCTGCAGACCGGCCTCACTGGCGGGGGAATTGTTGTATACACGAATGATGCGCGCATAGCCGGAGGAGGCATCGTTGACAACGGCCACGCCGATGCCTGTGAGGGTGCCCTTCTCGATGGCCTGCTTTTCACTGTACTCCTTGGCGGTATAGTAGGCAGCGTACCGGTCGTTGATGCCGTTCATATAGCCGGCGGCCAGCTTATCGTTCAGGGTATCCTCATCAATGGTGAAGAACTCCCCTGCGCGGACAAAGCGGTCGATTTCCGACAGCTTGTTGTACTGGCGTTCCTTATTTTTGACGCTGGACACGGTCGTGTTGAACATCTTCATCGACACGACCATCGTCAGCGAGAAGGTGACAGCCATTGCGATGATGGCGATGGTGGCTGCCACGCCGAGACTGATTTTTTTGCTCATGGCTCTGATGGCTCCTTACTGTTTTTGCGTTTATGCCCCGTAGGCAAGGGAGAAAAATACCGTAGAGAAAAGGCTCAGCACCATAAGAACGGCGACCACCAGACAAAAAATGCGCACGGCGGTTTTATGCTTCTGCGGCTTCATAAGGACTCCCCTTTCTTAGGATAAGTAATTCATGACATTGACCAGAACATTGTTGACCTTCATTTCCAGATGCAGGTGATTGCCGGTGGAGTTGCCGGTGGAGCCGACATACCCCAGCGTCTGTCCCTTGGAAACGCTCTGCCCAACGCTGACGATGGGCGCACTGTTCATGTGGGCGTACAGTGTGGAATAGCTGTTGCCGTTGTCATCCTTGCCGTGGTAGACCTGAACATAATAGCCCCAGCTGTAGTGGTAGGCGGCTGCGGTGACGACGCCGCCGCTGACGGCGTAGATTTCGGTGCCGCCCGGCGCGGCATAGTCGGTGCCGCGGTGGCCGTTGCCGCCAAAGTAGCAGGAAACATACTTATAGGTGGCAAGCGGGCGGCCAAAATCCAGCGAGCATTGTATTGAGGCGTTTCCGTAGGCCTGGTTGGCCGCGTTCAGGGCTGCATCCAGCTCTTTGGCTGCCTCGTCCACTTTTTTGTTGGCCTCGATCTGGGCCTCCTTCAAGGCCTGTTCCTCGGCCTCCGCCTTGGAGATGCTCTCATCTGTCTGGGAGATATTCTCAGCAAGCTCACTGGTTTTGCTGTTCAGCGCGGCCTTCTGGGCCTCGTAGTCGGCTTTTTTTGCCTCCAGATCCGCCTTGGCCTGCTCCAGTTCGGCACGCTGCTGCTCCAGCTGGGTATGCTCGTCCTCAAGCTGCTGGCAAATCTCCTCATCCTTGCTGACAATCTGCTCCAGCGTGGTGGCAAAGGTAAGCAGCTGGTACAGGTTGGTCGCACTGGACAGCAGCGCAATGGAACCGCCGTCATTCAGCCGCTGCATCGCGCGCATACGGTCCTTGAAATCTGCCCAGCGCTGATCGTATTCAGCCTGCTTCTGGTCAACCTCCTGCTGCTTTTGATTGATCTCGTCCTGTTTGTTGACGATATCATTATCCAGACCGCCGATCTGCTCGGTCAGTGTGCCGATCTGGCTGAGCAGCAGTGATTTTTGCTGCTCCAGCTGTGTTTTGATCGCCTGCGCGTCCGCTTTGTCGCTCTGTGTTTCTTTCAGCTGCTGGTTGACTTTTTCCAATGCGGCCTGCTGCTCCTGCAGCTTTTGGCGCAGGTCGCTGACACTGGCAGCCGCCAGCGGCGTCATAACGGTGGAAAGCGTCATCGTCATGGCAACTGCTACGCTGAGCAGCAGTGAGATAAATTTTTTGCTGTGCGAAAAATGCTTCATCTTTGTTTGCAATTCCCCTGCTCGTTGCTGTTATACATTCAGATGCTTGCGGATGCTGGTGGCGGTGCCGAGGCCGCAGAGCACAAAGCCCAGCAGCACAAAGCCGCCGACAATGTAATACCATACATTTTCCAGCGGAACCAGCTGACCGCCGAACATCTGCGAGAGGTTGGACGGGTTCTCGGCATACCAGCGGCAGAGGGCATAGTACGCGCCGCAGACGATGCCGGAGGCAAGCGCAGCGGAGATCAAGCCGGAGGTAACACCCTCCACAAAGAACGGGAAACGAATAAAGCCGTTGGTGGCACCCACCAGCTTCATGATGCCGATCTCCTTGCGGCGGTTAAACACCGTGATCTTGATCGTATTGTTGATGACCACGATGGACACGATAGCCAGCACCGCTACAATGCCGTAGCAGGCGTAGTTGATGACCTGCTGCAGTGAGGTAAAGGTGTCTGCCATGGCAAGCGGCGCTTTGACGCTTGCTACGCCATCAATCTGCATCAGCTGGGCGGAGACTGCTTCAATGTTGTCGGGGTCATCCACCGTCACGCGGTAGTTGGGCGTGAACGGGTTATCGTCCTGAAAGACCTGCTGCAGGTTGGTATAGTCCTTAAGCATATCACCGTAGGTAGCAAGAACATCCTCGGGCGACATGTAGGTCACGCCCACAACATGGGGGGTGCTGCGGATGGCCGCATCGGCAGCGGCGATCTGGTCCTCGGTGGCATCGTCCATATAGACGACCGTCTCATTCTGGTTGCCGATATATTCGACCATATAATCAATGTTGACGCCCAGCAGGTAGGCGGCGCCGATCAGCAGCATGCAGACGGTCAACACGCCCATCGAGGCAAAGGTCATAAGCCGGTTGGCACGCAGATTGTGCAGGCCCTGACCGACAAGGTAGGTAAAGCTGGAAAAACGCATGGTGTCCCCTCTTTAATAGTAAAGATCAGTCTTCATCGTAGTCGTAATCGTCCTCTTCCCGCTGGGCCATAGCGGCTGCGTAGCGGCGGGCGGCCTCGGGGTGTGCGGTGTCGGAGGCGACCATGCCGTTGGCCAAAGTGATGACGCGGTTGCCGTACTTGCGGGCGAGCTTATGTACAAGCTCATGCTCATGGGTGACAACCACAACGGTGATGTTGACCTTATTGATGGCCTCAAACAGCTGCATGATGTCCATGGACATCTCAGGGTCGATGTTGCCGGTGGGCTCGTCCGCGATGATCAGCTTGGGGCCGTGGGCCAGCGCGCGCGCTACGGCGACACGCTGTTGCTCGCCGCCGGAGAGCTCGTCCGGCAGACGATCCATCTTGTCCTCAAGGCCAACAAGCGAGAGCGCGAAGGGCACGCGGTCCTTGATCTTTTTGGTGGAGATGTTCGTCACACGCATGGCGAACGCCACATTCTCATAGACGGTCATGGTCGGAATCAGGCGGAAGTCCTGAAAGACAACACCCATCTGACGGCGCAGATACGGCACCTTGCGCCGGCGGATCTTGGTCAGATCCTGCCCATTGATGAATACCTTGCCCTCAGTGGGCTTTTCCTCCATCTGGATCAGCTTCAGAAAGGTAGATTTGCCTGCACCGGAGTGGCCAAGGATAAAGACAAATTCGCCCTCCTCGATATGGATGTTGATGTCCTCCAACGCAACATTTTCATCGTTGTGGGTCTCATAGGTTTTATATACATGCTCAAAATCGATCATTGAGGATTCTCCTGCCGCAGCGCGGCTGTCCTGTTTACGGTTACAGTCATACATATAATAGAATACCATGCAGCGCGCCTGCGGTCAAGGTGTTTTCCGGCTGCCAAAAGCAGAAAAATGGCGCTGCCTTGCGGTGCAGCGCCATTTGTGAAAGTTTTATTAAAATCAATATTTGGCCGGATTGGCGGAGAGGTACTTCTTGACCATCAGGGCCACCTTAAAGACGATGGCATCGTCAAAGTTGCGCAAATCAAGGCCGGTCAGCTTGCGAATCTTTTCCAGACGGTAGACCAGCGTGTTGCGGTGGACAAACAGCCCGCGGCTCGTCTCCGAGACATTCAGGTTGTTTTCAAAGAAGCGCTGGATGGTGAACAGCGTCTCAGCGTCGAGACTGTCAATGCTCTCCTGCTTAAAGACCTCCCGCAGGAAGGCCTCGCAGAGGGTGGTGGGCAGCTGGTAGATCAGGCGGGCAATGCCCAGATGGTCATAGCTGATGACCTGAC
>ERZ834769.3439-NODE-3439-length-10285-cov-33.161193_pt1 | contig 10285 bp, 14 predicted proteins | sample MGYA00519690_ERZ834769 | MGnify/ENA primary metagenome ERZ834769 (study PRJEB31850, sample SAMEA3708760) | human gut metagenome | biome: human gut; feature: human-associated habitat; material: faeces | place: China | collected 2014 ... | reverse complement strand
GCTGTTAATGTTCTGTTAGAATGTATCAGATACAAAACGATCTGCCGAGATCACCTCCCCTACCCTGTTTCCCTATTAAAATATAATTCTTTATTTTTTTAACTTGGTCTTTCGTACCGCTTTGATATTTCCCTTCTTAAGTTCCTTTTCCAACGTCATATCTGTAACTGCACTATATAATTGTGTCGTTTTTACACTCTGATGCCCTAAAATGGTCTGTACAGTGGTAATGCTCACTCCCCTATATAACAATAAGGTAGCGCATGTGTGTCGAGCCGTGTGAAAGGTTATATGTTTCTTAATTCCTATAGATTTTGCTATTCTATTAAGTACCCGGTTAGTCTGTTGGTTTGACTCTAAATGAAACATCCTTCCGCGAGGCCGGGGAATGGATCGGGCTAACTGGAGTGCTTTACCTTCAAAGATAGTGCTGAGTGGAATACGTATCTCCTTATTTGTTTTATACATTCGGAGAACGATCCATCGCTTGCGGTTAACTGTAAAAATATGACTTTTACTGAAAATACAAATATCTGAATACCTTAACCCTGTGTAACAGCTAAATAAGAAAGCATTTAACACGTCATTCTGCTCAGGTAAATTCTGCCGATATGCTTCTAAACTTTCAAGTTCTTTCTCTGTTAATGCTTCTCTATGTGCCTGCTCTGTTTTTATTGTGTAATTCAAAAATGGATATTTCGTTATAACGTCCTTCTTTCTTGCGACATTTATATATCGTTTTAATGACTTCATATGCCGAGCTATGGTATTGATGGACAATCTCCTCTCCTGCTTCATATATAACTCAAATTTTTGCAAATAGTCACTAGTGATCTGTTGAAGACAGATATCTGGTGAATACTCTTTTATCAAATTTAAACTATCATAATGCAAAGTCTTTGTACTCTCTTTGACTGTTGATAATTCTATCTCCTTACTCATAAAATCAATGAGTTTATTTCCTCTATCACTGACAATTGTTGCTGGCAAAATAAGGTTGTTGAGATTCCCACTACTTCTTATGTAGTTCTTCCCACCTATATTTAATTGAATTAATAACGCTCCATCATTATCAAGTCCTAACTTATGAAGTTCTGTTTCAAAATTTGTTATTACTGTCTCAATGTCCATGTTCTTTTTTTTACTATTTTGATGCAAAAATAACACAAATTCATTTTTCTTATAAGTCTTTGTTTATTAATAAGTTTATGCCTTTTTGCAAATCAATAATTGCAAAAGGATACTGCTAAAAAGATTTAATATATCGCTACACATTCTCCTTTTTGAGCTATTCTGACTATCGCATGAGCTCTAAATGTAGATATATTTACATATGTAAAGTTTATTACAAAAATACAAACACATGAATTTTGAGAGAGATTTTTTACCTGAACATTATTCGTATATTAATATATATGTAAAACCTCGGATACTTACATATCCAAGTTTTGCGCATACAAAATAACGGAATGTTGAATATATATATATGAATATTATTATATCCATATATTATGGTATTTAGACATGTGTATATTGTTATATGTAAATATATATATATGTAAATATGTAAATATGCAAAACACGAATGCTTGCATATCCAAATTTTGCGCATACAAAATAACGGGATGTCGAATATATATATGAATATTATTATATCCATATATTATGGTATTTAGACATGTGTATATTGTTATATGTAAATATGCAAAACACGAATGCTTACATATCCAAATTTTGCGCATACAAAATAACGGGATGTCGAATATATATATGAATATTATTATATCCATATATTATGGTATTTATATATGTGCATATTGTTATATGTAAATATACAGAACTCGAATTCCGACATAAGTTTCGTGTATACGAAATATAGAACATCGAATATATATATATTTTAATATTCGTATATTATTATATTTATATATACATATATCATTATATGTAAATATGTAAAACCCGAATACTTGCATATCCAAGTTTTGCGCATACAAAATAACGGGATGTCGAATATATATATGAATATTATTATATCCATATATTATGGTATTTATATATGTGCATATTGTTATATGTAAATATACAGAACTCGAATTCCGACATAAGTTTCGTGTATACGAAATATAGAACATCGAATATATATATATTTTAATATTCGTATATTATTATATTTATATATACATATATCATTATATGTAAATATGTAAAACCCGAATACTTGCATATCCAAGTTTTGCGCATACAAAATAACGGGATATCAAATATGTACCTATTTGAATATTTATATATGTTTATATTTGGATATTCACATATATAAATATATAAGTATAAACATATAATTATATTTAAATATCAGCATATTTTGATATTAATATTTTGATATTTGAATATGAAAATATATTTTTGGGGAGACAAAATCATACAATCAGAAAAATATGGCAATGATATTAAGCATTTTAAACTACAAAGGAGGAGTGGCGAAAACCACAACAACCGCCAGCTTAGGTACAGCGCTTTGGCTTCTAGGGAAACGAGTTCTTCTAATTGACACAGATCCGCAATGTGACCTTACGTTTCTATTGGGTTTTGATGGTGCTGCAGGAGACGAAACTTTTAATGAATGGTTCATGAGGCAAAGCGATGAGGGTACAATCCCGGTATATGTAAGATACGATGCTGTGGATAATAAATATAAAGGCAATGAATGTCTATATTATATTCCTTCTTCACGGGAACTCAGAGATGCCGACATGGTATTGGCTGCACGAAAAGCGAGAGAGCGTATTTTAAAGCGCAAAATGAAATCTCTTCAAGAAGCGTTTGATTATATTTTAATTGATTGTTCCCCAAAAGAAAGCATTGTAAATTTCAATGCAATGGTAGTTAGTGATCGTATATTAGTTCCAATAGATTGTAGTGGCTTCTCCTTGAAAGGGATGCAGACATTAATAGACTCTATTAATGAAGTAAAGGACGATGAGTTTAACGATAATCTTGATATACTTGGTTTTCTCCCTGTTCGATATGATCGAAATACTCGCATCAGCAAAAGTGTCATCGAATATTTTGAGCACCAATTTCCGGGAAAAGTATTCGAAACAAAGATACGTAAAAGCGTCCGTTTTGATGAAAGTCCATTAAAACATAAAACTATATTTGAACATGATCCAGAAAGCAATGGAGCGGAAGATTATATGCGTTTGGCAGAGGAAATTACAGGCGAAAAAAGGCCGGAAGACTGGAAATATCGTGCATTAGAGGCATGGTATATAAAGAACCCGGATGAACGTCCAACAGATGATAATGGAAGTAAAAATTAATACATTTGAGATTATGGCAGGAAAAAACGAAAAAGTCGATTTTTTAAGCGATATTAATTTAATGGTTGAGAACCAAAAGGAAGAGAATCATATGTTGCGCCGCAGAAAAGCGGGAGAAAAGATAAATGAGCCAATCTTAAACGTGGAAACGGCTCAGGAAAACAATGATCAGCCAATTATTGAACACCCTGATAAGAAAGTGAGTAGGGGAGTAAAAGGGCGGCCTAGAAATATTCAAAAGGTAGAACGGAATAAAATAATGAACGTTTACTTTGATAGAGAAACACATAAAACATTGGCACGTATAAAGATAGAGCACAACTTTGAGATGAAAGATGTGACTTATATAGCTATTCGTAAATTTCTTGATGAGTACATGGAAGGTAATGAACTGAATGAGAAAGGTGTCAGATTCATAGAAAAGAAACTTAAGGAAATGAATGGATAATGTTTTCTCTATTCACTAATACATAAAAAATATATGGTCTCTATCTTCGATGACAGACAAAAGAAAAAGGCAGACTTCATTCTAAAGAATAAGCACGCCAAGCTTTCTTCTTTGGTATCTTCAGAAATCAAAGATCTTGCAGTTGTATGGTGTTACTACTCTGGAAAGATTGAAGGAAATACTTACACCTATGTTGAAACAGAAGCTCTTCTGAAAGATGATATCACCTCTGAAAAGAAGTATGAGGATGCTAAAATGTTAAAGAACCTCTACAACACCTTTATTTCAGAAGTAGAATATATTAATAAAGATAAAAAACAAGAACTGATTGACGAACGTACCTTATTCCGTATACATCGTTCCATATCGAGCGAACTTGTCTCCGGTGAAGAGTCGGGGATGATACGTACCCGTGCAGTCAGAATCACTGGGACGGAATATGTACCACCCAAAGACATTCAAGAGATACGGATTACCTTGAATGAGATTCTTTTTAACCAAGAGCTATATAGCAATCCGCTAGAAAAGGCGGTCTACTTGCATTGTAATATAGCTAGACTTCAGCCTTTCATTGATGGGAACAAACGAACATCACGTATGATGGAGAGTATAGCGTTGATGAACGCTGATATTATTCCTGTATACTCTGCAAAAGATGCTGATATCCTTCATTACAGAAAAGGACTGTTATCCTTTTATGAAACGGGAAATTATTCCGAATATACAGATTATTTCCTTAATCGACAGATAAAGCGAATTAATGAATTATCTTTGTCTGGGGAACCTACTTTTGATCTCAGCAAGAATAGAGTGGAGGAGTCGGGTTATGATTTGGAACTAAAAAACTAATAGGGAAGAATACTATGGCATGGACAGCTAGTGAAAAAAACATCAAGATCCATACAATTATTGATGGCGTGGATTACGTAGAGGATAGGAAAACTGCCATTTCTTATCGAAAGCTAAAAGCTCTCGGTGCAAAACGTAGAGTTTATAAAAGCACAAAGGAAGTATTCTTCCTTATTGAGACAGACTATGAATTAACACTGTAAAGTCTGCTCTTTTTCCCTATTAGTCAACTTTAATATTAAATATATGAATATACAGAAAGCAATACAAGCTATTGATGCTGTTACGGCAGCAATTGTCAACGGAACAATTAATACCTCCTTCATCGATGAATTAATTTATGGGAAATTTGACAATGAGTTATACAAGCATGTCTTGAATAAGTGGGCAAGCAAGAAAGGTGATGTATTTGATTTCTACCTGAACAGTAATGATGAAATAAAAAGATGGCTGCTTGAAGCTTTGGGCGTGGAAGTAGAGCCGGATAAATACCCGGACTATGACAGCCGGATAACAGCACAAATTTGTGAAGGTAAAAACCGTTCAGAGATATATCCCTTTGAAACAGAAATCGTACATTCTTTTTTCCTCTTCGGATACAACCATAGCCTTGATGAACTGAAAAAAGTCAGCCCTTCAGTATGGCAAACTGTAAGCGATAACAATATAGACCGGTACGGCAATTATAAGAACTGGTCGTTGTTTTGGGAAAAGGCGAGTAGGGAAGATAAGGAATTTCTTTTGAAATATATTAATTAAATAAACATAGTGTTATTGGTTCATGTAAAGAACGCTTGCAAGTTAGTGAGATAAGATAAAAATCAGCATATTCCATATTAAGCATATTAGGAGTGAATGATATAGTTGTCAAGGAATTCTTGACAACTGGAAAAAGAGTTTGATAGAGAAAGCAATATGCATTTTTTGCATATTGCAAAGAAAAGCAGTTGTCGCAAAATTTGCGACAGTTCAATCAACTGGATTTTAATTGTTCGGAAATCCCGAACTGTTTATACGAACCAATAACAGGAAAAATATAATAATGGAGAATCAAGGAGAAATCATATTATATCAGCCGGACGAAGCTGTTAAGCTGGAAGTACGTTTGGAAAATGAGACTGTGTGGTTAACGCAGGCGCAACTCGTTGAACTTTTTCAGTCCAGTAAAGCAAATATAAGTGAGCATATAAAAAATATATATGAGCAAGGAGAGTTGGAAGAAAATTCAACTGTTCGGGATTTCCGAACAGTTCGCCAGGAAGGTAAACGGCAAGTTGTACGAAACATTTCTTATTATAATTTGGATGCAATTATATCCATAGGATTTCGTGTCAATAGCAAGAGAGGTATTTTGTTCCGCCAATGGGCCAACAAGGTATTAAAGGATTATCTTCTGAAAGGCTATTCCATCAATCGCCGGATATCAGAGCTGGAGCAAACTGTATCCGAACATTCAAAGAAGATTGATTTCTTTGTCCGTACTTCGTTGCCACCAGTAGAGGGTATCTTCTTCGACGGCCAGATCTTCGATGCCTATAAATTCGCTTCGGATCTTATCAAGTCTGCCAGACATTCCCTTGTGCTCATTGACAACTACGTTGATGAGAGTGTACTGCTCATGTTGAGCAAACGGCAGCCGGGAGTAACGGCCACCGTCTACACGCAGCGCATCACGCAGCAACTTCAACTTGATCTCGACAGGTATAATAGCCAGTACACGCCTATCGCCATCAGGACGTATCGGGACAGTCACGACCGTTTTTTGATCGTTGATGAAACTGACGTGTACCATATCGGAGCCTCCCTGAAAGATCTAGGCAAAAAGCTATTCGCGTTCTCCAAGATGGAGATACCGGCAAGTATGATAATTAGTTTACTCTAAAATATAGATATGATGGATGCAGTAAAAAAACAATTAGCAGAGGTAAAAGAGGCAATAGATAAAATTCTTTCTCCCTACGGATTAACAATTGATAGTCCCAATCATGGAGCTGTATCGGATGAAGATTGGAATAAAGTTTGGGAACTAAGAGAAGAAGAGTGCGAATTGAAGAAGATGATTTCTTTCCGAGAAGGATTGAAACGTGATAGCGGTTCACCAATTACAGAAGCTACAATTGAAAATCCTAAAGTAGAAACGGATACCGCACCAGTGGATCATAAGAAGCGAATAGGGAAAAGAATTGCTGAATTGAGAAAGGAGAGGGGCTTTTCTCAAAATAAACTAGCTCAATTAACCGGCATTGATTCCGGGAATATCGGAAAAATAGAACTTGGAAAATTTAACCCTGGTCTTGAAACTCTTTGCAAGATAGGTGAAGTTCTTGGGTACCAAATAGATTTTATTTAGTATTTTTGTATGAGGTGTTGTTAAACATAAAAATTAATTACGGTTATATTTGCCCGCATAAATTATTATCCATACCTTTGCAGAGTAATATTTATGAATCTATATAAATGAGAACAGCTACATTGATTGAACCCTACCTAGGATATCGGAACATTATCTTAATCGAGAAATGGGATACCAAATGGGAAGTAGAGATTTGCGGAAGCTGCAAACATATTTGGGTATATGAAGACGAATTCACAGAAGATTAATAAATCGAATGATTATGTTTGAAAGAGAGATTGAAAGGTATAATACCTTGTTGAAGGAATACAGAACAACTGTCATTGATAAATTCAATGTCGAGGATCTGAAAGAGTACAATGAAATACTCTTTTCAGCCCACAGTTGTGCTATTGAGGGAAATACTTTTTCTGTAGATGACACAAGGGCTTTGAAAGAAAAAGGGCTGGGGATGATACCACAAGGCAAAACTCTCTTTGAAGCATTTGAGATGTTGGATCACTTCAATGCGTATGAGTTTCTAATGGGACAAACAGAGCTGCCACTCACAGAACAGTTAATTAAAGATACACACCGGATTCTGACCCATCATACGCTAACATACCGATATAAAGATGCAATACCAGGAGAATATACCAATACTGATATGGGAGCTGGTGATACAATATTTGGCAATCATGAAGAACTTATTGCCCGTGTTCCTAAGCTAATGGAGGCTACACAAAAAGCAATAGAAAAATTGCCGGTACATCCTGTGGAAATTGCCGCACAGTTCCATAAGCATTTCATTTTCTTGCATCCGTTCCGGGATGGGAATGGGCGGCTTGGACGGTTGTTGTCGAATTTTATTTTAGTCAAATTAGGACACCCCATGATCCTCATTGAAAGTGTAGAGAGGGAAAAATATATCGGTGCTCTTAAAGCATGCCGAGATGAGCATAACACAGCTCCGATGGTGGAATTCTTTTTCTCTGTAGCCATTGGACGGATGAAGAAGGAACTGGCTCTAAAAGATGCTATGAATAAAGACTGTAATTTTTATTTCAAGTAAAATGAATAATATGAAAAAACTATTATTACTATGTCTTCTAATAGCCATTGTTATATTGGCTTCTTGTGATAAAAATGAATTGCCGGAATATCCGGAACCTAGTCCAGATCCGACACCTGAGCAGCCGCAGGAAAAACCGGTTATGCTTAGCTTATTTACCAGCATTGAACAACTGACCGAAGTGACTACTAGGGGAACTGTGAGAACCTTTGAAAAGGATGATGAGATTGGTCTATTTTATAATGATACCTGTGTAAATAAGAAGTTTATCTATAATGGTGTAGCATGGAATGGTGGAGAAATAGCCTTAGCTCCTGATCTGAAGAACGTATATTGTTATTTTCCCTATAACAGTACCCTAACACAATGTGATGCTTTGCCCGTTGACATTGAATCGCAAAAAGATTTGCTTTATGGTGTTGAACAGGTAGGAGCTACCAAACCAAAGGTGGAGATGAAAATGAAGCATGCCCTTTCTCTGGTGCGAATTACCATAAAGAAAAACAACTATACCGGTGCTGGCCACATAGAATCGATTACTTGGAATGGTATTTATAAAAAAGCCATGTATAATCTAAAAACCAATAGTCTAACTCCTGAAGGTATAAAAGGTAACTACCAGGCAGGAGGTAACTATTATGTAGATGATAGCAAAGATCCTATTGCGGTAGAAGCTATTCTACTACCGATCAGCTCAGCTGAAGGAATTTCAATCACTGTTGTTGTTGATGGGGAAGAAAGAGTATACCAACTTCCTGAAGCACATATTTGGGAACCTGCCAAAGCTTATACATATACTCTTACTCTTAAAGGTGGTTATAACAGCCCAATAGACCTTGAAGAATTTCCTATAGATGTAAGTCATTGGAGCACATTTGGAAAAACTGATAATATTATTCTTGGTACATCAGATAGTGATTGGTTTGATATTGAACCAGGATCTGTAAAATATGGAACTGACATTTATCGTAACGAAGGGTTTATGTTTGGGTTTTATGGATATTGGACCGGGTATGATGTAGCAACCGGAAATATGCCCGAAAAGTGGGAAGGAGACTTCCGTATGGTACTTATGGATAACTCCGGAAATATCATTGATAAGTTTCAGCCATGTTCCATTGTGGCTGAAAATGGAGGCATGATGAAAGGAACCGAAAGGCGTAGCTATGTCACTGCACCGGTTGGTACATATGAATTGGGAGTATTGTTCCGTAAAAAAGGAGAAACGACTTGGCAGAAAGCTAATCTTCTTGATAAGGTAACAAAACAGGATATGATGTTTACTATTAAGGACCAAACAAGTTTACCAGCTTTAAGAATGATTCAAGTAGAAGAAGAAACTAATACTGGAGTGGTTAATCATGACCGCCCTTTTGACACAGACTTTAATATTACCTATATTCTTTCAAATCGAGGTAATATAGCCCTAAAAGGAGAAATTAAAGCGGTATGGGAACGTACTTTTGATTATACCGGGCATTGTTACCGACCATCTTCAAAGCGAACTAACACTATTAACGATAACACATGGCAAGATGAAATAGGGCGAGTTAGTATTGACCTACAACCGACTGTCAGATTCTGGAAAGGCATTATTCCTTGTCGATTCTTAAATAAAAGGGAGATGCCACAAAATTCAAACGGTATAGGATATTGTATGCCAATGGTACATCTTTATTGGAAAGCAGAGGGCAGTTCTCAATGGGTATTACTACGTTGTGATTTGGATGAGATCTTAGCAGCCAAAGTTAATACTAGTCAAGAAGAGAGTAACCTATTCCTGTTGTCTTTAAATTATTTGAATTTAAAACAATCTCATTGGTATGAAAACTGAGGAAATATTGATACAAACTGATTTGGGTATCATATTTCAAGTTTCCCATAAAAAAATCGAAATTTAACAAAATGATCTTACTCATTACTATAAAGTATTACTTAAAATAAGGAGAATTATGAAGAGAGAAAATTTACAAAGCAAGAATTATGAAGAATTGGTACAACTCCAACAAAATGGTGATATCACACTAATTGAATTTATAGAATCCCAGCCAGATCTTAGGGATAAATGGCAAGACTGGATTGACACCAATCCTATAAATGAACAGAGCGCAAAAGCCTTTCTAACTTGTTATGAGAGTCAGGTGACGAACTGAAGTATGATAATCCTTCTACTATTTGTAGAGGGATTTTTTTAGTAGGGAAAAAGAGTAGGGGAGGTGCTCTCAGTAAACAGCTTTTTATCTGATACATTCTAACAGAAC
>ERZ834769.3435-NODE-3435-length-10297-cov-5.223199_pt1 | contig 10297 bp, 7 predicted proteins | sample MGYA00519690_ERZ834769 | MGnify/ENA primary metagenome ERZ834769 (study PRJEB31850, sample SAMEA3708760) | human gut metagenome | biome: human gut; feature: human-associated habitat; material: faeces | place: China | collected 2014 ... | reverse complement strand
CTTTCATAAAAATATTGTAGCAATATTTAAATAAAATTTAAAGTATTTTTTTAATATTTTTAATTTATGGATGTAAAGAGTGTAAAGTTATATTTAATTTACTACCTCATAAACATTATTCCAGGTTCCATTACCAGATAGTTTAACAGATGGTGATAATGATATAACTGGGCGTACGCCAGATGAACTAAGTGACTCGGTTTCATGATAGATTATTCCCGTAGACCTTACAATGAAGTTATAGTTTTTAGAACTTTGATGTTCTGGAGAACCTAACCAATAAGTTTGATTTGTATATAAATAAAAATTCGTATTTTCTGGTTTTGTTAATACATATAAACCACCGGCCATTGACGCTTCATCTGCTGTTAATAAGCCTACCGGATAAGTTAACGCTTTATTTCCTATATCACTATTCTTTGATGTAAATTTATCGCTTTCTTCAGGACAAGTTAATATTGGCATTTTATTAACTTTTAATCTTCCGTAAGCACCATAATAAAATTCTCCTGTTGGTGTCCATGCTTCAGTTTGAGTTGATGATGCGCTTCTATCATTACAGAATATTTGATTTTGTGATACTAAAGGATTATCTTTTAATGTAGTTTCTGCATACCAGTCTTCTATCTTTGTTTTAATATTACTTGATGTACTATTTCCATGTTGTTCTTTGTTTGTATACATATACCCCATTATTGCTTTACCAGAAATACCACCAGCTAAATCAGTTAACCTATAACTACCAATTTGAGTACCTTCACCTTTCATTACCACTTTAGTCTTTTCAGTCGGAACAGTTGTACCAGTGTAAATCATTCTTATTGAACCATCCCCATTTATTCTTATTATTCTCCAGTACATATCTGTTCCAGTACTGTCTTTACCAAATTTTACCCAGTTATTATCAACAGCGCCTCTAAAATAATAAGATGTACCTAAATCATCTTCAGCTGTAAATATTCCCTCATTAGTATCAGCTATTTTACTAAAATCTGGTGTTGTTGCATTAATCTTATTATTAGCCAGAATAAAATTTCGTCCTGTTTTTAATAAATCAATTTCACTTGAAACTGTTTTATTTCCATCATTATCCTTTACCCATAAATAAAATGATCCTTGTAAGTTAATTGTTTCGTTAAAATGATATGCTTTTCCACCAATTTTTTCCCAATTAGTAGGTGCTACTGTATTACTGGTAGATATAGCATATCCAGATAGAAATTTGTTATCAGTAAAAGTTGCCGTAACTATATTACCATTTATTTTTAAATCAGATATTATTGGGTTTTCTTTTTCTAAAACATAAGGATTATTCCAAGTACCATCTCCAGTTAATTTAACGGAAGAAGATAATGATATTACAGGTCGAAAATATCTGTTTGTAATATGTACACCTGTTCCGGAAATACTTTTACCGCTATCATCATCCAAGATATACACATATGCATATTTATCAATACCATTATTAGAAAAAGAGTAAGGAGTTCCAGACCAATTTCTTTGATCTGAGTATAAATAATATAATTTTTTTTTCTGATTTTTTACTCCACCAGCCATTACAACCTCATCCGCTGTTATCAAACCTACCGGATATGTCAAAGCACCATTACCATTACTATTACTTATTGTAAATTTATCACTTTCTGTTGAGCACAACAAACTTGGATTGTTATTTTGCATTAATCGAGTATATGCAGCATAATATAAATTTTCTGCTCCTGGTGGTGGCCAAGAACCATCTGTAATACTTCGATCATTACAAAATATTTGATCTGAAACTATTTTTTTGGTTTTTTCTTCTGTTTCAAGAGTAGTTTCTTTATACCAATTATCTATAGCTATTTTAATTGGACTTGATGTTTCAATACCATGCTGTTCATTTAAAGTATACATATAACCAACATAAACAGCATTAGTATATTTATCATTAAATTTACTTTCTCCAACCACTGTATCCTTACCAGTCATAACTACCTTTGTACTTTCTGAAGGTGAAGTTGTACCTGAATATATCATCCTTATACTACCATCACCATTTATTCTTATTATTCTCCAGTATATATCTTTTCCAGTACTATCTTTTCCAAATTTTACCCAGTTATTATCTACTGCTCCCCTAAAATAATATGATGTTCCTAAATCATCTTCAGCAGCATACATACCTTCATTAGTATCAGCTATTTTACTAAAATCCGGAGTTCCTTTATCACTTATAAATTTTTTAGCATCCTTAACAGTCATTGCTCCATTACTATTATTTAAAAGTATAGTTTCATAACCTTTAGGGCCAGAATCTAGATCAAAAAATAAAAAGCAGCTATCAGTTCCTATAAATGAAAAACTAACTTTTCCGGTTACATTATCATAATTTCCTATTTTACCATTATTCTTGCAATAACTTTTTTCATAATTTAATTTATAATTTCCTTTAGGTATATCTTTTGAATTTGATTTTATATATTCACCATTTTCATCCTCTTTTATCATTATCGCTAAACTATTATGTTTTTTTCGTTTAGGTTTGTTATCTTTTTCTTTATAAATAAAAGAAATACCTAAAATAGATATTATAAAAAGTACAAACAAAGCAATTTTAATTTTATTTTTCATTTTATCTCCCTTCCCGCATAAATATGGACATCAATTTTCTTATAGTATATACATTTAAGAAAAGTAGGAAAAGTTATTTTCTTATTTTCTTACCTTACTTATATATAGTATCATTAATTATTAAATAATGCTACCCCTATATCCCGTAAATTTGTTATTAAGTTTTCTTAAATATATATAATAATATAAAATACGAACAAGGTTAATACTGGGATTAAAGCAAATCTTAACATTTTTTAATATTATAAAAAAAAATTAACATGTTTATATGCTAATTATAAAACTTTTAAACAAATTTATGTCTTATTTTGACATGTTTTGTCGAAGTTATTGCAATTGAGTATTTTCAATGTATAATAACTACTTGAACGTGTAAAAGACGACGTTGCCACCAATTTTCGGGGAGTTTGAAATAATCAAAAATTCTGAAAGGAGGTCCGCTTATGAGTAGAAAGAAACTCATTAGAGTATTATTTCTAATTATACTTTTACTTCTTTGTTATTACAACGTGAAAATAAAAGAAAACGTCGTTCAAGCATTAATTTGGCTATTTGATCTTGTAAAAAAGATTCTTTTAGCAATTTTTGCTGAATAGACGTTTCCAATTTACGTAATTGGCGACGTTAACATTTTATACGTTCACCTATTTATAATATAACATTTATTTATATGTTTATGCAAGTAGTTTTACTTGTATTTTTTATCCAATATGGTATGGATCTGTTTGTGAGCCTGTTCCTCCGACTACTTTTAGCAAACTAGAATCCAAGTAAAATGTAGGCCTTACAGCAAGATTATCTCTAACAGTAGAATCATTATATAACTGTATGGAACCATTCGAAAAAATTCTGGAAGCATCATAGCCATCTGAACAATATGGTGTAATTAGCCATTCTTGAGAATTAACAAATTTTGCTGTTTTAAATATCCAATCATTATTTTTACAATTACTAGATGAGTCCGAACTCCAGGAAAGAAGTGATATATTTCTACAATTAGTTTTATTTGTTGTAGTTCCTCCAACTGTTGCATACCCATAATCACTCGGATACATGAGTCCTACTTTTGCATATACACTTGCTTCATTAAATTTATATCTTGCACTAGAATTTCTTTCTTCAGAATAAATTTCTACTGTTGATAAACTGGACCAAGAGTTAGTACAGGCACCACCTAAATGCCATTTTGTTGTTGTTATGGCATTTGACAATTTACTGTTTACATTTGATGTAGCGATAACAGTTGTTAAATATGTTCCATTTAATTCTGTTTTAAGAGTAGCTCTAGCCCAGTCATTAAAATTATAATATGAATTAGTTGAGCTCCACATCTTTCCACTAGTACCACCATAATTATTTGTATCTATTATTTTTAATAGTTTTTTTGAACCACTACTTGTTGTTCCATCACTTGAAGTATCTTCTTCAAATAAGCCTATTATTCTAAATAATAATGAACTACTTGTACAACTTCCACTTTTCTGATTATCTAAACAAATATAATTATTTGGATCTGCTCCCTCATATCTTAAACCATTCTCATCAAAGATATCGTTATTATTTGCTACTATTAATGTTTCAAAAGATTTTCCTAATGATATTGTAAATTCTTTTGTGGTTTTATTACCACTACTATCTTTTACCCACAAATAATATGTTCCCTCAGTTGTTATTGTGGTGCTTAAGTTGTAGGATGTTCCACTTATTGATGTCCAACTTGATGGCTCTACTGTATTACTTGTACTTATTCCATAGCAAGATAATTCTAAATTATCTGTAAGTGTTGCAGTTACTGTTGTATCATTAACAATTAAATTATCTATAACCGGTTTTTCTGTATCTATTATTTTATCAAAGTATAATGAACATCTATCACTGCCAATAAATGAAAAACTTACTTTTCCAGTCGTACTATCATAATACAAAACTTTGCCATTGTTCTCACATATAGTTTTTTCTTCATTTAAAACATAATTACCTTTGGGTATTGTATCAAAACTTATATATTTTCCAGACTCACTTTTTACCATAATTGCCAAGTTACTATGTTCTTGTCTTTTAGTTTTAGTTACTTCATCTTTATTTTTATAAGTAATATTTAAAACTAGTACTCCTATAAATATAAACACGAACAAACATAATTTTATTTTTTTATTCATAACTACTCCATCCCACGTAAACACTAGGAATATGTTTCTTAAATTATACAGATTTAAGAAAATATAGGGGTTATTTTTCGTTAGAAAGGACTTGAAAAATATATAAAAAGATGATTTAATTATATTGAAAGTAGCGTAAATACGAAGGTGTTTTTTCTTAAATCTGTATAATAAGAGAAAAAACGAACAAGGTAAATACTGGGATTAAAGCAAATCTTAACATTTTTTAATATTATAAAAAAAAATTAACATATTTCTATGCTAATTATAAAACTTTAAAACAAATTCGTGTCTTATTTTGACATGTTTTGTCGAATCGCTTGCAATCCTATTTTATATATGTATAATAACTACTCGAACGTACTGGAAATGGCGTTGCCTTCTCAATTTTTTCTAGGGGTTTTGGTGCACCAAGATTTAAACTAGATGAAAGGAGGAATGCAAATGACCAAAAAGAAACTCGAAAGAGTAGTAATTTTGATTATCATTTTATTAATTTGGAATAGCTATCCAAATTATATAAAACGCGCCGTCCAGATTATGATAGAAATCATCATGTGGTTATACCATATTTTGAAATCTATTATAGCCGGATAGCGCTACTTAAGAATATTAGGTAACGCGAACTTCCTTCACGTTCACCTATTTATAATATATCATTTATTTATATATTTATGCAAGTAGTTTTACTTGTATTTTTTAATTACTAATTAACTTATATGGATTAGAACTTGTACCATCACCCTCGACTAATGCTGTTTTAATAATTGTAATAACTGGTCTAACACTTCTTAAAAAAGAACCAGATACATCAGATAAAACCTTACCATTTTTCGAAAGTGCAAATGGATAATAAATACCATTTACAAGTTTAGAACTACTCATTAAAAATGAATCTGTTTCTATACTTTCATTATATAAGTAATAAGAAGTATTATCTTCATTTGGAGAGGCTCCTGCAAAAAGAACTTCATCAACTGTTAATAGTGCCACTTTACTTGTTACTTTATCGCTTAAACATATAAATGATGGAATATAATCTTCGACTACTCTTGTATATGCATAAAAAGTATTATCATTTAATAAAACATCATTACAATATTTTTGAGTTGCTAGAAATGATGTATAATCACCTAAATTAATTGTAATCCAAGAATCTAAATATGCTCTAATAACTGAGTCTTTATAACTATATTTTTCATTAGAGTCAACATATTTTTTTAGTTCTCCCGTATCATTTGCTAAAGCAAGTCTTACACTACCATCACCATTTATTCTAACAATTTTAAAATTTAAATTATTTATACTAACATTATTATTTTGTACATTACCCCTAAAATAATAAGCTATTCCATAATCATCTACAGTTTTAATTAATCCTTCATTTTCTGTGGCAATATCTTTACCAACTATAGTCTTACTTTCACTTTTAATTTCATTATTTTTAAGTATAGTTTCTGCAAAAGTATTATTATTAAGAGCCTCTTGTTCACAATCAAGTTCAACACTAGCTACATTATCCAAAGTATTTTTAAATGTCAATTCATAATCGTGTATTTCACCTTTTTTAATTAATATATAACTTGATATTATCTCATTATGTTTAGGTAATTCATCACTGACATTAATAAGAGCATTATCTGTTAATGTATAAGTAACACCACTAGCATTTTTAGGATTAATAAATTCAATATAATAATATATATCTTCATTTCCATTATTAATTACAGTAATTTTAGTTTTAAATTCTTTATCAATCTTAATCTTTTTACCATTATGAAAATTAATTGATAAATCTCCAGTTATTTTTATATCTCCATCACTTGAACGCATTTTTTTATAAACAAAATAAAATGCAAATAATACAATCGCTATTATTAAAAGCATCATTATAAATCCAAGTGCACTTTTAAATCTTGCTCTCATTTACTTCATCCTTACTAAATAAAGTATATCATTTAATTAAAAAAAACAAAAGACAATTTATTAAAAAATCTTTTGTTTTATCTTACTTTTGGTTTAACTATTTCAAGAACCTTAATAAGTTCATAGTTTCCATTAACAATATTAGGTAAAGTATCAAATTTATCAAGTCTATTTAAATAACCTACTTTATGAGACCAAGAGCCATCACTATTTTGTCTTAAAAAATGAAAATCATTAAATGATAAATAAAATGCTATTTTATAACCACCATGTTCATTAGGTAAATCAGAACTTATTTCATAAGAATCAATATTAAGTTCTTCGAAATCTTTTGCAAGGCCATATAAATATTTTTCAGGTGTTCCTTTAAAAACTAAATTTCTACTTAAATAACCAACATTTAAACCTAACTGTAAAATTACATTAGATATTCCTTCAGGATTAAAAATATCAAGAGCATATGAATAACAGTTACCATTTATATATTTTTTTACATCATCATTAAAACTAGGATTATTTGAACTAATTAATATAAGTAGTTTAATATATTCTTTATAAAGTTCAAAATACTTTGGACTATTCATAGGTATTTTTAATATTTCATTATAAAGTCCATATATTTTATCATATACTTCTTTCATAGTTCCCCCTTAATTACAAAAAATTATACCATATTTGTTTAAAAAACTCAAATTAGCACTCATTAATATCAAGTTATCGACCACTTTCAAGGTATAGAGTATCAAAAATGGTCGATAACCACTATTATTTAATTAAAAAATCTAGGTTTCCCTAGACTTAATTATTTTTTACTTTTACCAAATAAACCTTTTTTAGTTTTTGTTTCTTTTTTAGGTTTTTCTTCAGAAGTATTTTCTGATTTAGGAAGAGCTTCTTTTCTTGATAGATTTAATCTTCCTTTGTTATCATAACCAAGTGATTTAACAATTATTTCATCACCTACTGAAACTACATCAGATGGTTTTTCAACTCTTTTTGTATCAAGCTGAGAAACATGTACTAATCCTTCACAACCTGGCCATAGTTCTACAAAAGCACCAAAATCTTCCACTTTAACTACTTTAGCATTATAGATTTTACCTGTTTCAACTTCTTTAGTAATATCCTCAATCATCTTTTTAGTTTTTTCAATAACTTCTTTGTCCATATGATAAATAATTACTTTTCCATCATCATCAATGTCCACTTTAACGGCATCTTTGTCATTAACACTTTTTACATTTGATGATTCTAAAATAATTTTAGTAATCATTTCGCCACCCTTACCGATTACATCTTTAATCTTATCAGGGTTAATCATAAAGCTTTCAACTTTTGGAGCATATTTAGATAGTTCTTTTCTTGGGCTTTCAATAGCAGTTGCCATTACATCAAGAATTTTCATTCTGGCTTTTTTAGCTTCCTCAAGGGCCTCTTTTAAGATAGCTTTAGTAACACCTTTAATCTTAATATCCATTTGAAGCGCTGTAATACCTTCCCTAGTACCAGCAACTTTAAAGTCCATATCTCCCATATGATCCTCAAGGCCTTGAATATCAGTTAAAATAGTATATTTCTTACCATTAGAAATAAGTCCCATTGCAATACCCGCTACTGGAGCCTTAATTGGAACTCCTGCTGCCATTAATGATAAACATCCAGCGCATATTGTAGCTTGTGATGATGAACCATTACTTTCAAGAACTTCAGAAACAACTCTAACAGTATATGGGAATTCTTCTTCTGAAGGAATAACTTGAGCAAGAGCTCTTTCTCCTAAAGCACCATGTCCTATTTCTCTTCTTCCTGGAGAACCATATCTTCCTATTTCACCAACACAGAAGTTAGGGAAATTATAATGAAGCATAAATCTTTTTGTATCTTCAATACCAAGTCCATCAAGAATTTGATGATCTGAAAGTGGTCCAAGAGTAGTAGTTGCAAGGACTTGAGTTTCTCCTCTTTGGAATAGTCCTGAACCATGTGTACGAGGTAGAAGGTCAATTTCAGCCTCAAGAGGTCTAATTTCATCCATCTTTCTACCATCTGGTCTAATATGTTTTTCAATAATTAATCTTCTTACTTCATTACCTTCAATTAAACCAACTACTTTAGCTACATCTTTCATCTTGCTAGCAAAATCTTCATCTTCAGCATAAACTTCTTCGAAATGAGCAATAGTATTTGCTTTAACTTCATCAATCTTAGCATATTTTTCAAGTTTTTCTTTAATTTGTATTGCTGATAACATATCATCAGTTGCATACTCTCTAACAGCCTTTTCAACTTCAGCATCAATACTTGCAGGTTCAAGAACTACTTTTTCTTTACCTATTTCACTAATAATTTCATTTTGAAATTCACATAAAGTTTTAATATTTTCATGAGCAAACATTAAAGCCTCAAGCATAGTTTTTTCAGGAAGTTCTTTACAGCCAGCTTCAACCATACATATTGCATCATGTGTTCCTGCAACAGTTAATGCAAGTTTACTTTTTTCCGCTTCATCAGTAGTTGGATTAATAATAAACTTACCTTTTTCATCCATACCTACCATAACACCGGCAACTGGACCATCAAATGGAATATCAGATATTCCAAGACATAGTGATGAGCCAAACATTGCAGCCATTTCTGGACTATTATCTTGATCTACAGAAAGTACTGTATTGATAACTTGAATTTCATTACGTAAGTTCTCATCAAACATAGGTCTAATTGGTCTGTCAATTAATCTTGCTGCAAGTGTAGCTGAATCTGTAGGTCTACCCTCTCTTTTAATAAATCCACCAGGAATCTTACCTACTGAATATAGTTTTTCCTGATATAATACTTGAAGTGGAAAGAAATCTTGAGTAACTGGAGTTTTACCCATTACACATACAGAAAGTACTACAGTATCGCCATATCTAACAAGTACTGAACCATTAGTTTGTTTAGCAAGTTGACCAGTTTCAACAATTAAATCTCTTCCCAAAAAATTTAATTTAAATTCTTTTTTCATTTTTTACCACCTTTCTACTAAAAAAAAGAACACTAAAAAATTTAGTGCCTATTTTCTTAAATTTAATTTTTTAATTACTTCACGATATGATTTAACATCATTATTCTTTAAGTATTCAAGTAATTTTTTTCTTCTACCAACTTTAATTAAAAGTCCTCTTTTAGAATGAAAATCATGTTTATGTTCCTTTAAATGTTCAGTTAATGTATTAATTTCTTTAGTTAAAATAGCAATTTGAACTTCAGCAGAACCACAGTCTTTTTCATTCTTAGCAAACTCCTTTATAATAGAAGCTTTTTCTTCTTTCTTAAGCATTTTCTTTTCCTCCTTTATTATAATCGGTTTAAACTGAGTAAGAATCTTGGAAAACAAGTTCAAACTAAGTAAAAACTTATAAGCCTATTATATACAATTTATTTATCATTTGCAAGTATTTTAGCTAAAATCTTTTTCGAATAATATCTTCATTTGTAATATTTAAAAGTTTATTAACCATATCTGCATACTTAAAAGGAACATATATAATATCATATTCCCATGAATAATAACTTTCACTATTTTCTACATATGGTTCATATAAAAATTTTTCATTAAAATT
>ERZ834769.3431-NODE-3431-length-10304-cov-2.876866_pt1 | contig 10304 bp, 9 predicted proteins | sample MGYA00519690_ERZ834769 | MGnify/ENA primary metagenome ERZ834769 (study PRJEB31850, sample SAMEA3708760) | human gut metagenome | biome: human gut; feature: human-associated habitat; material: faeces | place: China | collected 2014 ... | reverse complement strand
CATAATTTGTTTTCACAAGACGCGGCTTCATATATTTTAATGCCCATGGTCTCGTAAATACAAGCAGGATCACCGACACGACCACAAATGCTGCAAACTGCCATACCGGTCCAAGCCCGGCTGCATCTACAAGCAATGCCACCACTGCTCCGCCTGCAAACCAGATGGAGGTAAGACCTACCGTGATGATCTCCACCACTGCAAATATAATAATCAATGCGATCCAGATAATTGCTGCTTCCATAATGATTCTCCTTTTTTGTTATTTTCCTAGTTAGGCAATTGCGGAACTCCTCATAATCTTCTTTAAATTGTTCAAAATTAACAAAAACATTCAAGACACGCTCTCGCTACGTGTCGCTCGCAGCGGTACTAAGAAGCCAGTCACGACTGACAGTCGTTCCTGCCTTCTAAGAACCGGCGGCTCCCCAGTGTCTTTCATGTCTTTTGTCAATTTTTCACAATTCAATTTAGTTTTTTATGAGTTTCGCAATTGTCTATATTTTGATATTACACATTATAAACGATTTATCGGAATTATACTAATTAATTTTATCTTACTGCCGATAAATATTATAGCAGAAGTATGAATATAACGAATTTAAGGATAGAGCATATGTTACTGGAATCAGGTACGAGTGAACAGTAACGAGATTATTCCACGGAGGGAATTATGGCAGCAGTTGCAGGAACCGGCACATCTCTGAGTGCCAGTTATTATCTTAGAAATTTTTATACAGCAAACCGTAACGCAGTCACTTCATCCAAGCGCAAAGAGATGACAGGCGGTACTCTTTCACAGGCGGATGCCACAGCGCTTCACCGTGCAGCGAAGAAGTTACGCAATTTTAATTATGAGGATGACACTACAGACAGTGCCAATATTTACGGAAGCGTCAACGCATTTATACAAGTTTACAATAACACGCTGTCATCCGGAAATAAAACAGATGACGCTTCTTTGAACCGTTACTCCAGATATCTGAAGTCACTTTCCAAAGAACATTCGAGTGAATTGTCCAGGATTGGGATCACCGTTAATTCCGATGGAAGCTTAAGTGCCAATGACAATCTGCTAAAATCAGCCAAAGTTTCCAAAGTCAGAACATTATTTGCTGATGATGCAGAATATATCACAAAGGTAAGCCGTTATTCCAAGAAAATGGCAGAAAAAGCTGACAGTGTTGTGCTAAGCGAAACACTTGGCAGCAATATCGATCTGACTTTATAGAAAAAAGACTGGTGCACGAAGCATGATGAACTATCATCCTCTTCGTGTTCCAGTCTTTTCTTCCTTATATATACTTCATATCGATCGTGACATCATTCCCCTTCACGCAGACCTCTGCCATGCTTCCGCAGACAAGCGGCATCATCGGTGGTCTGTGTCCGATATCCATATCCATAATGATCGGCACTTCGAAATCTTTTAAAATGTCGGTCACTGCATGATAGTGATCGAGTCCCATCATCTCTTCCCCGATACAGCACGGACGTCCGATCAGGAAACCTTTCACATGCTGAAACCATCCCGCATTTTTCATCTGCCACATGGCGCGCCGGATTCCCATCACATTCAGATCGCAGCATTCTAAGAACCAGATGATTCCGTCTTCTTTGTATTTCTCATTGAATTGGTTTACATAATCAAACTGTGTTCCCAGTAAATTTACGAGGCAGTCCACGCAGCCGCCCACAAGGCGTCCTTCCATTTTTAATGACACATCCGGGTTCTCATTTCCGATATAAAGTTCTGTCTCGCCCTCTTTCCAAACCATCTCCGACTGCATTGCCTGTGCTATCTCCTTTCCCGGATAGATCACATGTCTGGATGGCTCTGTCACATTGTAAGGAACATAAGGATTTCCCTCATCTTTCAGATCGTCTTTTTCCCATGAAGGATAACTGTGCAATTTCTTTGTTTTACCTGTCAGAACATCCATTGTATCTGAAAGGCTCTCATGCCACGGCTCCATGCCAAAAGTTCCTGCGCATGGTCCATACACTGCTGCCGTATCACAGATCGTGCTGAGTAAAAACGTAAAATTCGTATTATCCGAATAACCCATATACCATTTCGGCTCTGCAGACTTGATTTTCTCAAAATCGACAAAATTCATCGTCTCGCACATCATTTCCCCGCCGCCGCAGGAAATAAGAATGTCGTTATCCACGCTGCAATAGTAATCCGTCAGCTCTTTTCCACAAGCCTGTGGTGTATTACTGATGCCGATTCCTTTTGCCTCGTAGCAGTTCGGACCTAAGTCAAGCCCATAACCCATTTTCTGAAATTTTTTCTGCGCATTCAAAAACGCTGTATAATATGGTTCTGTCGCACACCCAAAGGATGGTGCGACAAAACCGATCGTTCCGTTTACCGGCAAAAATTTTGGATATCTCATAAAATTGTCTCCTGTCATTTCATTTTGATCACAATATTCTTTCCTGCAAAGTACACTTATTATAGCAAATTTTTTATTTCAGGTAAATGGGGACTTAACACGATTGCCCGCATGAAAGCAATTTCATGCGGACAATGGTCAGCGAAATTTATTTTCTTCAAACTTCCTATAAAATTCGGAAGTCAGAATACGTTAAAGAATTTGTTTGTATTATTTGATAAATCCAACCTGTTTGCAGATTTCCTCTGTTGCAGCATCTTTTCTCTTATTAAATTCTACTTTCTGCTGCTCAAACCAGTTATTTCCCTCTGCGTCGATAGATACGATCAGTGGTCCGAACTCTTTGACACGGCAGTTCCAGAGTGTCTCTGGCATTCCAAGGTCTCTCCACTCAGCACGTACAATCTCTTCTACCTCTGTTGCAGCCACAACAGCGTTTCCGGCTGGGAATACACAGTGGATCGCTTTGAACTCTTTACATGCGCGCTCGGTATTCTCTTTCATACCACCTTTTCCGATGATCACTCTGACACCTGTCTCTTTTACGAATTCGTACTCGAATTTTTCCATACGCATGGAAGTTGTAGGACCTACGGAAACCATCTCAAATTTGTCATTCTCTAATGGACGGATAATTGGTCCTGCATGGAAAATCGCATTATTTCTTACATCTACCGGAATTTCTCTTCCTTCTTCTACGACACGGCGGTGTGCTACATCACGGCATGTTGTCATGCTTCCGTTTAAATAAATGATATCGCCGATTTTGATTCCTTCTAAATCCTCTGCTGAAACTGGTGTTGTTAAAATTGTTTTTCCATTGATTCTCTCTACCATTATAATTCCACCCCCGTATGTGTTGTGATTGTATAATTAAGATCTTTATCAAAAATAATGTGTCCTCTTCTGTGGCTCCAGCATCCGACATTGACTGCGACACCAATTGTGGATGGATGACGGGCTGTGTTCTCGATATTAACGCCCATAACAGAATATTTTCCGCCCATTCCCTGAGGTCCAAGTCCAATTGCATTAATTCCATCCTCAAGCAGTTTCTCCATAGATGCTGCACGCTCGTTCTCATTGTGGGAACCGATCGGACGCATTAATGCTTTCTTGGAAAGTAATGCTGCTGTCTCAACAGAAGTTGCAACACCGACACCCACTAACAATGGAGGACATGCGTTCAAACCATAAGTTGTCATAACATCCATAACGAATTTGGTAACACCCTCGTAACCTTCACCTGGCATTAATACCATTGCTTTTCCTGGAAGAGTACATCCGCCGCCTGCCATGTATGTATAGATTTCACATTTGTCACTGTTTGGTACAATATCCCAGAATACAGTAGGTGTTCCTTTACCAACGTTCTTACCTGTGTTGTACTCATCGAATGTCTCAACACTGTTGTGACGTAATGGCGCTTTAAATGTTGCTTTTACAACAGCTTCTTTCAATAATCCCTCTAACTCATCGATAAGTGGGAACTTTGTTCCGCATTTTACCCAGAACTGTAAAACACCAGTATCCTGGCAGCTTGGACGATTTAATTCAACCGCAAGACGCTGGTTCTCGAACATCGTATCATAAATTGTTTTGGATAATGGACTGTCCTCTTTGTCTCTTAACTCTGTGAGCTTTGCGATGACATCATCTGGTAATTTTTTTGCTATATGAGCGATGAAATTTGCCATATAGTTGGTAAGCTGTTCTACCTGTTTTTCGTTTGACATAATTCGTTCCTCCTGAAAAATAATATAGATTCTTTTTATAAGTTTTTGGCTGTACTGTGCCGTTCACACAATACCGTCCATTTTTTATCATCAATATCCGCTTATGGAAAAAACGGATATAAGATTGGCAGTAAAATCATGCTGACTACAGTTGCCACAAGGATCAGCGGCACACCTGCTTTTGCGTAATCTTTGAAAGTATATCCTCCGGCTGTCACGACCATCGTGTTTGCCGGCATACCGATTGGTGTTGCATATGCACAGGAACCTCCGATGACACATGCCATAAGCACTGCTCTTGGATCTGCTCCCATCCCCTGTGCAATGGAAACACAGATTGGAGCCATCAGTGCGGTGGTAGCGGTGTTTGACATAAAGTTTGTCAGTACACAGCAAAGCATAAACACTACAAACGTAAGTATATATGGGGATGGGTTCTCACCGAGAACTCCGATCACTGCTTTTGCGATATCCTCTCCTGCTCCAGTTGTCTGCAATGCAGATGCAAGAGAAAGCGTTCCTCCGAAAAGGAAAATTGTTTTCAGATCAATGGATTTCAGTGCGTTTTTCTCACTGATCACTCCGGTTAAGATCAATGCCAGTGCTCCGATACATCCTGTAATACAAAGCTTGATACCAATCTGATCTTCAAAGATCATTCCGAGTAATGTCAGGATCAGAATGATGAGTGACAATGCCTGTTTCCACTTTGGAACATTGGAAAAATCTTTCTGTTCATCATAGCTGCTGTCTGTTCCGCCTGTTTTGTTCGGCAGTAATTTATATCCGAAAAATGCAAAGTAAATAATCCCACAGACTAAAATCGGAAGTCCGACTTTTGCATATTCAAAAAATCCAAATCCCATGTCCATCTCTTCCATAACGGACTGTGCGATAAGATTACCCGGCGCACCAATCAGGGAAAGGTTACCGCCCATCGCTGCTGCAAATACAAGCGGCATTAAAAGCCTTGATCTTGAATATCCTGACTTTGCTGCAATTCCGATAACTACCGGAATTAAAACTGCTGCTGTTCCTGTGTTGGAAAGCACACCGCTCATCAATCCTACAATAATCATGATCGCAATGATAAGCTGTCTCTCTGTCTTGGCAAAATGTGTAACCACTCCGCCAATCTTATTTGCCATACCTGTTTCAAACAATGCTCCCCCGACAATAAACATTGCCACGAACAAAATGACATTGCTGTCGATAAACCCTGCAAATGCTGTTTTCCAGTCTAACACCCCTGTTACGACAAGACCGACACAGATGATCATGGATGTTACCCCAAGTGGAATCTTTTCCCACACAAACATTACAATGGCAAACAATAAAAATAATAACGTTATTGTTGCTGGACTCATATCATTCCTTCTCCCTTCATCTTTTTGATATTTAATATGTGATAATGTATCCATTTGTTGATTACACAATATAACAAAAAACCGAAGTCGTCAACTGTTTTTGACAACTTCGGCATTTTCTATAATTTTATATTTTCTTTTTTGTGCATTATTTATCAATAACCTCGATTCCGGTTTTGCACGAAAAATATTTTTTTCACATCACTGATAGTAAGTCAGCATATCGTCCCGGCTTCGCATAATATGTGCGTACATTTCTTTTTTGGCGCGCTCACCATCTCCTGCTGCAATTGCGTCCATGATCCTGCCATGTTCCTCGATGGAAATCTTTGCATACTCTTGTTCCGTCACCATATTTCCCATAGACAACCCATTCCATAGTTCTGCGATCATATTTTCCATCTTTTTATTTCCGGCTGCTGCCCAGATTTCACTGTGAAACTCCCGGTTCTGGCTCGCATACTGACTGTAATCTCCATTTTCCAAAGCAGCTTTGGATTCCTCATAAGAATCTCTGATACCGCTGATATCCACACCTTCTTCTGCTGCAAGCCCGGCACACGCACTCTCCAAAATCGCCCGCAGCTGATAATGTTCCCTGATATAAGTGTCTGTAATCCCTAAAACAATTGCGCCCTTGTTCTGCCGCAGCTTAATCAGTCCATCTCTCGCAAGAATCTGAAATGCTTCTCTTACAGGTGTAATCGAGACATTCAGCTGAGTTGCCACACTGTCTAAAGAAAGGATTTCTCCCTCTTTCATCTTTCTTGACAAAATTGCTTTCCGCAGCTCCGATGCTACCTTTTCCTTAGCAGATGGTATTTTTATCGGTTTCAAACCATTCATTTCTCAAAACCTCTTTCTTTTTTCACATTTTCTGTCAGTAATCTATAATATTCCTCCAGTGCGACTTCCATCACGACGGTATCTTTTCTGCAATATGCACTGTGAACAGTTTCAAGTTTATTCCGTCTGAGCTGTTTCTGCTCCGGATCTTTTCCCATTTCTGTCTCTTCCGATGCAAAACGGATATAACAGTCTGCCGATGTCTCTAAAAGCCTGCGGAAAAGTCCGTTTGTGATCGTTCCATAGACAAATTCATGGAACTTCTCTTCTGCATCTTCGCCCTCTGCTGAGTACACCCATTCAAAGGACATCTCTGCAAGGTCTTTTAATGCTTTCTTTTCCACATTTCCGACCATATCAAATATTTCTTCAATATTTCTTCTCGAGAAATCTGCCACCACAACATGGCGGGTGGCAAGTCGCCTTACAAGCCCCTGCTCCTCTAAAATCTGTAATGCCTCACGGACCGGCATTCTCGAATAGCCAAGTTTCTCTGACAATTCCTCCTGACGAAGCGGCTGTCCTGCCTCCATTCTTCCTGATAAAATCTCATTTTGTATTGCTTCTGCGATATAATCGCAGGTACGTTTGTTTTTCATTTCTTTCTCCTTTTAGTACGTTTCATTTGTACACTGCTCATAGCTTTATATATAATGTATCCAATTTCCCCTTATTTGTAAATAAAAACCTTTTGAAACACAAAAAGGAAGCTGATTTTTCTATAAAAATCAACTTCCCTGCTTTTCTTTTATTTTTCTATCCCTTAATAAAACGGAAACATCAACGGCATTAAAAAAATCGTCATAATCGCAAGAATCACTGCCAGAGGTGTACCGCATTTCAGATAATCTTTCAGCGTATATCCGCCCGGTTCAATAATCATGATCTGGCACGGTGCTGCCATCGGCGTCATGATAGAAATGCAGCTTGCGGTGAGTACACCCACAACGGCTGCTCTCGGATCAATCCCAATTTTCATACAGGCCGATACAACAAGTGGAATGAAAATCGTAAGTGTTGCCAGATTCGACATGATCTGGGTAAGTAAAAATGGAATCAGGAAAAATACCGCCATGATCAGATACGGATTCGTTGTATTTCCAATCAGACTGATCATCCAGTCCGCCACGACATCCCCTGCACCTGTAATTTTGATCGCCTCTGATAAGGTCAACACCCCTGCAAATAAAAAGATTGTCGGCTGATGAATGGAATCCAATGCCTCTTTTTCGTTTAAAATTCCACTTAATACAAGCAAAACAGCGCCAATGCATGCAACAATATACATCGGGATTCCGATTACACTTTCAAAAAGCATTGCGAGAATTGTAACCACAATGATGATAATTGCAATCTTTTCCTTTATCGGACTTAATTTTGCAGACTTTCTTCCTGTATGCCCGCCATCTACAAATGTGTTGTTATCTGGCATTAACTTATATCCAACAAACGTCATATATAAAATTGACACCACAAGCAATGGGATTCTTGCAATTGTAAAATCCCAGATATAAAGCTCATTTGGTGCTCCTGCCTTTGCCATAATATCAATCCATGTGATATTGCTCGCCCCCTGTCCCAAAAAGGTCATCGAAGTCGCAATATTGGCACAGGCCATCGCAGGATACAACAGTTTGCTTCTGCTTGTGCCAATCTCATTTGCGATTCCAACCAGAAGTGAGATCATGATCGCAGCCGTCGCTGTCGCGCTCGTGATACTTGCAAGCAGCGATGAGGCAATACAGGCCAGAAAAATCAGCATTTTCGGATTATCCTTGTAGCGGACAACCAGCTGCTCCGCCTTATCGATCAGACTTGTTTTCGTAAGTCCTGCTCCAATGACAAACATTGCCACAAACATGACCACATTTGTGTTGATAAATCCACTGAATGCCTCCGCAGGTTCCATCACTCCTGTCATGATGAGCGATAGCATAATTCCGGCTGAAATCACGGAAAACGGAATTTTTCCTGTGATAAAAGCAACGATCGTAAGCACTAAAATAAGTAACGTAATTTCTAACGGTGTCATCTGTTCCTCCAACTTTTCCTGAGTATGATAATTTTTTAACAAGTATAACTATCATATGTCAGAAGTGCCAGAAAGTACAGTTCCTTATTTTCACGCAATATGTCCTTTAACTACATATTATTATTTCCAGTATATGCTGCTACCGGATTGCTTCACAGATAATCTCATACAGCTTTTCCATCTCCGTTTTTAATATGATATCTTTCATATAAATCAGGTCAATTTCAGTCTGAATCGGTGCATCTCCGATTGATAACGGTACAATTTCTTTTGAAAACGGGTTATTAAAAATCATATGATCCAACGTGATCATAATTGCTTTATGGTACGCCACACAAGACAGTCCTGTTCTCGTCCCACTGATCTGATATACAATGTTAGGTTTTAAATGGTAATGTCCATAAATTTCATCTGCGTGCTGCCGAAACGGTGACCCCGGTAAAAGCATGACATTTTCCTCTTTTTCACACGCTTTGAGGTCAACCCACGGATACTGAAATCCTTCCTTCGCCACCGCCAGCGTTGCCAGATGATGATTTTTACCGACTGCCATGACAAACTCACACATTTTAACCGGGCGGTATTCCAGATCAGCATCCTTCTGGTCAATTGTTGCCAGCACCACATCCACCTGCTGTTTTTTCAACAGCTCCATCAGCTCTCCTGTTGAATACTCCTGTAAAATAATTTTTACTGCCGGAAAACTCTCCTGAAACTTTGGAATGATATCTTTTAAAACAAGATCCGAAAAAGAAGGCTGCACACCGATACGTATCATGCCGTGGCTCATACTGGAAAACCGCTCCATCTGAATTGTGATCTCTTTCTGGATTGTTTCGATCTCCTTACATCTGCCCACATAATACTCGCCTGCCGCCGTCAGCACAAAACGTTTCCCGATCCTGTGAAATAACTGCACATTCAGTTCTTCCTCCCTCGCCTGGACAAACTTACTCAACGCAGAAGGTGTAATATAAAGATTATTCGCTGCTTTCGTAATCCCTCCACATTTTGCAACTTCCAAAATATACTGCACATTCTTATCCATCCAGATATCCTCCCTCTTTTCAGGTTTCCAAAACTTCTCCCGATAACAATTCGTTGATGCAATGAATGAAATAGAAAAAAAACCTACCACAGTTTCATATGGTAGATTCTTTTCATTACACTACGAAGTCGTACATTTTATGTACTCTGCAAAAGGGTTGTATGAATATGTTTCTAGGAGAAGAATCACATATACAATTGGGTAATCTCAAAAGCGTATGCCATGGCACTGGCATCTCTTTCTCTGTTATACTAACGTATAATTCGCGAGAAGTAAAGTTTATATTTTTCAACATTTATGTCATATAACTACATATTTCAAAAAATGTTTTTTTTCATTATAAAAAAAGAACTGCAGACATCTGTCCACAGTCCTCTTTCTGCCATCGCATTTATTTAGCTGTTTGGATATTTATTGATCATACGCTCGATCAATTCTACTGACTCTTCAATACCGTAGCTTGCACTGTTGATGCATAAATCATAGTTAACGGCATCTCCCCACTTCTTACCGGTATAATCAAAATAATATTTTGCATGCCTTGCATCTAATTTTACCAGAAGGTGTGCTGCCTGTTTATAATTTAAGTTGTGCAGTTCCATCATACGACGTACACGCTGTTCAAAGGAAGCTGTAATAAAAATACTGATATGTGGGATTCGATGGTTTGTAAGTACAACATCCGCACATCTTCCCATTACAATAAAATCTTCCTTCTTTGCCATCTCACAGATCAGATCACTCTGATTGAAGAAAATAGCATCCTGAACTGGAAGTCCATGATATTTCTTGAAATTCTTGAAGAACTTTCCAACACCTGTATTTTTCTCAATCTTTCCTTTGAGTTCCTCTACATAATTGCTGTGATCTTCA
>ERZ834769.3429-NODE-3429-length-10308-cov-5.805423_pt1 | contig 10308 bp, 5 predicted proteins | sample MGYA00519690_ERZ834769 | MGnify/ENA primary metagenome ERZ834769 (study PRJEB31850, sample SAMEA3708760) | human gut metagenome | biome: human gut; feature: human-associated habitat; material: faeces | place: China | collected 2014 ... | reverse complement strand
GCACGCCGGTAACCGACGGATCGGGCCCCCATCTGGAGATCAATGAATATGTCCGGAACGTGACGTTCGAATAACCGCCTGAAATCAATAAAAAAATTTTATTAACCACCTTAAACGCATAATTATGAAAAAGTATTCCATGTACACATTTGCCGTCGCCATGCTGGCCGGTATGATTCTGACGGGCTGCTCCTCTTCGGAGGAGATTCCGGGAGGTACTCCCGACAACGGACCGAAACTGAAGATCGAGACCCGCTCGGCGGATGCCGCCGAGGCAGCTTATGCACACCGGGCGATTCTGATGTCGGAGGGTAACATTGCGGACGCAAAGAGCGCCGCCGACGCTGCGTCTTTAGGAGCCTTCTCCGTCGAGCCGGGTAGCTACACCGTTTACGCTGTCGCTTCCAGCGACGAGGCGAATCTCACTTTTACGGGTGTCGCCGCTTCGAATGCCGTTGCCGATGCACGTGTCAAAATAACCGACATTTCGGCTCAGATTCCCGAACTGTTGGTCGGTAATTCCGACGTCGTTACGGTCGGTGCCGAAGGCGCGGCGGCCGCACTCCAGCTCAAGCGCGTCGTGGCATCGGTCACGGTGACGGTCAGCGGACTGGAGAACGTCGATGCCGAGAGCATCACCCTGACGATCGGCAACATGTACGATCAGGTGAGTCTCGACGGAGCGTTTTCCAAGAGCGGAGCTGCGTTCGCATCGAAAAGTCTTGTACTCACCAAGAATGCCGAAGGCAAGTTCGTCGGCAACGCTATCGTAATGCCTACCGATACGGAGGCTTCCAACCTCTCGCTGACTTACAGCGTCAACGGCACGGATTACACCAGCACCCCTGCGGGCCGGATCGCGGCCAACGGGCAGTATGAACTGGCGACGACGGTCGAAGCCGGCAGTTCCTCCTCGAAGGTCAACCTGAACTCGGCGATTACCTACGCGGCCTGGGACAGCACGGTGGTGAATCTTTCCGACAGCTTTACCATCGACGAGACTACCCCTGACAAGCAGTGGATGGGTCCGACAGCCCTTCCGATCAGCGGTACAGCCGCTCCTGGATACGACAATTTCTGGGCGTCGTCCGATGGAGGCGATTCCGGCTGGGGCGAGACATTCTGGCAGTACAACCTCTATGACGGGAACAAAACGGACGGAAGCAACTATTGGTGTCCTGCCGAATGGGACCGTACAGCTCCCATCTGGTATATCAACCTCGGCGCTGCCAAGCAGGGCGTGACCATCGACTACTGGAACAAGGCTGGCGGTAAGGGCGGTCAGAAAATCAAGACGATGGACATTTACGCAAGCAATACGCGAGCCGATTACGGCGGTGGCAATGCGGATTGGGTGAAGATCATGACTTTCACCTCCGACAAGACCACTCCGACCACGGACGCCGGGGCGCAAGTGACGACGGGCAAGATCGCATTCTCGGAGGATGGAAGCGTCTCCTATCAGTATGTAAAATGCGTGATGACATCTAAGGTTAATATCGACGGTGCGACCATTACGGATGTGCTCGACGTGAATGTCGGCGAACTGGAGGTTTCGACTTGGGAGTACAAATAGTTGTCGGAAAGGAGTTTCCCTCCTGCGATACGCTGAATGGGGATTTGCGGGAGCGGACTTTAGCAGTCCGTTCCCGGTATCGCCCCGAACGGCAGTCGTGTGGGCCTGCGGGGCCTGAAGAATCAAGTATATAATATGAAAGCCATGATGATGAAAAAACAGAATGTCGGGAATGCCTGCGGATGGGCGGATCGCCTTGCACGCCTCCTGTTGCTGCCTGCGCTCACGCTCGTTCTGCTTTGCTCGTGCGACGAGGACAAGGCGAAATCCGAAAGACCGGAAGAGGGGGATCAGCTTTGGAAGATCGTGCCCGTTCTTGCATCCGAAAGCGATGGCTTCGAGGGGCTCGGTGAGTATGGGGTGTCGCTCTACCTTTTCAACGACATGTCATCCGACTGCTATAAATACCAGCATGCCGACTCGTTCGGCGATCTCGAACCGTTCGTGGTGGAAAAGGCGGCTTATTCGCTCGTCGCGCTGATGATGGATCGTGAAGTCCCTCATGTTTCCTACGAGGCTTCGGACGAGGCCAAAAAGAACACAACCGTGACCGTAACGGACATGAACGAAGCTATTCCGGATATGGTGCTCGGTACGACGTCCGTTTCCCGGAATGTCGGCGCGACGGTTCCCGTCTCCGACCTGCAACGCCTGGTCGGGGCCTTGGATGTCCGCCTGACCGATGTCCCGAATGATGTCACGGCCGTGGAACTTACCGTGGGCGATCTCTACGACCGGGTTGACCTTACAGGGCAATACGACTTTGCGACGGGGGAGCCCGCTTCGAAGCGAATCGAGCTGACGAAAGAGGGTACAGTTTTTTCAGCCAGGAGTGTGCTGATGCCTTCGGACGAGACAAGGGCCAGTGTGAAGATGAATTTTCGGGTTTTCCGGGGCGACGCGTATGAGGATTTCGTCGTACGTCTTTCCGGAAGTATTCCGGCAGACAAACTCACGCGGCTTGAAGGCCGTGCGGAAGAGATCTTGAAGAATGCTGAACTGACGTTGGGTTTGACCTATGCTCCGTGGGATGCGAGCATAACGATCGAGGATCACTTCCAGACCGACGACGACCTGAATAAGGTTTGGTCCTCGGCGCCGCTTCCCATCAGCGGCGCAGCCGATCCCGGATATGACAATTTCTGGGCTTCGTCCGTATTCACCGACTGGGACGGTTCCGTAAAATACGATTCGTATCTTTATGACGGTATCATGGACGGGAGCGACGACCACAAGGATCTTTATTGGGGACCCGACGCAGTTGCGGAGGCAGAAAAAGGCTCCGTTCCGTCGTGGTATGTGGATTTGGGAACCGGATGTCAGGGCATTACGCTCACCTACTGGAACAAATTCGGAGGCAAAGGCGGCCAGAAGCTCCGCACGATGAATATCTATGGAAGCAATGCTCCGGGGGATTATCAGGGCGGTAACGAAAGCTGGGCACTGATCACGACTTTCACTTCCGACCGGACGAAACCTACAGAAGATGCCGGAGCCGAGGTCACGACCGGGCGGATCGAATTCGACAAGGGGAATGCGACCTACCGGTATGTGAAATGCGAGATCACCTCCCGGGTGAACGCCGACGGCAATGTGGTCGAGGATTCCGATGTGAATGTTGCCGAAGTGCAGATAACCGTGTGGTCCTGTAAATAGGAATGTTTCGGCCCGGCTTGACGGCCGGGCCGTATTTTATGTAAAAATCAATTGGACATGAATGAACGATTGTTGCCGGGACGTATCCGTTCGGGCTGGGGAGTCTCTATTCTTTTTCTTTGTTTAATGGCCCTTTCCGGGTGCTGTTCACACGAAGCGATTCGGGTGAATCTCATTCCGCGCCCGGCGGAAATGGAGGTGCTGTCCGGGTATTTTCAGCCGGGAAACACGACGGTGGACGACTTCACGACCGTAGTTGTGGACAATTCCCGGATGGATGCGCTGGGACGGGAGGGATACGAACTTACGGTCGATCGCTCGTCGGTGAGACTCACGGCCGCCACCCAGACCGGCATTTTCTATGGGAAACGGACGCTGGAACAGTTGATGACCGACAAGGGTATTCCTTGCGTAAGGGTCAGCGACCGGCCCCGGTTTGCCTACCGGGGCATGCACATGGATGTATCGCGGCATTTCTTTCCGAAAAGTCAGGTGCTGAAGATGCTGGACGAAATGGCCCGCTACAAACTCAACGTATTCCATTTCCATCTGACCGATAACGGTGGTTGGCGCATCCGGATCGACAAATATCCGCGGCTCACCGCCGAAGGGGCATTCCGCACGCAGCGGGATTGGTATGCATGGTGGGACCGGAACGACCGTCGCTATCTTCCCGAGGGAACTCCGGGCGCTTACGGCGGATATTTCACCAAAGAGGACATCCGTGAGATCGTGACCTACGCCGCCGAGCGGCACATTACGGTCATTCCCGAGATCGAATTCCCGGCGCATTCCGACGCCGTGTTCATCGGCTATCCGGAGTTGTGCTGTACGGGCAAACCTTATACGACGGGAGAATTTTGTGTCGGCAACGAACAGGTATATACTTTTATGGAGGATGTGCTTACCGAAGTTATGGAGCTTTTCCCTTCGAAATACATCCATATCGGAGGCGACGAGGCCCGGAAAGTCGCCTGGGCGACCTGTCCGAAATGCCAGGCCCTGATCGAGCGGGAGAGACTTGACGGGATACAGGGACTCCAACCCTATATGATCGCCCGTATCCAGGATTTTCTCGCTTCGAAAGGGCGGGTTATGGTCGGCTGGGATGAAATACTGCACAACGAACTGCATTCCGAAACCTTGGTTATGTCGTATCGTGGACAGAAAGGGGCTATCGAAGCCGCTAATCGGGGCAATTATGCCGTAATGACACCCGGTGAAGTGCTCTATTTCGACTGGTATCAGGCCGATCCTTCCACTCAGCCGCGTGCCATGTACGGATATTCTCCCATTAAAAAGATGTACGCTTTCGAGCCGGTGCCGGCTGATCCGGAATCGGCGGCCCGCAACGAGTCGATCATCCGGGCCGAATTCGTGGACCCTGCGGCCGTGGAGCCGATCCGGGCGGATCGCGCCGACCGCATCGTCGGTGTGCAGGGATGTACGTGGGCTGAATATATCGAAGATGAAGAGCAACAGGAATACATGATCTTTCCGCGTCTGCTGGCTGTGGCAGAATTGGCATGGACACCGCAGGAGAAGCGCGAATGGTGCGATTTCAAAGTCCGGATGAACTCCCATATCCCACTGTTGCAGCAACGGGGGCTAAATACTTTTACGCTGAGCGACGAAGTTGAGATCACGACTCGCATTCGTTCCGGAAATAGAGCGGTTGAGGTGACTCTCGACTGTGAGAAATATCCCGCAGAGATTCGCTACACGTTAGACGGAACCCCGCCGACGCCCGACGCTTCGCTTTACGAAGCTCCTTTTACCGTGACCGATTCGACGGTGGTCCGGGCCGCCGTATGTCGGGATGGAGTGATTCGAAGTCCTGAACGGAAACAATTGGTTACTCTCGCCGCGGAGATCGACAACTATTATCCGTTCGATGTGCCGGAAATCTGGAAAGAATATTTCGATTAATCGTTCCATCGACTATTGTGCGTTATCGCCTTTTCTTTCTGGGCGGCAGACTGTGCGCAGCCTTGAAACGGAGTCGGACGTGGCTGACTTTGGGTTGATTCGGGAAAAGGTCCGGGTGGAGGGAATAACAGACAGCCCTTTTATTTTCGGCCTTCGGATTTTTCCCGTATGCCCTGGCGCGGACGAATATGCCGTTGGGTCGCTCCTGTTCCGAAAGATCGTCTTCATTTCGCAAACAGAAACGACATCGTAATTGACGTTCCGGAGGGGGCAATGCCCGATAAACACACCGGTCGATAACCGATTCGTCATAGATCGCCCCGGAGATTTGCTAGTTTTCAAAATCAAAGATCCCCGGGGCTTATCGTACGATTCAGAAGCGATCGATATTTATGTGAACGGTTCAACATCGCATATAATCGGCTTATCTATCAGGTTCAATCTATTTAGAGACGGGAGAACCAAATATTTAAAGTCATACGCTCTATATTAGTGTACAAGCGTTTGTCAATGTGTTTATGTTCCTCAATATTCCGGAACGATAACCCATATCCTCCGAGATAGTTTTGTTGTTCACGATCATTTGATGGAATATAACCATTGGAGGACTGTCTATTTATCATGGTGAAGTCATTCTAAATAAATTATCCAATTTGAAAAATCGGGACATTTTATTAAATTTGTATTCAATAACAGGAGTTGTTTGACAAGATGGAACGCAGATGCGAACAAATGCATACGACTGTTTCCTAACCATTACCTGCTATATGCAAATAGAGTCATAACTTTTTAAGTTACAACTCTATCTAAAAATGAATGGATAATACTTGAGGTACTATCCATCCGCCCCGTTCTTCACGATATACGGAACTCCCCGGCTTAAAATCAAAAATCTGTTTCACGATGCACGGCATCTGTCCCGCATTGTTTGGAAAACGGGTTCGGAACCGGTGCGCATGCCGTCCCCGGTTACGGCCGGATTCAGTTGAATTCGATGAGGAGATGCGTCGCCCAGAAAGGATCGGGGGCTTCGCCCGGCAGGGGAAGGGGAGGGGCGAGTTCCCCGGGAAAGAGCGTGCGCAGGGCATACCCGGCCTCCCCGGTGCGTTCGAGGATCAGTTGGCAGGCTCCGGTGGAGATCGTGCGGGAGGTGCGGACCGTGCGGACAGGGCATCCGTTGCGCAGGATGTTGCGAACAGCAGCCCGCTCGGCGGGCGTCAGCTCCGCGTCTGCTGCCAGTCCGCTCGTTCCGACGGGTGCGTCGTAGCGGAACGACAGGCGCCCCCTGCCGTCGGTTCCGGGGTGCAGGGCGGTGAAAGATTCGGGGAAATCCCGTTGCAGCCGTGCGACGGCTTCCTGCGGAGAAAGGGCGAAAGTGCGGAGGAATTTGGACCCGGGCATGCGTAGCTGGCCGTCGATCGCCTCGTCGGTAAATCCCGCCCGGCGCAGGCTGTCGCGCAGGGCTTCGTCCGCCGTTTCGAAATGGGTCAGGACGTGAAAAAGCGTTTCGGGCGAATAGGATATTCGTTCCATCTCCGATCAGGATTTGTTGCGCCGGTAATGCCAGACGGAGATGCTTGTGATCACGATTGCGGAGAGCAGGAGCGCGGCGAAAATCCGGAACGGGGTCGTGCCGCTTTCCCAGCCGAAATAATCCTTGACCAGCGACGCGCCGTCGTAGGTCGCCGAGCAGACGGTCAGCATCGTCAGGAAGAGGATAAGGCCCGCCAGCCGCCGCTCCGAGTTCTTTTCGAGGCGTTCGGCCTCCTGTTCGAGGTGGCGGTGCAGTTGTTCGCGCTCGGTGGCGATGTCCAGCCCGGTGTCGATGGCCCGGTAGATGAGCTGCGGCAGGAAGTTGTAGGAGATATTCGAGAAGGCGTACCAATGCTCCTGCTCCTTCATTTTGTGGAGCAGCCGGATGGACTTCCGGTCGTTGGCGGCCGAGCGGAATTGCCGGTTGACGACGAAGAGCAGCGTCTTCTGGTAAAGCGCATGGATGTAGATCAGCCGGAAATAGCTGTTGGGCCATACCCACATCTGTGCGGCCGTGCGGCCTTTTGCAACCACAGTGAAACTGTCGACCAGCGCCAGCGCTTTCCAGTTGCGGAATGCCGAAATCGTGTGGGTGCGGATGATCCGGTCGTAATATTCCTGGGAGGGGGAATATTCGTGTTTGTGGTCGGCGACGCAGCCGACGGGGCTCAAGGTTCCCAGTTCGAAGAGCAGTTCGTCCGAGAAGTCGTCCAAAATGAAGATCTGGAAACATTTCAGCTTGTTGCCGGTGAGGGTCAGGCCGGAGAAACGTCCCTGACGCGGGGATTCGGCCGACGGCCGGGGAGGGCACAGCCGCAGGATCTCTTCCAGCAGGGCGAGGTACTCCGGGGCGTCGATCTGCGATTTCAGAATCCCCTGCTCTGCGATCTCATAGCAGGAGGTCTCGCGCAGAATGCCGTGTGCGGCGATCAGCGTGTCGAGCGTCGTTTCAGGCTCTTCGGCGATCTCCATGGCGAAAAGGCAGATGTCGTAGGGGAAGAAGAAGAGGTGGAACCGGCACAGTCTGAAGGCGTATTCCGCGGCGGGGAGCTTTGGGTGGCGCAGCGTGCAGAGCCGGTCGGTTTCCAGGGTCAGGTGCGCCGTGTCGGCATAGACCGCCCCCGAGGTCTGTCCGTCGACCTGCATGAGCGAATCAATGAAACTCTCGTAATAGATGCTGCTGAGCCGTTCGTAGGCCTCGCGGGTCAGGGGTTTTTCCGCCTGCCACCGCTTGTCGGCGGCCTGCACTTCGGAGGCCCGTCCGACGGCGGCGAGGTGGCTGCAGAAAAAGGTATGCGCGTAATGCAGTTTGTTATCCATGGATCGTTGTGGGTTAAAGCAGGGTTACTCGGACGAAGGGATGGCGCCGCTTCGGGTCCCCGGGGTTTTCGATGCGGACGACCGTCACCTCGGATATGGTTGTGCCGGGCTGCGGGATAAACTGGCCGACGCCCGTGAAGAAAAGTTTCATGTCGGCCTTGGAGATCGTGGCTTCGATCCCGGTGTCCCCGAGCAGGACGACGACGCTCTCGTCCGAGGAGCGCCGCACCGTGGCCGGATAACCGCTCCCGACGCCGGGCGTGTGTTTGAGGAAGGGATCGCCGACGGTCTGTCTGTGGCCCAGCAGCAGGCCGCCTTCCGCGGGCGAGAGGTGCAGTATCCGGCATGAAACCTTCTCGCCGCGCTTCCAGACGCCGTGCCACTGGTCGCAGTACTGCCACATGATCTCGGAGCAGTGGAGGAAGCCGACGGCTCCGCCGCAGCGCATCAGGTAGCCGCCTGCGGTCGTCCCCAGCACCGTGCAGGGGAGCGTGTCGCCGGTCTCGCAGGTCAGCAGCGGGTTGGGGGTCAGCGCGCAGGCGTTGAGCGTCGTGTACTTTGTCTTGCCGATGATCTCTTCGCCCGTGATGACGGCGTTGATCCGGTCGCCCGGCTGGCACGGCACGTCGGTCGGGCGGTTCCAGTAGAACTCCGAGGACCGGATCGCCGCGTCGTAGAGCCTGCCCCGTTTGGGGAACGTGCAGAACACATGGTGCGCCGTGGCCTTGACTACGGTGCACTGCACGCGGGAGCCGACGGCCAGATCGTTGTTGGTCGTGGGCGTGAGTGAGAATGTGATCTGCCGCTTCGTGAAACGGATGGCGGAAACGTAAACCGTTATGTTCGCATCGCTCCGGATGTTCATGGCCTTGATCTGCGCTTCGCTGACCGGAAGCGTTCCGACGAGTCCGTTGACCCGGACGAGGCACATCGTTCCGAACAGGCTCTGCACCGTGCCCTCCGCCTTCTGACCCACGCTGAACGTGAGCAGCGGATCGTGCGTTACGGCGCGCTGCGAAACGTAGAAGGTGCGTTTGACCTTGTCCACCGACAGTATGCGGACTTTGACCTCGTCGCCGCATTCGGGCGCATGTCCCGGCAGAACCTCCTCCCGGGGCATCGAGAGGTAGAGTTCCCCGCAGCGGAGCACACAGACCGTCTTGTCGCCTCCGGCCACCGTGGCTTTCACGATGTCGCCGTTGCGGAGCCGGGCCTGCTCGAACGGGTCGGTTGCGGTGCGGGTTCCGATCGAGACGTAGATCATCCGCGCATCGGGGTCGATGCGTTCCACGACGGCCTCCTCGCAGCGCGAGCCGATCGGGTAGAGCGCAAGCTCGGTCGCCGGCTGCCAGAAACGGCTCTCGGCGCACACCCGGTAGAAAAGATCGCCGTCGCGCAGCAACAGTCCGAAGCGCGGCGACCGGAAGCAGATTTCGCCCGAAACCCGGTCGCCCGGCCGCACCGGGATCTCCGACCAGTCGTTGTAACGCTGCTGCACGCTGAGCTTCAGCGTCCGCGTCTCGGGGTCGGCGGCTTCGACGACCATCGTCAGCTGTTCGCGCACCGCGTAGAGCATCTTGGCGTTGGCGATCGGGAAGAGGCTGGCGCGTTCGAGCGGAACCCGGCAATAGATGCCCCGGAAGCAGACCGTGATCGCCTTGACGGCCACATGAATCACCTCGGCGACATCGACCGTGCCTACGGTACAGCTGTCGAACTGCGAATAGTCGCTGACCAGTTCGGCCGATACGGTGAGCGCATTGGCCTTTTCGTCGATGCCCGTCACGCGCATCCGGACCAGCTGGCCCGGTCCGTAACGCTGACTGGGGCTCTCGTTCTCCCGGAACCCGGCATCGGTGTCGGACAGGAAGGCGCGATAGCCTTCGTATTCGGCCCACAGGCCTGTGGCGGTCCGTTCCGTCACGGTAAACCAGAGCCATTCGCCGGGGCTGAACCGTAGCTCTTCGCCGGACAGCTCTTCGCAGCGGCGGGTGAGCCGGATTTTTCGTTGCACGGGGTCGATGGAGAGAATCCGGGCGCGAAGCGCGTCGCCCGCCTTGTAGTTGCGGCGGATTTCGCCTGCGAACTCCGTATTGGCGATGTAGCACGGATACCCGCTGCAATCCACGTAGATGCCTTGCGGAACTACCTGCATGACGCTCCCCCGGACCAGATCGCCCTCCGCAAAGGGCATCTCCTGCAGGAACGGGTTGGGCAGAAGCTCCCGGACGCTGAATTTCAGAATGCGGCTCTCCCGGTCGAACCGTTTGACTTTCACCCGGAGCGTGTCGCCG
>ERZ834769.3417-NODE-3417-length-10329-cov-11.434300_pt1 | contig 10329 bp, 4 predicted proteins | sample MGYA00519690_ERZ834769 | MGnify/ENA primary metagenome ERZ834769 (study PRJEB31850, sample SAMEA3708760) | human gut metagenome | biome: human gut; feature: human-associated habitat; material: faeces | place: China | collected 2014 ... | reverse complement strand
AGTAGTTATGAAGAAAAATTTTGTTAGGGTAATGCTTTTCGGGGCATTGACGCTTGCAGTCACTACAACAGTCACAAGTTGTAAGGATTATGATGACGACATTAAAGGCTTGCAGGAACAGGTCGATAATATTAAATCGACTAATCCTGTGAGCACGGAAGACATGAAAGCTGCTGTTGATGCGGCAACGAAAGCTTTGGAAAAGAAGGTTAAAGACTTGCAGGATCTGGTTGACGGCAAAGTTACTGCCACTGATTTGGAAGCCAAAATTAAAGAATTGGAAGGTAAGCTGGCAGCTGGTGATAAAACCGTAGCTGATGCCTTGGCAGCAGCTAAGACTGAACTTACTGAATTAATAAATGGTAAAGCCAGTCAGGCAACAGTTGATGCCATTAATAGAGATATTGAGGCTTTGAAGGGAATGAAGACGACTCTTCAGGCTTTGATTGATGCAGAAAATAAGTTTATTGCTAATCCGGAAGATTTGAGCGGCTTCGAAAACACTAGCTTCGATAAATTCATCAATCAGAGCATTATAAATGCACTGAACGATAAAGGTGAAAACAAGGGAGCTATTGCCCAATATGTAATCGAAGCTGTACAAGCCGGTGTTGCATCAAATGCTAAAGCACTGAATGAGCACATTGAAGGCCTCGGAATAACCGGTGTAAAGGATTTGACGGGATTTGTAGATAAAATCTACAATGAAATCTTTAAAGAAAACGGTGTTATCAAAAAACAACTGGACAGTTTGGATGAACTGTTGAAAGCTATCAATGCACACGTAGGTACTGAGGAAGGTCAGTCTAAAGACTATGCAGCACTTATCAATGAGATTGTGGCTGCAAAAAATGCTTTGACTGCACTCCAAATTCCTGAAGGTAAGACTTTTGGGGAGGCTGTACAAGGCATCATTGACACTGAATTGACAAATGTAGAGTCTACATTAGGTAAGTTGAAAGCAGAATTGGAAGCAGAAATTACAGCACTGAAAGGCATGATCCAAAGTATTGTATACGTACCGGAATATGCAGACGGACTGGTTCAGCTTAGTACGTTCTATGCTAAGTTTGGTTCTAACGGCAATGCAGCCGATTGGGAACCGATGATTAGCGGTGGCGATGTGAAAGTGAGATTCCGTGTATCCCCGAGTAGTGCAGCGAAGGAACTGATTGATAATTTTGAACAGGCAACTGCTAAATATAATGTTGCAGTAGATTATCAGACGGTGAAAACACGTGCTACAGGTGAATTGTTCAATATTACAAAGATTGAAGCTGTAGAAGACGAAGCCAATCTGATTGAGGTGACTTTAGATGCTAGTAAGGCAGCAGCTAGCTATGCAATCGCTTTGACACTGACGGATAAGGTTGAAGGTGAGGCGAAGACTTTGAATGATATTTCTTCAAACTATTTCGTTGCTGTGAAGAATAATCTGTATATTAACAAGGTAGAGTGGACTCCGAAAGAAAAGCCGACAACATTAGTTAAAGGAAACACTATCGACTATAAAACGGGTGGTGACTATACTTTGACAGTTTATTCATCAGTAGATAATAATGGAGATGTTGAAGGCGAAGCCGACACAAGAACGAAGCTAAGTCAATATGGAATTTCTGCAGATAAGTTCCCTATGGAGTTAACTCTGGGAGGTACTAATGCCGCTAATTTTGAATTGTCTGAAGCAGGCGTGTTGTCTGCAAAAGAAGCAGCAGTAGTAGGTAATAAGGCGAAAGTATCGTATGAAATATCAGTAACGAGTCTGGGTGCTTCTTCTGCAACACCGAAAAAATATACCGATAATTATGGAGATGTTACATTGATTACTGAAGGTGAAGCACAAGAAGTTGTACTTGCTGCTGCGCAATTACCTCTTCTGTGGAATGGTAGCGCGAAAGAGTATACACTCGACGCTACTGCAGAAAGTGCTACCGTAGCTGCCGTAGCTAAGATAAAGGAAGCATTGGGCGTTGATAATTTCAGCAATTGTACATTTACAGCAGTTCCGGGAACTCAGACAATTAAGTTGGACAAATCTAGCGGTGATCTTGTCTTGAAAGTTCCTGCAAGCACAGTATGCGAAGCTACTGATATCACTACTAGAATTACTAGTCAAGACGGTAACAAGAGCATTAATGTAACAGTGAAAGGTGTAACGATAAGCTATCCTGATGCAAATGATGCAGCTTTCAAACTAATAGATAATGCTCAGACTTGGGACGGAAGTAAAGCAGTGCTGGGTCGCACATTTGAAGGTGCAGGTACTCAGGATAATAATTATACAGCTGTAAAAGCAACAAGAAACCTGAAAGAGCTTTATTCTAACTATGCAGATGTTGAGAGCAGTTTTGCTGGCTTAGGTTCCGGTGCTACTTTAAAGTTTGCTCCTGTTCTTGCTGACGGTGAAAGTTCTATTACGGGTGTCACTGTAAGTGAAAGTGGTGATGTAACTGTAACTAAATCTTATGAAGGCGATCCTATTAAAGTAACACTGACAGGAAAGTGCGGTGAACATGAAGTATTCTCTAAAGAAATTGCAGTGACAATTCCTGCTGATAAGCTGAACGGAACATTTGCATATAGTGCAGAAAAACCGGAAGATCAAGGTAAACTTACTTATGATGTAACTTCAGTAGAAAAGAGAAAAGAAGGTCTTGATTTGAAAACTGCTCTTGTTTGGAAAGATGCTACTGCTGCTGAAAACAAAATATGGCCGGAAGCTGCTGAGAATATTTACGACAGCAATGATCCTATGACTATATATGGTTTCGATGTAGAATATGCAATGGAAGAAGGTGCTAATAATGGCTTCTTTGAACCTACTATTGCTAAAGGCGTGCTCAAATTAACAACAACGGCAGCCGATTGGTCTGTAAGTGCAAAACCAATGGAAGTAAAAGTAATAGTTACTCCTAAATCTCCTTGGGGTGCTATGGAGGCTAAAACTGTAACAGTTACAGTTCCTGCATGGTAATAAGCCTTTGATGTATCAGACGATATCTCTCGTGATTCCCGGATTCATTTTCTGAAAGACCGGGAGATATCTTTGAAATCAACAAGATAAACCCTTCTTCACCCTCGTGGTGAAGAAAACTCCGAGAAGCACCAGTACGAAACCATTCGCTTGTGAAAGTCAATCCTTCTATGCTGTGCTTCTTAAGAAAAGGGATGTCTTCCTAATAATTTCCCACTGACATCCCTTTTGCTAACTCTTAATGCATCTCCCTTATTATACCGGTCACAATTAGCCGGTCATGATTTCCCCTATGAAAGGGGGATGTCTTGAGAATACAAAAAGCCCGTGCTTGCGAAAGTCCGGGCTTTTCGTCGTAATAGCTGTTTCTAAAACATCTTTGCATTCCGTTTTGTTCGTATGAGGTATTCTTTTTCAGGGAATACTCGTATCTTTATTGTCGAATTAATCAAAAAACAATCGTGAGATGTCAAAAGTATTAGGATTTATGAAGCAAGTGGCCCGTGGGCTGCAAGTGGAGGGAAACTTTGGAACTGCTCATGTCTATCGCAGCAGTCTCAATGCCATTATTGCTTATCGTGGGAAAGATGATTTTGCCTTCAATGAGGTAACTTCAGAGTGGTTAAAAGGGTTCGAAGTCTATCTTCGTGGTCGTGGGTGTAGTTGGAATACGGTTTCTACCTATCTGCGCACTTTTCGTGCCGTTTACAATCGTGCCGTCGATCTTCATCGGGCACCATACGTCCCGCATCTGTTCCGTTCGGTGTATACGGGAACTCGTGCCGACCATAAACGGGCTCTATGTGACGACGATATGAAGAAAGTGTTTACCGAATTGCCGCAATCTTCTCGTATATCTTCGGCTATGCGTCGTGCACACGAACTGTTTGTTCTTATGTTCTCGCTCCGTGGTATGCCGTTTGTCGATCTTGTCTATTTGCGGAAAAGTGATTTGCGTGATAATGTAATTACCTACCGTCGGCGTAAAACGGGCCGTCCCCTGTCGGTGACACTGACCTCGGAAGCAATGGTTCTAATGAAGAAGTATATGAACCGTGATTCTTCTTCTCCTTATCTCTTTCCTTTTTTGGAAAGCCGTGAAGGAACGAAAGAGGCGTATCGTGAATATCAGTTGGCGTTGCGCAGCTTTAATCAACAACTAATGTTGTTGGGAGAGTTATTAGGATTGGGTGATAAATTAAGCTCATACACTGCCCGGCATACTTGGGCTACGACGGCTTATTATTGCGAAATTCATCCGGGTATTATCTCCGAAGCTATGGGACATTCGTCCATTACGGTAACAGAGACATATCTCAAGCCTTTCCGAAGCAAGAAAATTGATGAAGCAAATAAACAGGTTCTTGATTTTGTGAAGCGTTCTGTGATAGGATTAAATGCCTGATTATTATTCTGTTACTCTGTAGGTAACGGGAATAAATGACGGTGCAAATATGAGCATATTTCTTAAAACAACCAAACGAAATCAAACATTTTTTCCAATAAACTACTCAAAAGCGGAACTAGGACAGATAAAACACGTGGATTCTTTGTATTAGGACTTTGTTAACTTCTAAATATTGCAAAAGGTTTCCCTCCCCTCTGCCGCTTGTCAGAAGCAGGGGTAAAGAACTTTCATCACTTATCGTATCATTTTTCAGTATTGACTACTCCCAAAGAGCAGGAACAAAGGTTTGTCCGTTACCTATACAGTAACGGACTAGATGCGTTGGGAACAAGTTTCGTGTTCATATCACAAGAAATATGGGCTTAAAGCAAAATGAAAAAGAAAAGGAGGTTACAGAAATTAATGAAGGGGCAATATCCGGAATTTCTGAATCGACATCGAGGAACTATATTTTTATTTTTTAATTTATAAATTAAAAGTTTTTTTATTATGAACAAAAAGTTTTTAAGTGCAGTCCTGTTTGGAGCATTGTTAGCGTCTACTACAGGAACATTTACATCTTGTAAAGACTACGATGACGACATCAATGGTCTAAGCGAACGTGTAGATGCAATCGAAAAAACATTGGCCGACTTGAATACAAAATTTGGATCGTTGGCTTATGTGAAGTCTGTGTCTTTTGCTGGGGGGGAACTAGTAGTAACGGATCAAGATGGAAAGCCGGAAAGATTCTCTATTCCTGACAAGAACACAACGTATTCTTTAGAGATCAACCAAAGTACGGAGGGTGATGCTACTACTGTAACTATTGTTTTAAAGGATGGTGATGGTAAAGTGGTTTCTTCTAAGTCATTTACTCTTACTGACAAGGATACTATTACTGAAGATACAACATTGGATCCTTCCTTGTTCTGGATGGATGAAAGCGGTGTGATCTGGTATGGTTTGAAGACGGACAAAGATAACTGTATAAAAACAGGTGTCACGGTGCCATTACATGAGAAGACAGCGGTGACAATTGTTGAAAATAAGGTAGGAGAAGCAGGCCCGGTAGTAGGTTGGGATATCACTATCGATAATGTAACGACTCACTTGTCTGTTTTGGATGCTTTGTCTATTACAAGTTTCTCATGGATTCCGGAGGATTACTATAATGGTATTGAAGCTGTAGCATTTGGCTCATATTCGTATAATAAGGTTGTTGGAACAGCTAATGCCGATACTACTTATACTGCAACTGGAGATGAAACATTATCTTCATTCCCGGGCGAAGCGAATTTCTATATTAATCCGTCTTCTGCATCGTTAGCTCAAATTAAAGGTGGAGCTGAAGGAGCAACTGTACTGTATAAAGGTGCTACGAACCATACTACTAGATCTGCAGATATCGACGCTAAGGCAACTCTTAGTATGAGTGACGGTATTTTGACTGCGTCTATCGTTGCTGACATGAATCATGCTGAAACTGCTGCTGAAAAATTGGATATGTTGGCTTTGCGTATGACTGCTACTAATGGTCAAACATTTACGACTAATTATTTTGCTGTATACAACCAGGAAGAAGAAGTAAGTTTCACGTTAGTTGATAATTGCAAACTTGAAGGCAAAGCTATTCAGGAAACAGATAAACTTGCTACTAAATGGAGTGATGTCAAAGGTCAAACTGCAAAAATTGATGCAAATAACGTAGCATTAGCTGGAAATGCTCATTTGGTTCAAGCTCTGTCGTATAAAGATGCTAAAGAAGGTGTCGATTTGAATGAATATGTAGCTGTTGCTATGACGAAAGGTAATGAGAGTGAAATTGTTAATTTAGCGGCTAAGAAACTGTCAATTGAATATGTATTGTGTAAGTACGATGTAGACGGAACAGATCAGATTAACTATGCAATATTGAACGGCTCTACACTGAAAGCTACTAACTATGAGGATGATAGTGAAACATGTATCGGTAAAACTCCGATTGTGAAAGCTATTGTAAAGGATACTAATAATGATAATGCTGTAGTAGCTGTAGCATATATTAAATTCTTATATGTTGGTAATGAATGGACAGTAAGCAAAAACTTCATAGCACCGGTTTCTGAAACTAAGGTTCTTGATTGGGATTGTTTCGAAGATCCTGTGATGACTTCTACAACTACTGTGAAATATATGAGTACTGAAGTATATCCGAAGGTTGGTTCTGAACTCGGCTTGACTGCATTGTCTAAAAAAGAATTTGCTACTATCTATCAATTTGTAGCAGATCAGGGTGATGTTCCTACGGAATTCAAGAGCGCTAATATTATTTCAATAACGGAAATTGCCGGTGCTGAAAATAATGCAGATAATCGTCAGGTGAAATTTGATATTGATGAAGATGCTATTAAGAAAGTAAACAAGGATGGTACTTATACTTTCTACGGCGTATACAAGAAAACCGATGCTGCTGCAGCTGCTTCTTCTCAATATCGTCAATATCCGGTATATGTTGCTATTCCTTATGTTGTAAAGGTACAGAACTATCCTACATTAGCAAATGGTAGAATTAAGAATGTTAATGATTATCGTATTGCTCAGGCTTGGGAGAACGGATTTGCAATTTGTAAAGGTAGCAAGGAAACAGATAATGGTGCAGCTTTGTATCTTGACTTGAATGAGGCTATTGATCTTACGGCGTTTAAGACAGCAAATAATGCTGTTAAGTATGAGTTGGATATCGTTGATCCTGCAACAGGTGCTGTTGCTATGTTGGGTAACGAATGGTGCAATACTCATGGTGCTAATCTTGATTGGATTGTACTTACAAAACAGTTGACTAACGAAGAAGAAGTAATTGTTCCTGTAAAAGTGTACGCAGTACTTTGCAATAATGATAAGATTGAAACCGGTACGGTAAATGTGAAGTTTGTTAATCCGGCTAAGATTTCTTTGAGCAAGGATATTATAAATGTAAAGGATGGAACAGAAGCATATACTACTGAAGATTTGAAGAAGTATATCACTATCACATCTTCTAAAGATTCTTCTGTTGAGTTGTATAAAGAAGGTGCTTTGACTGAAGCCGGTAAGAAGATTCTGGGTGCCGAAGCTAATGTTACTATTAATCTGGCTAAGGGTAGTGTCATTCCGACTCAATGGGAAAATAAGTTTACTCTGAATGCTGTAGACGGAACAGTGACATGGAGTCTTGAAGGGCAGAATACTCTTGCTAAGGGACAAAATGCAACTTGTGATATAACCTTCACAATTGAATATGGTAAGGTTAAACCTAGTCAAGTTATTACGGACTGTGTACTAACAACTCCGGTTCTTGGTGGAGGAAAACTTACCGGTAAGTTTACTATCAAGGCATGGAATGCTGATGAGTTCCCGGTTGAATAATAACTGAAGTTATATATTTGAGAGAGAGTGTACTCTTATAGTGCACTCTCTTCTTATTAATCAAATAATGAACGTTTATGAGAAAGAGTTTATTTATAGGATTGCTGGCCCTATCCAGCACAATGATCTTTGCTCAGAATCAAGAACAACGCATAAAAGAACCTGAAAAAATAACTTTCAAGCCGCATTGGTTCATTCAGGCACAAATAGGGGCTGCTCATACTATTGGTGAAGCTAAATTTACCGATCTTGTATCTCCGGCTGCTGCTCTCAACGTGGGTTATAAGTTTGCTCCTGCATTTGGTGCACGTGTTGGTGTGAGTGGTTGGCAGGCAAAAGGTGGATGGGTTAATCCGGAGCAGGACTACCAATATAAATATCTTCAGGGAAATGTTGATTTTATAACCGACCTGAGTACTCTATTCTGCGGCTTCAATCCTAAACGAATATTCAATGGTTATCTTTTTGTCGGTGTAGGTTTGAATCATGCGTTTGATAATGATGAAGCGAATGCATTGGATACAAAAACTTATCAAATGGAATATCTTTGGCAGGGCAGTAAGAATCTTGTTGCCGGTCGTTTAGGGCTTGGTTGTGATCTTCGTTTGAATGATCGGCTGTCTATTAATATCGAAGGTAACGCTAATTTGCTTTCTGATAAGTTTAACTCAAAGAAAGCCGGTAATTGTGACTGGCAGATTAATGCTTTTGTAGGTTTGAGTATTAAATTAGGCAAAAGCTATACTCGAACGGCACCGGTGTATTATGAACCGGAACCTGTGGCAGTGGAACAGCCAAAACCTACGCCTGTAATAGAAAAAGAACAACCTGAAAAGGAAGCGGTAATTGAACCGATGAAGAAGAGTATTTTCTTTGCTCTGAATTCTGCAAATATACAAGATGATCAGATGATTAAAATATCTTCTTTGATAGAATATCTTGAGAAACATCCTGCTGCTAAGGTTACTGTGACAGGTTATGCAGATGCTGATACCGGTAATTCTCGGATTAACGGTGAATTGTCAAAGAAACGTGCAAATAATGTTGCTGAAATCCTGAAAGCGAAAGGTGTTGCTGCTGATAGGATAACAGTTGATTATAAAGGTGATACCGTTCAACCTTATACTACTCCGGAGGAAAACCGGGTAAGTATTTGCGTGGCTGAAGAACGTTAAGAAGTCCGAACTTGTGAAAGTCCGAACTTTTGCAATAGACCCTTTCTTCACCTGAGAGTGAAGATTTTACAGCAAATGAGGTGCTTGTGAAAGTATGTCTTTGCTGTTTCCCACAGAGGATGCCTTCCCTAATTTCCCACAGGCATCCTCTATTATGGTTCTTAATGCATCTCTCTCATTGCATCGGTATTATTTGCCGGTCATGATTTCCCCTATAAACAGAGTGGATGTTTTTAAGGATATCAAAAGCCCGGGCTTGCGAAAGTCCGGGCTTTTCGTCCGTACATCTCCTTCTCTCTTATTCTAAAGGAAAAATGTTCTTTGTGAACAACTCATTTTTTATTCCAACCAGTTCTTATTCAACAAAAAAGCCTTACCTTTGTTGTAAGATACACAATCAACACATATAATGGGAAGATTTATTAATCCCTTTACCGATTACGGCTTTAAGTTTTTATTCGGCAGAGAGGTAGAAAAGGAGTTATTCCGGTTGGATGCTGTATATGGAGTGTTCTTCATGAACTTTGTAATGGACAAGGACATGCCTGCAACGATAAGGACAGATGTTGTCTTATCCGACCGGGCTACAGGAAAGCTCTTTAATGACAAGTTTCGGCAAATCTTTATCGAATTGCCAAACTTTAATAAAGAAGAGGATGAATGCAATACGGATTTTGAATGTTGGATTTTGCTGAAAAGAAGGGGATGCAGAAAGGGATGCAGAAAGAAAAGGAAGTAACAGCCCGTATCATGAAATCCAAAGGTCTTTCTCTCGAACTAATTTCGGAATGTACCGGACTTACAACCGAAGAAATTGATAAATTGGAATGATAGAAACAAAAAGGCGACCCGTTTCCCACGAGCCGCCTTTTCTGTCTATTTGATTTCGATTTCTTCCTTCATGTCGATTTCTTCTCCATGTGTATCATAGAACACATATTGTAAGAAAGCGAGTTTCTGACTTGGAATAACCTTGATACCGAATCCGTATTTCATCTGCCATTTCCGTTTCAGGGAAACGAGTCCCTGATTGATGTAGGCGGCAACATACGGATGGACGTGTAACGAGAATTTCTTAACCTTCAGTTTGTTGACCAGATAATCAATTTTACTCTCCAAAGTGTCCGTAAAGAGAATGGACGACTTGATAGTGCCTTTTCCGAAGCAGGTAGGACAAATTTCGGTCGTGTTGACGTCCATAGCCGGACGCACACGCTGGCGTGTAATCTGCATCAGCCCGAATTTGCTGAGCGGCAGAATATTATGCCGTGCCCTGTCTTTCTGCATATTGGCACACATCCGTTCATAAAGCTTCTGACGGTTTTCGGCTTCATTCATGTCGATGAAGTCTACGACAATGATACCACCCATATCTCTTAATCGCAGTTGGCGAGCCAGCTCGTCGG